>SDBU01004223.1_pt1 | contig 17737 bp, 15 predicted proteins | sample 2277071 | NCBI WGS metagenome assembly SDBU01 (sample SAMN10397929, study PRJNA504765) | marine sediment metagenome | isolation source: marine sediment core GS08_GC12, 126 cmbsf | place: Arctic Ocean: Gakkel Ridge, Loki's castle | collected 2008 | reverse complement strand
CATCTACGAGCGGGCCTTTGAGGAGTTCGGCATTCCCTATCGTGTTGTCGGCGGCAAGCACTTCTATCAGCGCGAGCATGTCGTGGAGACTCTGGCCGTTCTTCGGGCGGTGGATGACCCGCTGGACGAGGCGGCGGTGGTGGGCGCGTTGCGCAGTTCGTTCTTCGGCGTCAGCGATGAGGAGCTTCTGCGGTACAGGGAAAGCGGCGGGGCCTGGAACTACACGCTGGCGGGGTCCAGGGAGGGCCCGGCGGGGGAGGGCATTGCCTGCCTGGCCCGGTGGCACCGGCTGCGCAACCGGCTGGCTCCGCAGGTTCTGCTGCAGCGAATATTCGCTGAGACGAAGGCGCCGCAGGCCTTCCTGGTGAAGCCCGCCGGCGAGCAAAGGGTGGCCAACCTCGAAAAGCTGCTCGACCAACTGCGCGCCCTTGGCGCGGCGAGCAATACTTTCAGTTCGGTCGTCAGGCACCTCAGCTCCGTCCATGAAGCCGAGCTGCCCGAGGAAGAATCGAGTGTCGTGGAGCCGGGAGACGACTATGTCCGCGTGATGTCCATACACAAGGCCAAGGGGTTGGAGTTCGAGGTGGTCGTGCTGCCTGACCTCTCAAGAGCCTTCCTCGGCCCGGGGGCCGTGGGGCCGCTGCTGTTCAACAGGCTCGACGGGCGGGTGGGGCTGCAACTCGCCTCCGGCCTGCAGTCGGAGGACTACGATCAACTGGCGGCGGAAGAGCACGGCAATCAACTGGCCGAGCAGCGCAGGCTCTTATACGTTGCATGCACGCGCGCCCGTCGGCTGCTGGTCCTCCCGCTCTATTGGCGCCGGGACGGGAAAGGCGAGTCCTTCCAGACGCTCCTGACGGAGTCCGGCTGTCTGGCCGGCCCCGATGACGTGCCCTTCGGGCAGGAGCGGGAGGGCGTCTTCTATCTGGCCACGGCCCGTTGGCAGTCCGAGATGGACGCCGCAGCGCCGCGCCCGGTGCGGACCGAGACGCCGCAGGCAGAGGTCGAGGCCCTCCTGCGAGGCCGGGACCTCTGGCTGGAATCGCATGACCGCCTGGCTCGCCGTGCGTCCAGGGGAGAGCTGTTCGTGCTGCCAAGTTCGGCGGAAGCCGGTCCGGGGCCTGGCCATCTGTCCGAGGAGTCGCTGTCCGGCGCAGGCGGCAGGGACTTCGGCTCGCTGTTCCACCGTCTCATGGGGGCGATTCCCCTGGAGGGGTGCGCATGGGGCGAGATGGATCGGCTCGTGCGGAATCTGGCCATCATTGAGGGCGCTTCCTTCGGGCTCGACGCGCCGGCGGTGGAGGAGGCGGCTGAGCTTGCCCTGTCCGCGCTGGCGAATGCGGAGTTCCGCAAGCTCGTCCGGGGGGCCGGAGTGTTGAGAAAGGAGGCGGGGTTCTCCGTTCCGCTCGCAGCCCTTCCTATCTGGTCGGATGAGGGCGCCGCCACAGGCGGGGCCGCCGCAGGCGAGACGGACGCAGCGGGGTTCCTGGAAGGCAGCATTGATCTGCTGGTAAAGACCGCTGCCCGCACGACCATATTGGACTACAAGACGGATCGCTTTTCGGACAGGGACCGACACGTTGTCGAGGCGCGGTACTGGCCGCAGCTTGCGCTGTACGGCCTGGCGGCTCAAGCTTGCGGTTGGGCGGGGCAACAGACGGAACTGGCGTTGTTCTTCGTGCGTTCGGGCGTCATAAGCCGCTGCACCCTCGACGCGGAACTCGTGGACCGCGTCAGAGCCTTCGTCGCGCAGGCGGCACACGAACCTGCAAGTGGTGACCGTCGCTGTTTGTGATGTTGCTCAATCTGCCATATGGGTGTCAGGGCGAAACGGGATGCGGAATATTGACAAAGCGTTGAGGAAGTATTGGGGCTATGAGACCTTCCTGCCCTTGCAGGAGCAGGCCATGGAGTGCGCTGTCGGCGGGCGCGACTCGATAGTGGTCCTGCCGACCGGGGGCGGCAAATCGCTTTGCTTCCAGGCGCCGGCCGTCACGTTGCCGGGACTGGCCGTTGTGGTCTCGCCCTTGATCTCACTGATGAAGGACCAGGTGGACGACCTGGACGAATGTGGCGTCCCGGCGGCGCGTATCGACAGCAGCCTGTCCTACCAGGAACAGGGCGCAGTTTTCACCAGGCTCCGTGAAAAGACGCTCAAGCTCCTATACCTGTCGCCTGAGCGACTTGTTTCGACCGGTTTTATCGAGTTCCTCAGAGAGATCGAACTCTCCTTCATTGCCGTGGATGAGGCCCACTGCATAAGCATGTGGGGGCATGACTTCCGGCCGGAGTACCGGGAACTGGGGGTCTTGAAGGAGACCTTTCCAGGCATTTCCATCCATGCCTACACGGCCACCGCCACCCAGGAGGTCCGTGGGGACATTGCTCGGCGCCTGGGCCTCGAGAATCCCGCAGTGTTGGTCGGCTCGTTCGATCGTCCGAATCTCGTTTACAAGACCGAGCGGCGCGCGGAGATACTGGATCAGGTCTGCACCGTGCTGGATCGCCACAAAGGCGAATCGGGCATCATCTACTGCATCCGGCGCGCCGACGTGGACGGGATGCGGGCGCAACTGACCGACAGGGGCTACAGCGTTCTGCCGTATCACGCCGGTATGGAAGACGAAGACCGAAAGAAGAACCAGGACGCTTTCATGGAGGAGAAGGTTGAGACCATTGTCGCCACCATTGCATTCGGCATGGGCATCGACAAGCCGAACGTGCGCTACGTGATTCACGCCGGCATGCCAAAGTCGCTCGAGCATTACCAGCAGCAAAGCGGCCGCGCGGGCCGCGACGGGCTCGAAGCCGAATGCTGCCTGTTCTATTCGGCCGGCAACTACGGGACCTGGAGGCATATTCTCGCAGATCAGGCCCCGGAAGCTACGAACATCGCCTTGGGGAAGCTGAACCAGATGTATGAGTATTGCACGGGAGTCGTGTGCAGGCACGGGGCAATTCTGAACTACTTCGGCCAGGATCTGCACAAGACCAACTGCGCCGCGTGTGATGTGTGCCTTGGCGAACTGGTCTGCATGGAAGACTCGCTGGAGACCGCCCAGAAGATCCTCTCGTGTGTCCTGCGTCTGCAAGAACGTTTCGGCGGCGACTATACGGCCTCCGTGCTGATCGGTTCGGGTGAGCAGCGAGTCCTGAGCAGCGGCCACGACGCGCTGAGCACCCACGGCATCCTGTCCGACTACTCCAAGCGCGTCGTGCGCGACTGGGTCGAACAACTCGTGGCGCAGGACTGCATTCAGAAGACCGGGGAATACAACGTACTGAACGTGACCGAAAAGGGATGGGGCGTCCTGAGGGGAGAGGACACGCCTCACCTGCTCAAGCCTGCCGAGAAGCGCGCCAGGAAGCGTGTCAGGGCGCCCAAAGCCGCAAAGGATTCATGGGAAGGCGTTGATGAGGGGTTGTTCGAGGCGCTGCGAGAGTTGCGGCTGCAGATTGCCCACAAGAAGCGCGTTCGGGCCTACGTCGTCTTTAGTGACGCTGCGCTGCGCGACATGGCCCGACGAAGGCCCGCCACCTCCGAAGAGTTTCTGGCAGTCAAAGGAGTAGGCGAGAAGAAGAACCAGCAGTACGGCCACGCCTTCATGGCCGCCATCAAGGGGCATGGCCTGGCGAATTCGGCAAAGACATATGATCCAGATCTTGATCCCGCTGCATAGAAGCAACAGGCGCCGGCCCTGAAGTGGCGACTGTCCGGCCACAAGGTTGTCTGCGGGCGCGCGGGCAGGTACAATGGCAGTAGACGTCGAGTCTTCGATTGATGAGGAGATCGGGCTGATGAAGCAATGGAGGAGCCTTATTGCTGTGGCGCTGGCAGCGGTTCTGGCACTATCGCTCGGTTGCACTCGCTATCAACGCAGGCCTCTTTCCTTCCGGGCCCCGTCCACCTATGCCAACTACCAGGTTGTGGAGGGGGCGGGCATTGGCGCGAGGGTCATCGCGGATCGCCGCGAGGCGCGGGAGGCATTCGGCTTCGACATCATCGAGGCCGGCGTGCTGCCGGTTCAGGTGGTCATCAGCAACGCGGGCAAGGCGCCCCTGACGATCGTGGCGGACCAGAGCTTTCTGGTGGAGTTGAACGGGGAGACGTGGCAGATACTGAAAAGGAAGCTGGCGATCGAGCGTGTCGAGAAGACGACGGGGTGGGGCGAAATCGGGCCCCGGGCCGGCAGGGGGGCGCTGCTTGGCACTGCGGCGGGCGCCCTGATCGGCGTGGCCATCGGCGTCGTGACCGACCAACACACCGTTGATGCGCTCGGAACGGGTGCGCTCCTCGGAGCGGCCGGGGGCGGTATCATCGGCGGCGCCGCCGGGGCGACGGACAAAGACATCGGGAGGAACATCGCCGAGGACCTGCGCGACGCCTCGCTGGAGAACAAGGTGGTCGAACCCGGTCAGCTTGGCCACGGGATTCTGTTCTTCCCGGCAGAGGCCCTGCGTCCTGCCCGGCTCAAGCTGCGCCTGAAGAACGCCTCCACGGGCGCACTCCACGACCTGGAATTTGAGTTCTGACATCGCTTGAGCGGAGGGGCAAGATGGAAAAGATTGGCGCCCGTGAGGGCCGCACGGGCGGCCCGGAGGACCCATCTGGGAAATGTCGGGTTAGATGGGAGGTATGAGATGACGTCAAGGACTCGCCGCGAGTTTCTGAGGGACGGTGCGTTCGTCCTGACCTCTGGGGCCCTGGCGACGGGGCTCTTGGGATGCCGGATGCTTACGTCTGAGCCTGAATCAGTTAATGATGGGGACACTCTCCGGTTCATCCACGTGACCGATACCCATCTTGACCTCGCAAAGCCCAAGACCGTCAAATGGGTCGAGATGATGGTGAACAAGGTCAACAAGGATTTCTCCTCAGTGGACTTTGTCTTGTTCGGCGGTGACAACTTCAATAACAACGTGGCCGGCAAGAGCGATGCGGTCAAGTTCAAGAAGATCGCGGACGGGCTCCGGCCTCCGTGGTATTCGGTCAGGGGCAACAAGGAATCCTGCCCCACGCCCAAGGGCGATCCTCTGGGCCAGAGCGATTACGCAAGAATGTTCTTTCCTTCCGGCCTTGAGATCGTCGGCCGGGATTGGAAGTTCAACAAGGGAAGCTACACGATCCTCGGAATCGACACCACGCTTGAACAGAAGAACAACGGGATTTACACTCCGGCGTCCCTCGCCTTTGCTGAAGACCAACTGAAGAAGCACCTCGATCGCTATCACGTGCTTCTGAACCACCAGACCTACGGGAACTTCTGGGGCGGCACGGAGAAGGCCGATATCCACAATTACGTGCTCAACAATGCCGACGAGGTCAAGAAGCGGCTCTTCAGTTATCGGAACCTGACGCTCACGCTCTCAGGACACAAGCATCTGGACAACATCAGCAGGGCCAAAGGAGTAACGGTGATAGCCACGCTGGGCTTCGTGGTGCCGCAGGATCCGAACGACGAGGATGATCACCGCTTCCGGTACATTGAAATCCGAAAGGGAGCAGTCGAACAGAGGCTCGTCAGCATCGTATGAGTAAGAGCCCGTCCCATTATTCTGCCCATCTCCAACTCCCTGAGATGGTAGGCAGTTGCACGACGCCTGTCGAGGCTGGTTTCAGCTCAAGGGCCTCTTTGAGGTCGAGAGGCGAGCCGTGGCCGGTCGGCAAGCGAACGGGCCGCGCGATCGTCAGTCCTCTCCCAGGTCGAGCGTCATGCCGTCTGAGGCGGCGATGACCTTGACGCCGAGTTCTTCTGTGAAGCGTTCAGCCACCTTCCAGGGCTTGGCTTTGAGCATGGTCATCCCGTAGTGCGTCAGGACGGCCTTGCGGGGTTTGATCTGAGCTATCAGGTTGCGGGCGTCCTCGGCGCTCAGATGCATTACCTTCCCGCTCCCGTGCGGCTGGTGCCGTACGACGTTGATGATCAGGATATCGGAGCCCTCGTAGGCCTCGGCCAGGCCCTCGAAGTAGAGGGTGTCCACCAGAAAGGCAACCGTCTGCCCATCGCGCCTGAATTTGATGCCATACGTTTCGGCCGGATGCTTGTGTCGGACGGAGGTGGAGAAACTCAGGGAACCCATCTCATAGCGCGTCTCCGGCTCCAGAACGACCACCTCTTCCAGGAATGCGCGCACGTAGGCCAGCACCACTGCGTTGTCGCCTTCCAGGCACTCTCGGGGAGCGAACAGCCGTCCTCCCCTCCTGAAGCCCCCCGAGGTCATGGCGTCGAGGATGGCGTTCACGTCCCCCGAATGGTCTATGTGGCCGTGGGTGAGCACGACGGCGTCCAGAGAGCACGGATCCACAGGCGGTCTGGACCTGGCACAGCGCAACAGCGTGCCGGGACCGGGGTCAAGCATCACCTTCTGCCCGCTCAGGGCCAGATAGGTGCCGGCCGAGTAGCGCAGTTGCTTCGCCATGACGAAGCGTGCGCCTGCGGTTCCGAGGAATTTGATGCAATCGTCCGCCACGTGCTGGTTCCATGAGGGCTTGGGTTTCAAGGGGTAGGGCGACCTATTAGAGCAGAACGCAGGGGTCTTGCCAAGCCTCAGGTGCGTCGCAGCGGCTGGGGCCGCCGTCCGGGTCGGCGCGTGGAGGCACCGCAACGGCCGGCAAGGCGCCAAACGGCTTCCAGGCGGCCGGCAGCCGGGGAGTTGGGGGCAAACTAGTGTTGCAAAGAGCGGCCTGTTGTGTTACTATCAGGAGGTCGGATTTCCGTGTCAGAATAGGAGATCATAGACGCTCTTGAGGGCGTCAGGCTTTGCGTAAGCCCTTGGGGGCGTGGAGATTGCGTTTTCGAGCGGGCCGGGCGTGTCTTATATGACGACTCGGCATTAGTTTTGCTCATACAGCCATGCAATGACGTTGTTTTGGGTGGCGGGCTCGTGTACGTCCTTACCGTGCGCCCGACGTTGGGAGCGTGCGGTGGTGACGGGTCTATCATCCGCTGAGCCGAATGTGTGTGAGGTGAGAGATGGAAGGGGAATCTGCACGACAGAAGCGACGTGGTCGCAGCGGGCAGGCCGTGGTTGAGTTTGCGTTGGTTTTGCCGCTATTTCTGCTGCTGCTTTTTGCAGCCGTGGAGTTCGGCAGGGCCTACTTTCACCTGCATCTTCTGACCAACGCGTCGCGGGAGGGGGCGCGCGTAGGATCGTTGCTCGGCAAACTGAACGATGATGTGACAAATGCGGTGGACAGCTTCATGAACGGCGTGGAGTTCTCCGACACCTGGACCACGACGGTGGTTGTTGAGGACCCGGACGGTGCCGTGCGGTCGGGCGGCCTTGCGGACTCGGCCGAAGGGGATCGCATCTACGTCACCGTTCACTCCGATTTTCATGTGATCGTGGGCGACATCGTTCCGGGGCTCGGGAACGTCGTGCCTTTGAACGGCCGTTGCGCCTTTCGGCGCGAGTGATACCGATGTGGGACTGGGCTGTGTAGGCGGGAGAGGCAGCGCGTGTCTGATAGTGCGTCTGGCAGAGATGAGAAGGGGGTCTTGGGGACGTGAGGAGCAAGCGAGCGATACTTCTGGTCGTTCTCGGAGCTGTGTGTGCCGTCATCGCTGTGCTGGCCGTCAACAAACGCCTGAAGCAACCTCAGGGCGGAGGGACCGTCGAGGGTGTGGAGATCTTGCTCGCCAGTAGGGACGTAGTGTTCGGTGAGCCGCTGCGAACCTCCGGCGACGACCCCACTGTGATGTTTGTGGATGGGTGGCCCAAGTACCTGACGCCTGCCGGGGCCATTACCGACAAGGCGGCCTTTGCTGAGCAGCAGATGGTGGCGAACACCTCGTTTGCGAAGCACCAGCCCGTGCTTGAGACCCAGATCCTTCCTGAGGAGGAGTTCATCCCGGAGGGCATGTACCTGAAGAAGATCGCCGTTGATTCGGACGCCATCAAAACGGGTCGCTTCCGGACGGGCATGAAGGTGGACCTGTTGTGGCTCAAGGGCCGGCAGGTTGTGAATTTCCTGGACTGCGTTCAGATATACGCCATCGGCCGTCTCGACGAGAAGGGACATCCGATCAAGGAAGAAAATCCGGCGCCCAACGTCTACCTGCTGGTCAAGGATGAGCACGAGCTCGCCTTTGCGAATACAAAAGACGACGACTTCCGTCTGAGCAGGCCGAGGGAAGGCACCTGTGAGGGACCGATCCTGGCGATCCTGCCCGAGGAAGTGAGGAAGAAGGAAGCCCAGTGGCTACTGGACAGGGGACGCAATCTTGTCGGGGAGGGCGAGTATGAAAGAGCCATTGCCCTGCTCAGGGAGGTCACGCTGGCCTACCCCGATCTGGCGAAGACCAGCAGCCAGGCGAAACAGGAGATGACTCGGTGTGCCAAAGGTTTGGCTGAAGGCCTGCTGGAGCAGGCCCGCCAGGCTGCGGAAGGCGGTGGGGACTACCAACAGGCCCTGAGCATATTGGACGATATAGAGAGGCGGGCGGAGTGTCGGGATGATGAAGGAATCATGCGGCAGGTCAATGAGCGTCGCCAGAGCATCCGGAAGGAGATGGAAAAGGCGCAGTATGGTGAGTTGCTGAAGGCCATCGACGAGGCGCTGGAGCGGGGCAATCTGCCCGCGGTTGAGAACCTGCTGGTTGATCTGGCGGGGTTCCAGGGCAGGGCATTCGAACCCGCGGTGGGCAGCCGCGCGCCCGCGGACGCTCTGAGCGACAACCAGAAGCTGCTCAAGGACGCACAGGCCGATTTCCACCTGAGCGAGCAAATACTGAGAAACCATCTGCAACAGGGCAAGCAGGCGGAGGCCCGTGCGAAGCTGGAAGACATGAAGGAGAAGTTCCCCGAACATCCGGGGATCACTGAGTTGGAGAAGTCGCTGCCGCCGGCTTGAAGCGCCCGTGAGGCGGGCGGGCCGGCAGTGGATCATTCGAACTGGCGAGGGATCGCCGGGGCAAGAGATGCCGCAGATCAAGATAGTGGTCCTGCATCCGGACGAGGAATACTGCGCGCAGATCGTAGAATCCTTCCGCAACTATGATCCGGACCTGGAGCTTATTCCGCTTGCCGACCTGGGCGAGGTGTCCAGGACGGTGCAGGAGGAGAAGCCGGCCGCATTGATCGTCGGCGTGGACACGCCGAACGATCCCGCTTTGGCCACCATTGAGAGCGTCCGGGGCGTCGCGGAAGACCTGGGCATCGTCGTCATCAGCAAAGAGCCCACGCGGGAGTTGCTGGTCTCGTGCATGCGTGCGGGCAGCGACGAGTTCCTTGAGTTCCCCATAGACCCCGACGAGCTGTCGAAGGCAATGGGGGGGCTGTTCAAGAGGAAGGGCATACTGGCCGATCGCGAGGGGAAGGTCGTCGCGGTCTTCAGCGCCGCCGGGGGGACGGGCGTCACCATGGTGGCCTGCAACATTGCCGCGGCGATCGCCAGAGCGCTCGGGACTCCCAAGTCATGCTGCATCGTGGACATGAACATGCAGTTCGGGTCCGTGGCGCTGACGATGGACATCCTGGAGTTCTCGCACAGTGTGGCCGACGCCGCCCACGAGCAAGAGCGGCTGGACGAGAACCTGCTGGAGACCTTTGTGAGCAAGCACGAGAGCGGCACGGTCATTCTGCCGGCCCCCGTCTCGCTGGAGGAGGCGCAGGGCGTAGACCCCGGGCAGTTGCGGAGCGTCATCCGGATCTGCCGCAAGAGCTACCCTTACGTCATCCTTGACCTGCCCCACGCCATTGACGACTTCTCCGTGGCCGGGCTGGACGAAGCGGATGAGATATTCCTGCTCTGCGAGATGCTCCTGCCCTCGATACGGCGCACCATCCGTGTGCTGGAAGCCTTCAAGGAACTCGGCTACGAGCAGGACAAAGTGAAGCTCATCGTTAACAGGCACTATGACAGCCGTGAGGTCACGCTGGACGAGATAGTGGAACACGTTGATCAACCGCTTCACTGGCTGATTCCCTACAGCTCTGAGCAGGTTATCAGTTCTCTGAACTCCGGCCGGATGCTGGACACGCTTGATCCGGATGGGCAGGTCACGCGCAGTCTGGTGGCGCTGGCGCGGCACACGGCCGGGCTTCCGCCGACCCCGAAAGACAAGAAGAAGAAGGGCCTCTTCGGTTGGGTGCGGTGAAGGGCGGCTCCGACCGTTTCGCCGTGCGCTCCGGGGGGGCGGCAGCCGTTATCGGTGGTTCTGGAGGAAATTGAAACATGGGCACATTGAGGGAAAGACTGAGGAAGGTCCGGACCGACGAAGGGCGGCCGAAAGCACCCACGCGTGCAAAGAAGGCCAGCAGAAAGGAAGCCAAGAAGGCCCCGCTCACGGTGGTGCAGGACCAGGTCGAGTACTCCGTGCGGAAGCGGAGGAGCTCCATTGGGCGTGAGCAATATCTGGAGTTGAAAGACAATGTCCGACGCAAACTGCTTGACGCTCTGGACCTGACGATCCTGAACGAGCTGACCGAGGAAGAGGTGGACAGCCAGATACGCTCGGTGGGGGGCAAGCTGCTGGATCAGAGCGCCGTCAGCTTCAACCGGGAGGAAAGGGACGTGTTCCTGCAGGAGATCGTGGACGACGTGGTCGGCTTCGGGCCGCTTGAACCCCTCCTGCAGGATGCAGCCATCAGTGACATACTGGTCAACGGCGCCAAGCAGGTCTATGTGGACACCGAGGGCCAGATCGTGCTGACCGATGTTGAGTTCAGGGACGACAAGCACCTGCGCCACGTCATAGACCGCATCGTCTCGAAGGTGGGCCGGCACGTGGACGAGAGTTCCCCGATGGTTGACTCGCGTCTGCCGGACGGCTCCCGCGTCAATGCCATCATACCGCCGCTGGCCGTGGATTATCCGGTCCTGTCCATCCGCAAGTTCCGGCAGGACACCCTCAGCATGGACCAGTTGATCGCCGGCGACACCATCACCGAGGAGATCGCGGAGCTGTGCAAGGCGTGCGTTTCAGCCCGCCTGAACATTCTTATCAGCGGCGGCACCGGTTCGGGCAAGACGACCTTGCTGAACATCTTCAGCGCCTACATCAGCCACCGGGAACGCATCATTACCATTGAGGACAGCGCGGAACTTCAGATGCAGCAGCCGCACGTGGTCCGGTTGGAGACGCGGCCGCCCAATATCGAGGGCAAGGGCGGGGTGACGCAGTACGAGTTATTGATCAACTGCCTGCGTATGCGTCCTGACCGGATAATCCTGGGCGAGATCCGTGGCCGGGAAGCTCTGGACATGCTTCAGGCCATGAACACCGGGCACGACGGCTCAATGTCCACTGTGCACGCCAACACGCCGCGCGACGCCCTCACCAGACTTGAGACGATGGTCGCAATGGGCGGCACGGAGCTGCCTCAGACGGCCCTGCGGCAGCAGATCAGCAGTGCCCTGGATGTTATCGTCCAGACGCAGCGCCTCCCCGACGGCACCAGGAAGATGACCTACTTCAGCGAAGTGGTCGGGATGGAAGGCGAGATGATAACCATGCAGGACATATTCAAGTTCGAACGTAAGGGTGTCAGCGAGGACGGCAAGAGCCTCGGGGCGCATGCTGCCACCGGCGTGGTGCCGCGCTTCCTTGACAAAATCCGCGCCACCGGCATCGACATCTCGCCTGAGGTGTTTATCGTCTGACCATCTGCCGTCCGCACACATAGCAGAGGGGACACGCAATGGGCCAAATAGTCATCCTGGTGTTGGTCGTTTTCGCAGTGCTCTTCCTCCTGCTCGGTGTGTGGCTGCTGATAGGGCAGGGCAGCGCGGGCAAGGCGCGTGTCATGGTGCGTCTCAAGGGAGTCCAGCAGATCAAGAAGTACGAGCTTGGGGACGCACTGGCTGAGACCAGGGAAATGCAGCTGCAAAAGCGGCAGGAGAGAAAAGAGGCCCTAAAGAAACAGGCCTACAGCGATGTCCCTATCCTGGATAGGGTGCTGAAGAGGACTTCATGGGCCGAGAAGCTGAACGGGATGCTCATTCAGTCTCAGTTCCCCATCACGGTGACAGCGTTTCTGTCGCTGTCCGGCCTGCTAGCCGCATTGGGGGTGGCAATCACCATAGTGTGGCGGCGCAGTTTCGATCCGTTGCTGTCCCTGATCATCGCGCTTGTGTTGGGGGCTGTTCCTTTCGTGTTCGTGAGTCTGAAGGTGCGCCTGCGATTGAAGAAGTTCGGCTCGCAACTGCCGGACGCGCTGGACCTTCTTTCCAGCAGCGTCAAGGCGGGTCAGTCGCTGAACGCCGCCATCCAGAACGTGGGTGACGAGATGCCGGACCCCATAGCTGACGAGTTCAGGCTGATGTCGGATGAGTTGACCTTCGGAGTGACGTTCGAGATGGCCCTGGCGCATCTGAGAACTCGTGTGTCCACCCCGGACGTCAGGTTCTTTGTGACGGCCATGCTGATCCAGAAGGAGACCGGAGGCAATCTGTCGGAGGTGCTGGACGGCCTGCAGAAGACCATCAGGGAGCGTTTCCGCATCCTCGGGCAGGTCAAGACCCTCACTGCGCAGGGCAAGCTCAGCGGCTTGATCGTCGGTGTCCTGCCCATCGTTCTTGGCGCCGGGATCTATGTGATGAACCCCGATTACATGGGGGGTCTGTTCACGACTAAGCTTGGCCACACTCTCATAGGTGTAGCTCTCGGCCTGGAGATCGTGGGCGGCTTGATCATCAGAAAGATCGTGAGAATAAAGGTCTGAACATGAGCACAAACACAATTCTGATCCTTGCGGGCGTGTTCGGGGGCGTGATGGTCGTCTTTTTCGTGGTGGCGGCCCTGATGGAGAGAGGCTCCGGAGGGACGACCAAGGACCGGTGGGGTGGCGGCACGGGCAAGGCGGCCGCGCAAGCCGAGAAGGTGGCCAAGCCGGAGCGCATCAGGACGGTGGCAGCCGAACCCCTGACGATGAAGTTGGTGCGTCCCCTGTCCAGACTCTGGCCGTTCGGGGTAGGTTCACAGCGACAGGTCCGGGAGTTGCTCGTTCACGCAGGCATCCGCGAGAAGTCGGCCGTGGAGGTCTTCACAGGCGCCAAACTGGCCCTGGCCATAGCGCTGCCGGCGGGGGTGACGGCTTTTCTCATGTGGTGGGCCACCAGCGCTGACAGGACGCTCAATATCAGACAACTGTTCATGTACGACGCCATGGCTCTGGTCGTGGGGATGATGGTGCCTCAGTTGTGGCTTCGCAGCCGGGCCAAGAAGCGTATTGAGAGTGTGCGCCTCTCGCTCCCCGACGTTCTGGACATCTTGATCGTGTGCATAGAGTCGGGCCTTGGGCTGGACGCCGCGCTGGTGAGGGTCAGCCGCGACATGCGGGACGTTGCGCCACAGTTCTGCGAAGAGCTTGAATTGATGAACCTGGAGATCTCCGCCGGTAAACCCAGGGACGAGTGCTTGCGCAATCTCGGGCTGCGCAGCGGCTCCGACGAGGTCGAGGCGCTGGCCGCAAGGATCAATCAATCCGCCAAGTACGGCACCAACCTTGGCGATTCCCTGCGCATTCACTCCGAGTCGCTTCGTCAGAAGAGGCGAAACGAAGCGGAGGAGCGAGCCGCCAAGACCACCGTCAAGTTGCTCTTCCCCCTCATATTCTTCATCTTCCCCGCCATTTTTGTCGTTATTCTTGGTCCGGCCCTGGTGAAAGTCACCGAGCAGTTCAAGTAGGTCCCCGCCCTTCGCGGACGGTCCAGATCCCAGCCCTCCCCGTTGCCTTCTCCTTCCTTAGTGTGCCTCTGTGCGCCTGCGCCCGGGCGTGCTCTGCCGGCAGTTGTGCTGCCAGAAGGGGGCTTCGTGCGTCGTCCGGGGGCGTGTATGGGGCTGGGCCGCACACGTCTGGTGTGGGAAGCGGGCCGAAGTCGGGCGGTTGCGTCCGTTTTTTGGGGGGCCTTTTTCGGAGACGGGCGCGGCGTTGCGTCACCTGGCCCGTGGCCGTGCGGCGGCGCACGTCGTCGCCTAACTCGTGTGCACGCAAGGTGATAGGCCTGTGTGCGCCCAGCGCACGCAGGCCACAAACAGCGCGCTCCCTGGCCGGGCGGCGACCGATGGGGTCGCCGCGAAGCCCAAGTCTTGAAAAGCCGTTCAACCATTCCTTACAGTCAGGAGTTGCCGGGTGGAAAATAGAGACTCTATAACATTTGTTGGAGGTAATCCCAATGGCAAGGAAGGTTCTGCTTGCAGGGCTGATGGCGGGTCTTGTCGCGGTGGCAGGATGTACGAACGTGCAGAAGGGCTCTGTCGTGGGCGGCGCCGGCGGCGGCGTCGTGGGAGCGGGCATAGGCCACAGGATCACCAGCTTGGGAGGTGGGCCTGGCGCACTTGTGGGACTGGGCATCGGCGCGACCGCTGGCGCGATCGCGAGCGAGCATTACTACGGTTCCGATGACAGTGAAGAGATGGGCGCTGCGCAGGAATCCGTGGCGCGCCTGTCCAACGAGCTTCAGGCCAAGGACGTGCAACTGGATGAGATGGCCGTCGCGCTGGAGAAGGAGAGATCCCAGCAGAAGGCTCTGCTGCAGGCCTACGAGCAGGCGCGTGACGTGCAGACTCTCTCAGCCACCACATCGTCCGACGTTGAAGTCGTCTCGGACGGAGATACGGTGACCTTCACCATCCTGTCCGAGGTCCTGTTCGACTCCGGTGCGGTCGAACTGACCAAGGAGGGAAAAGCCGCGCTGAAGCGGGCCGGAGAGGCCATCCGGGCTGAGTTCCCCGACAGCACTGTCGAGGTCAGGGGCCACACCGACAACGTGCCGATTCGCTATTCGCCGCACAAATCCAACTGGGAGCTTTCGTGCGCGCGCGCCCTGGCGGTGCTGCATTACCTGATCGAGTCAGAAGGCTTCGACCCCCAGCGGATGAAGGCGGCCGGTTGCGCGGACACTCGGCCCGTCGCGTCGAACGCCACGGCCACAGGGCGCAGAAAGAACAGGCGAGCCGAGCTGGTGGTGCGGCCCGAAGGCGTCCAGTTGGCTGATGTCAGAGTGGTCAGATAGCGGCCGTCCGCGGCCCGTCAAGCTCATCCTTCGGACGAAGCGCCTCGGTGGAAATGATCTGCAGGAACAGTGTAATCGCGGGCCTCCGAATCCCGGCAGTCATCGCCGTTCTCCTGGTCGTCTCCTCCGGCTGCAGCTACCCCCACCCCGTCCGCACCTACGAATACGTGACCCGCTACGAGAGGATGACCGACCAGTACGAGCCGTTGATATCGCTGGTCTACGTCCCTCACGCCACTTCGTTGGCTCGCTACCGGGGTATCATCGTCGGCGAGATGAGCGTGGGCAACCAGTGGGTCGACTCGCCGGCGGAGGCGCTGGGCTACGCCACCTTCCTCCGCGTTCTGTTGCGCAGGGAGCTGGTCAAGCTGGGCAAGTTCGAGTTGGTGAGTCTGGACAAGGACTTCCAGGAACGGGACGAATCGCTGGAGGGCCTCCTGGTGATGGACGGCATGATCACGAAGTTCGACATGGGCTCAGGCCTGATGCGATACATGAGCTTCTTCCTGTGGTTTCTTGAGAGTGGGGCGACCGACTTGCAGATCGAAGGACGGCTTACGGAGGCCGATTCGGGCAAGCTGGTGCTGGAGTTCATCGACCGCAGGCGTCATCTGGGCAACACGCCCTATGGGCCGAACCCGGACAACTTCGGCCACGACTTCGCCATGAGGGTGACCGCCCGAGAAACGGCCCGGTGCATGGCCAAATTCGTCGAACAGGTCTATGAGGAGTTGCCGTCCGTCGTGCTGGAAGAGCCCGCCACCCAGGGCGATGAAGCTGAGCTGTGAAGGACTGCCATGACCTCCAAAGACGACACCGCGCGGGTGCAGCCCTGTTCTCTGGACCACTTGCGCGGCGCCCTCCAAGATCTGCGTGGCAAGCGGGTTACGTTGATGGGGCTAGGGGTTTTCGGGGGCGGAGAGGGCGCCGCGCGGTTCCTCCTGTCCCGCGGCGCAGAACTGACCATCACAGACCTGCGGCCCGCCGGCAAGCTGGCCCGGCCTCTCAGTCGACTGGCGGGGGCGCCCGTCACGTTGCACCTCGGGGAGCACCTGCGGGAGGATTTCGTTGAGGCCGAGCTTGTGGTGGCCAACCCCGCCGTGCGGCGCAGCAGTCCGTTCCTCCAGATGGCTCAGCGCGCCGGCGTCCCGATCACCAGTCCCATGAACATCTTCCTCGCGCTTTGCTCGGCATGCACTTGCGCCGTCACCGGCAGCAACGGCAAGTCCACCACGGCGTCCTTGCTTGCAGCAATGCTGCAGAGCACCGGGCGCACGGTGTGGTTGGGGGGCAACATCGGGATATCCTTGCTGCCTTCGCTGTCTCTTATCGGCCCGGAGGACCTGGTGGTCCTCGAGCTGTCCAGCTTCCAACTGGAGGACGCGCGCGCGCTCCGCTGGTCGCCGCACGTGGCGGTGGTGACAAACGTCACCCCGAACCATCTGGACAGGCACGGCGGATTCGACGACTATGCGATGGCCAAGCGCGCTATCGTTGACTTCCAGGTGCCGAGCGACTTCGCAGTCCTGTGCGCCCGAGACCTCATCCTGGAGGGATGGGCGCGGGACGGCGTGCGCTCAAATGTCGTGTTCTTCGACGCCGAGCCGGAGCCCGGCCGGATCCGTCATGGAGTCAGCCTGATGGGGGGCCGCCTAATCTGGCACAACTCTCAGCGATCCGAGGTCATCTGCCTGCGGGACGACGTGCCCCTGCTGGGACTTCACAACACAATGAATGCGATGGCGGCTGCGGCGGCTGCCCGTTGCCTGGGCGTCGGGTCCCAGCACGTGCGCCGGGCGCTGTCCGGTTTTGTGGGCCTGGAACACCGGCTCGAACTGGTGGGCCAGTTCCGTGGGGTGCGCGTCTACAACGACTCCTACAGCACCACGCCGGAGTCCGGCGTGGCGGCGCTGAAGAGCTTCCGCGGCGCCGTAGCCCTCATCGCGGGAGGCTACGACAAAGGCCTGAACCTGGGGCCGCTGGCCCGCGCCGCGGCGCAGCTTGCGGAAGTTCTGATCACCGTGGGCCAGGCGGGCCCGCTGCTGGCCCAGAAAGCCCGCGAAGAAAGTGCCTACCTGGGGCGCCCGATGGCTATCCAAGAAGTGGGCGATCTTCAAGGGGCCGTCCGGGCCGCTGCTCGGCTCTCGATGCCGGGGTCGGTGGTCGTGTTCTCCCCGGGGTGCGCAAGCTACGACATGTTCGACAACTACGAGCAGCGCGGTCGCGTCTTCAAGGACCTTGTCAGGTCCGACTTCCGAAACTGAAGGGCCTCCTGCCTGCCCGCCCGTTCTGGGCACACGGGCCGTGTCTGCAAGCGACGGCATTTGCATAGTTGGCCGCAAGGCGGTATAATTCGGCCTCTGTGGAGTATGGGTTTCATCCTTATATTCCTACCGATTGCTTCACTCGACATCTTGAGAGGGGGCGGATCAACTGAATATGGCGAAGGTAGTCCTAGGCTCAAGGGAACTTGTCAAGGACGCTTTGAGGCGTTTCAAGAAGCTTTGTGAGCGAGAAGGTATTGTCAACCGGTCGAAGCGGGGGGCGCGTTATGAGAAGCCTTCCGAGCGCCGGCGCCGGGAGAAAAGGGAGAAGCTGAAGACCATTCGGAAGGGCCAGAAGGACGCGCGTTGATGTCTGAGGCCGTTGGAAGGGGCGACTTGCCGGGCACCGGCTGGTCGCCTGTTTTTTTGTGCAGTGCATGTTCGACAGCTTGGAGGATGAGAACGGCAGGCTGGAGACTGGAGGCTGGAGGTACGTACCTACGGTCTCCAGTCT
>SDBU01004222.1_pt1 | contig 17740 bp, 17 predicted proteins | sample 2277071 | NCBI WGS metagenome assembly SDBU01 (sample SAMN10397929, study PRJNA504765) | marine sediment metagenome | isolation source: marine sediment core GS08_GC12, 126 cmbsf | place: Arctic Ocean: Gakkel Ridge, Loki's castle | collected 2008 | reverse complement strand
CCGATTTATGGGGATATGGTCGTAAAAATACGCTATGGCAAGGAACTTTCTCACCAACCCCCGGACAGGTTTAAGGGAATTTTGCAAGAGGCTCTACATCTAGCCAATTATTCTAGGCATCGCTTCCTCCAAGACTTTCCGAAATTGCTCCATTCCATTCTCCTACCAAAGAGATAGGAGAATGGTAGTAACTATTTGGAATAGTGTCAAACGAATGTAGCATAAACAACCTTTTCCCAGCTTCCACACTACATTGCTTCATCATGGGATGATTATCGTAGGGTTACCCTACTCTGAGGCCCGTCAGACGACTCTAGATGAGATAACAGGTGGCAGCCCCTATGGTGCCAGCACGATTGCTGCTGGTGACGGCAGCCGTATGCCCAGTGAGAACGAACTGGCCATGGCTCGCTTCCAGGGTCGTCATGTTGCCACCATTGCCGAGAAGCTGGCAGGGAAATAGAGCCTTTCTTAACCGGATGAGATGACTCATATTCATGAAAGTGGTCTGGAGCCGGCACCATTCCTGGTGGAGAACACAGAACTCTTACCTAGAGGACGAGCCCTCGACGTGGCTATGGGTAATGGGCAAAACGCAATTTACCTGGCTAGAATGGGTTTCGATGTCGAAGGCGTTGATATATCACGCGAAGCAGTAGATACCGCCCTGGAAATGGCACTCAAGGTCGGCATTACTATCAAAGCCCAAGTTGCTGACCTTGAGAGTAAATACCATATTAAAGAAGACGCCTATGAAGTGATTGTCTGCTTCAATTACCTTCAACGCTCCCTTATCCCACAGATCAAGGATGGGCTGCGCCAAGGAGGAATGGTAGTCTACGAAACTTTCATTGTTGACCAGGCTCAGTTGGGGAAGCCAAAGAACCCGGACTATCTGCTCCAACACAATGAGCTTCTTGACATGTTTCGTGATTTCAGGTGTCTTCGCTATCGCGAGGGCATCATAGAAGGTCGAAAGGCCGTGGCCAGCATCGTAGCCCAGAAGGTATAAGCAGGAAGGACGGGCCGTAAGGATTTGAATCTTGGTCACCGGCATCACAATACGTTTGACAGCACAATCAGGTGACCCTGCCCACCTACTGACGCTGTAGTCGCGCGATACCACCTTTGGATTGTGAGAATGAGATAAAAGTCACTTACAGGGGATCGTCTCTTGACCTAAGATAGTCTTATAGAGTAAGAATTACTGAAGGTCAGGAGGTAATATGAGAAAACTGATTACTGTTGCTGGCACTTTGTCGGTTATTCTTTCAGCCCTGCTAGTAGCTGCAAATGGCTGTGGGGTCGATCGGAGTATGGATGGAACTGAGCAGCTAGAACCGGCGGAGATTAGGGAATACCAAGGCGCAAAACTTGGCTCAGTAGATGATTCCAGAGAAAATTCCATAAAAGGCCCGCAGCGCGTAGATGTAGACAGTTATCGGCTTAACATCACTGGCCTTGTTCAGAATCCACAGAGCTATACTTATGATCAAGTTATTGACAGCCATCAACATTACCAGAAAGTGGTAACTCTGGACTGCGTGGAGGGATGGAGTGTAACCATTCTTTGGGAAGGTCTGCTGGTCAGCGATTTGATAGATGCATCGAGCGCCTTACCCGACGCCAAGGTTGTGATATTCCATGCTTACGATGGGTATACCACTTCCTTACCTCTCGATTACATAGTGAACAACAAGATACTTGTAGCGTACCAGATGAACGAAATTACCATACCGCCGGAAAGAGGCTTCCCGTTTCAACTAGTAGCCGAAAGCAAATGGGGCTACAAATGGATCAAGTGGATAACCGATATCGAATTGTCTGACGATATCAATTACCAAGGTTATTGGGAAAGTAGAGGCTACTCCAACGATGGGGATTTAGATAAGGGCTTTTTTGAGTAGTGAAAAGTACAACGAAACGACGCGTGACTAAGCGAATAACACATTGGCTGCTAGTTATCGTGACAGCTTTGTTTCTCATCACTGGCTTCGGTATCACGGAGTTCAGGATTGTTGAGCCTTTGACCTTTGGACTATTAACCAAGACTCTAGCCTTTAAGATTCATGACAGCTTATGGGTTCCGTTCATAGTCCTGTTGGGTCTGCACGTTTTCTGGTCATTAATCAGAATGAGGAAATAGGGGTGTCTCTGACTCATAGACCAAGGCACCCCATTTCCGGGCCGTGCTTCGCTCTCCCGGGCATTTTATTCCATCTTGAGTTCGGCAGGCCAGTCTCGCCGGTGGTCGTCGACACCCTGGAGAACACAGTAGGAGATGACAACAAACACGAGAAGGACGAAGACAGCCATTGGGCGGCCTAAGCCGAGTGTTGTCGTGATCAGACCCCATACTAACGGGCCAATGATGCTGGCGAAGCGGCCCGCCATACGAAACAGGCCGTAGAACTCGCCGAGATACTTCGGCGGCGCCAGCCGCATCAGGTAAGGGCGGTCAGCAGTCCAGGTACCGCCAAGAGCCAGGCCGGCCATACCGCCGATGCCCCAGAACAAGGCGCCGGGCAGGTTGAAGACGGCAACGGCTATCGCTCCTGACAGGACGAACATCCAGGCAATGAGGGCGACGTTGAGGCTGCGCTTGGGGCCAATCTTGTCGACGACCAATCCAAAGGCGAGCCCGCCGATAACGGCAGCAGTGATGGAGACGAGCAGCAAAATCTGAACTTCGGTGGCAGAGAAGCCGACTTCGTTGGCTACATAGATCCCCATGAAAATAATGAGGGTATTTATTGGCTCTGCATAGAACATACGCCCGATGAGGAAACGCGGCAGACCGGGAAATCCTCTGGCGTTGGCAACCGTGTGCCGCACCTGTCCCAACGCATCCGTCACCATCTTTGCTCGAAAGCGGAAACCAGCAGTACCGCGCTCCTTCAAGAAGAGAAAACAGGGAAGAGAGAACACGAGAAACAGCAGCGCACTCAAGCGAAAAATACCTACGTAGCCGATGCGGTCGAGCAGAAGGAGACCGCTGCCGACGCCAATGAAGGAGCCCATGTAGCCAACTCCGACGCCCAGGCCACTGATCTTGCCCCGGTTCTCTTCATTTGAGACCGCAGGCAATAGCGCATCGTAGAAAATGAGGCCAGCTTGGAACATGTAGTTGGCGATAATGAAGACGATGAGTGAGGTGGTGAGGCCACCCAACCCCAGCAGTGCGGTGAAGACGACGCAGAAGACGGTGGCGATGACCAGGAATGGCATACGCCGCCCGGCCTGATCTGATAGTGCGCCGAGGATTGGGGCCGAGAGGAAGATCATGAACATCGACAAGGAGGCAGCGTTCCCGTAGACTGCATCGCTGCCGCCCATCGTATTGACAACCCAGAGCGGTAGATAAAGAGAGATGATGTTCATAGAGAACACCGTGTTCGCCAGATCGTATAGCGCCCACGAGGTGACCGCAAGCTTGGTTGGACCTGCCGACTTAGCGGCGACAGATGGCGTCATACCAGTTATTCCGTTTCGAGATTCCCCATTTTTACTCATCTTGAGCTAATTTCCAAAGGTTAGCACCCCGGGTTCGGATGTTGTGCCATCATACAGCTGTATGCAACAGGCGGTCAACCCTACGCGTAGCGTGGCAGTAGTCCTGTGCAGCTGTCATACAATCACGTTCTTACCTGCCTACCAAGAACCGGTGCCTGAACACTTTGTCTATGAAAATGCTGACCTTTATAGCTCGAAGGGTCCAATCACGGCTTACCGCCTGTCCTTCAGGCTGGCACGAAGAATGCCATGGCGCCAGCCCTCCCTGAGAATCACTCTTATTCCTGAAATGCTATTGACAGTGATGAATAACAGCAGCATTACTGAAAAAGCTACCAGTGTAGCAGAATCATAGATCAGCCAGCCGACGAAAGGGAAACAAATAAGCGCCGCACCGTAGCTAAAAGTGAGATTGCGAGTAACAGCCAGTGTCACTAATACGATAGCAGGATAGACTAGAAGAGCTTTAGGCATCAAGAAAAGAAGGATGCCCAGAGAGGTAGCGCCCCCTATACCACCACGGAATTTAAGAAATACTGGGAATCTATGCCCTATCACGGCAGCTACCCCGGCGCACAGTTGGACGGGCACAGACAGTCCCAGCCAGCGTGCCAACAGAATAACGGCTATCCCCTTGGCTCCGTCAATTAGCAGTACCAGGATACCATCGGCTACACCTACCTTGTACAGAACATTCATGGTACCCATGTTTCGGCTTCCTACGTTCCGAATATCTACCCTCTTTCTCACACGACCGGCAACATAGGCTGACGGGAATGAGCCAAGAATATAGCCACAAACTATAGCAATTATCGCTACATACATTGCACCAACCTGCCCTCCACGGCTTGATTTGCCCGGTTAGCTTTCTTCAGCATTTCTTAAGCATCGTCCAGTCATAGTATAGAGCAGGAGATACCGTTTGAGTATCAGCATGCGTCTGATTCTTGCGTAGGACTTTGTCTCGGCTTTTTGACATAATTTGTCCTACAAAGATACTGATAGATTCTAGCGGTAGGCCTTTTGTAGACTCAATCAGAGATCTGTAGGTGGAAAGAAGGAAGAGAACGCATGTCCGGTTCAATAGAAATAGTTGGTTAGCTGGCATGAAACGGCCTCTATGTTGCACCAGCCACCGGTTCGCTGTCTGTTTGATGACCAGCTATCTAACGATAAAAGGCACAATTATGGCTACCAGTCCCGTGAAGAGGACGGTGACCATGAACAGATTGTATCTGGTATCGTAATTGCTGAGCAGGGACGGGTCATAATATCCTTCAACACCCTGGTCTTTGTACATTCTGAGTAGCCCATTCAGTAGCTTTCCCCGCATCTGTCTTCCTCTTATCAGTCCTACTTCGGCAACAAAATTGACTATTAACACGAGGGCGACAAAGGTGAACATCACGATTGTGGCCGTAAAGTCCCCGTTCCCGGCGGCGATTCCGGAGTTTACGCCGAGAGCAATCAGGTTCAGAATGATCGCACTTATGACGAAAATCGTGTCCGTCCGGGCGTTCTGTTGTAGCTCGGTAATGATATGTTCATGAACTCGGGTAATCATACGTCCTCCTTTATCCTTTTGGTTTACCTATTTGCCCCGACCAAGGCGCAGAAAAATGATTACAAAACCGGCAATTACCAGCAGCACGATTCCTCCCCCAACCCATGCCCAAATCCAAGTGGATTCCTCTACGCGGACTCCTAAAGCAATTGTCTGTTTTATTTGACTTGCTTTGGCGATCACCTGCATATTATAGTACCCGTCAGCCATGCTGGCAGGTGGCTTGATATTGACCTGAATTTCCCGAAAACTACCGGGGGCAAGCCTCTCTATTTCGTCTGGCTCAAATTCGACAATCCAATCATGGGGCTTATCCGCCGAGAACACGATGCCGGTGAGTTCACCGCTGCCGGTATTTCTGGCGGTTATGAAAAAGAAGTTGTCCTCGCCCGCGGTTACCTCACGGTCACGGTAAAACCTGGGCTCCGGAGCCAAATCCAGGGAATAACTGGGCATCACCACTGCCGTAAGTTCAATGCTGTCCCAGACTGTACCAGAACTTGCCTCTAAGATTATACTATAATCCCTGGGCTCAGTAACGACCGACGGTGGAGGAGACGCAATAACCTTGACTTGGTGAGGGCGGTACTTGCCCGGTTCAAGCTTGATAACCGAGATCCTGACGCTCTCGTCGCTTGAGGTTACATACGTACTCCAACCAGAGGGGCCACTCGTCCGCAGGTCGAATTCTCGAGCTTGGCCTCCTTGATATACTAGGTCCACGGTGAACTTGAAAACAGCGTCAGGAGCAACGCTTTCAATTCTGGGATAGGTAGCCCCTAGTTCAATCGTTTCTTCCTGAGCCAGGACCGACGGGGATAGCAGGCAAGCCACCAAAGCTACCGTCATGAAAAGCAAACTACATACTATGCGACCAATTTTCATCTCTACTGCTCCAAGAATTTCAATTGAGACCCCTCACTAATAGCTGATTGCCTTGATTTGCCCTTAACCTCTTTCAGTCTTTCTTGAGCATCGTTTACTCTTAATATAGAGCAGGAAATACTATTTGAGTATCAGCGTACGTCTGATTTTTACGTAGGACTTTGACCCGGCTGGTTGACAGCATTTGTCCTACAAAGATACTGATGAATTCTGGTAGTATGCTTATTGTGGACTCAATCAGAGAGCAGCAGGTGGAAACAAAGAATAGCAACTATGTCAGGTTCAATCTCAGTCAACCAGTTGATTTTTTATGGCGTAATAGGTTAGTTCGGCATTATTCTTCATTTTCATTTTCTCCAAGACACGGGACCTGTAGGTGCTGATAGTTTTTTCGCTAAGCGCAAGCTCTTGGGCAATCTCCATTACTGTTTTCCCGGAGGCAATCATGCACAGCACCTGGTGTTCCCGATCGGAGAGCGTCTCATGGAGTGCTTGCTCACGACCAACTTCCAGCTCAAAGGCTAGTTTTTCGGCAAGAGAGGAACTGATATATTTACCGCCGCGCGATACCTTTCGTATAGCTACTACCAGTTCATCCGGTGCGCTTTCCTTGGTCAAATAGCCCGAGGCACCAGCTCGTAAGGCCCGCAAGGCATACTGCTCTTCTGGGTGAATACTCAACATCAACACCGGAAGCCGCGGCCTGTCTCTTCTCAGTTGTCTCAAAACATCCATCCCATTTCTGCCGGGCATGGTGATGTCAAGTACAACCACATCGTAATCATCATCCTTGATCTTGTTGAGCAATTCCTGCCCGTTGCTCGCTTCACCAGCCACCATCATATCTCGGGTTTCGGTGACTATCTGCTTCAGCCCTTGACGAACAATGGCGTGATCATCAGCAATGAGTATTTTTAGCATCAGCCTCCTCCGTATTTGCCAGCGGAATACTTACCACTGCTGTGGTCCCTTTGCCCGGGGTACCACTGATTTTAGACTCGCCCTGCCAGAAGTGGACACGCTCTCTTATCCCGAGTAGCCCAAATGCTCTCGGATCGGAAACCTGTTCTTTGGTAATGCCGTTGCCGTTATCACCAACTTTCAGCACTATTCTATCAGCTTTCTCTATCAAGCTTACTTTGACTTCGGTTGCATCAGCATGGCGAGCAACATTCGTCAGCAGCTCTTGAAAGACTCGGAAAAGCGCTGTAGAGCGCTCTCGGTCTAAGGCAATGTCTTTAGGCTTGGGACTTATTTCAGTTCTGATGCCAGTCAGCTGCTGAAACTCACCCGCCTGCCATTCAATAGCAGCGGCGAGGCCAAAGTCATCCAGCAACCAAGGTCTCAATTCTGCGGAAATCATCTTCACTTTTTGTATCGTCGTGTCAACGAGTTTAGACATTGACCTCATCTTCTCCAGTCGCAATTTCTGGTCGGCGGAAAATCTTTTGGTGAGCCAGGACAGGTCAATTTTCAGAGCCGTCAGCACCTGTCCCAGTTCGTCATGAATATCACGTGCCAATCTCGTTCTTTCCTCTTCCCTCACCGATTGTAGATGGGTCGAGAGTTCTCGTAGCTGTTCACGTGATGCTTTCAGTTCTTCCTCGGCCTGTTTTCGTTCGGTGATGTCTCTGATTAATACCAGGTCGGCAGTCCTTCCTTGGTATGAGACTGTGCTGGCGTTGATCTCAACATTAATATCACTGCCATCTTTGCGCCTGAGGACTGTCTCGTAAATTGGCTCAACATCCGCGCCTGACATACGCCGTACACGGTCTACCAATATTGGAAGCTCGGCAGGAGGGACGTAATCAGCAAACGGGGTGCCAATAAGCTCGTCGACGGTATAGCCGCCCATTTCTGCCAGACGCGGGTTGACATACTTCATTATTCCATCCTGAATGATGAGAATGCCATCATTTGCTCGCTCGACCAAATTGCTGTATTTCTCTTCACTCTCCCGCAGTGCTTCCTCTGCCTGTATGCGTGGGGTGATGTCCATAAAAGAGACGACGCTCCTTTTGGTTCCGGGAATCACCTCAACGGCTATTACGGCGTTCTTAACATTACCCTGCCGGTCTAAAGGCTGGAACTCATATCTCTTGGGAACCCTATCCGGGGCAATTCTTCGCAGCGCATGATACTCTTTCATTTTTTCCACATCTTCTTGGACAACGAACTCTGTCCAGCTCTTCTTCCCCTCTATTTCTGCCTTGGAATAGCCGGAGAGCTTCTCAAACTCTGTGTTTACCAGAGATATTGTCATGTCTTCCTCAAGGATCAACATGACCGTGCCGGTGTTTTCAAAGATGGTTCGGTACTTCTCCTCACTCTCCTGTAGTGCTGCCTCGGCCTTCCTGTGCTCGATCAGCTCGAGCTTCAGTTGCTCCCTTGTTTGCATATGCTCGGCTTCTACCTTCTCAAGTTCGGCAACGCGGTGACGCAAGGCATTAGCCTCTTCAATGAGCTGCTCCCGGGTTCGTTCGCCGTTTTTCATTTGCCGTCTCCTGCGGAAAAGGATGCCGTCATCGTTATCACAATTATATCACTCTCGTGTAGCCTTCTGGTAGAACGAGAAGCTATATGCTGTAACCATTACCACGGTCTGGCCTACGTCTCTACCCAGCTTCGATAAGCCAACCCGGGCGACCTGAGAGACAACTATTCCTTAGTCAGGAAGCCTTTGATGGCCCTGCTATAACGGTTGTAGAGATAGGCGCTGGCAAGGAGAAGAAGCCCCAGGCCGGTGAAAGCCACAATGCGATATACTTTCTCCAGTACCCAGACGTCATAGATGAAAACCTTGGCGATGGGAACAGCGAGTATAGCCAAAGCAGCTAGCCGGACCGGGCGCCAACGTTTAGCGATACCGACGACCAGACCGACTGCTGCGTAAATGGCCCACAGGGCAGTAAGGGAAAGGTTCTGAGCATTCCTTAGAGCGTCAATAGCCGACCTGGTAGCCTCTCCAGGTGTCAGGGTGGCCAGCTGGCTGCCGAAGTAATTCCAGACCTCAAAACTCAGCAACCACAGAGAAAAGAAGTTGGCAGCCGCCACGAGAGTCCAGGCCGGTGTATCCCATTGGGGAACGGTTTGTCTTTGTCGCCGGAGAAGGTGAGCAGCCAGATAACAAGCAGCAACACCGACGACGAAGGCAAGAAATCGTTCATTGAATACTGGCTGAAAGGTGTGCAGGTCGATCCTGGTATCGAAGAACAGCAGCCGGCCGGCCATGACGACGAAGACAGCATAGCTATAGTTGCGCAAATGGGACATTCGCAGAGCGAAGGAGAGCCACATGAGCATCACGGCCTCAGCCGCCCAGGCTATTGTTGTCCATGCTGTGTTTCCCAACTGCACAGGTATAGCCACTGTGAAGAAGACCAGAGCAACGCCCGCGGCCAATAAGCCAAGTCCGGTGCTCTCCGCACTCCTTTTCAAAGCAACATAAGCCAGGACACCATAGAGGAGAGCCAGCACGAAATAGAGACTACCCATCCATGCCCTTAACGGTTCCCACACTAATCCGCTTATTCCAAAATAGGCGGCGGCGCTTACCGCCATGAGGACCAGGTCGAACACCTGAGGAACGCGCCGCCACACAATGTGATAGAGTATCGGCACTCCGGCCAGGGCCACCAGTGCGATGAGACTGAGGCTTCCCTGGAGTGTCGCTGGGATGTCCCGGTAGCTGATGACTTCGGCGGCAATAATCCAGAGAGAAAAGAAGTTGGCGGCGATAAGGAAAACAGGATACCTGGATTTGCCACTGTCTTCTTGGTGGCGCCAGAGAAGATGGGCAACAAGGTACATTGCGGCAATGCTCATTACAAAAGCCAGAACGCGCTCGTTGAATACCGGCTGGAAGTAGCGCATGTCCACCGTTGTATCAAAGAACAGCAGGCGTATGGCAACAATGCCGAACACAATATAGCTGTAGATACGGAAGTAGTCTATTCGCTGCTTGAGAGAAAGCCACATAAGGACTCCACCCTCAGCGGCCAAAGCGATAGTGGTCCATGCCTTGTCGCCGAGCTGGACAGGTATGGCCACTGTCAAAAATATTAGAGCAATACCAAGAGCAAAGAGGCTGAGCCTGGTGTTTTCGACACCTCTTTTCAGGGCCAGATAGGCAAGGCCTCCATAGAAGAGGGCAAGCAAGAAGGTAAAGCCACCCATCCACTCACGTAACTCATCCCACATGAGTCCATAGCTTATTCCAAAGTAAGCGGTAGCATTAATCAGCATCAGGGTATAATCAAAGCCTGCGACAGGTCTTCGCCAGATGATGTGAAAGAGTGACGTCGCCCCGGCAAAGATGAGAAAGATAATGGTCAGGCTTAGTTGCGACGTCAGCAGACTGGCCCTATGGCCAAAATCATCATACCAGCCAGCGTAAGCCAGTAGCGAACCGAACAGGGCAAGCAGGGTAAACCAGCGCCAGTTACGAAAGGTAGAAAGCAGAAGGACACCAAGGTCTACCACCATGATGTATACCAGTAACTGAATGTTCTGGCCAGCTTGGGCGACTCCAGTGGCGCTTGCCCCCAGGATAAAAGGAGCACTAAAGGCGCCAAAGACACCTATTATAGCCAGCGCCATGGAGTCTAGCCTGACGGCCAGGGCCGCTGAGCCAACACTGACCAAAAAGAGTAAGCCAAGAGCCCAATAGAAAGGAATCAGGTGAAAGAAATTGAAGGCGGAGAAGATAGAGAGGTAAAGCAGGCCGATACCACCTCCACTCAGGGCCTGGGCAAAGGTTGGATATTTCTTCTGCCAGTAATAACCGCCGCCCACCATGGCCAGACCAGCAACAACACCAAGGATGACGCGGGCCGTTGGCCCCAGCCAGTCATTATCAAAGGCGTATTTGATGAAGAAGGCGACACCGATAATGAGGGCAATGGCACCTATCCTGGCCAGCCAGCTGCCACCCAGGATTTGCTCCCACTCCCTGGGCTTGGCCGGTGCAGCTTTGGGCATGCGACGGGGTACCGGGGTGATGGCGGGTACTTCTGGTTCGGGACTTGGCGTTACCGGTATTAACTGGGTAGGCTCTACTCCAGAAACCGGAGCCGGCACGGGCTCCTGAGGAGGTGGCCGTACGGGCTCCGGTGGCACGGCAGATATCGGCTCCGGAGTTGGTGCCGCTATTCCCTGCCTACGTTCCAGGGCAGCCAAGCGCTCATTCATTAGCTGATCACGTTCCCTCAGGCGACTGACCTCCGCCTGAAGTGCTTGGACTTGTTGAGCCAGAGTGTCCGCGGCGCCTGATACCGGCTCTGAGGGGACTTCTGGCTCCGTTATTGCAAGAGGAGAACCGCAGAAGATGCAGAAGCGGCTGGTGGGATCGTTCTCTTTTTGGCAATTAGAGCACTTCATAGTTACTCCTGTTGTTTAATATGTTATATGTCTTCCAGGTGACAGTCGTAGGTGACAGTATAGCACGATTGTCACCCTTGTCAAGACACGTAAACAGCACTTCACTTCCCAACCTAAAGCATACGACGGTAGACACTGTTTGGGTATCAGCATATGTCTGATTATTACGTAGGACTTTGACTTGTCTTGTCGTCAGTATTCGCCCTACAAGTATGCTCATTCCTCACGCTGACCAAGAGTTTACTACGCAGGTAAAGAGAAGGACTCAGAAACACGCACAGAACCTGATAACTTCTGAGCCCGTGTCAGAATAGAGAGCGGAGGGATTTTGGAGGGTAGACCGCTGTTGCGGCAAATAATGCTATATTGACGCCTTCATCCACGGTGCCGCTCAGGAGCAAGGTAGGAGGGCGGGCACCGAGAATGTCCCTTACATGGCAGGTCATCCGATTCTTAGTTTGACGTCATGTCAACAATTCACGTTGTCCGCGATATAGCCCTAGCAGAGAGGCTAAATATTGTAGACGCACTATCTCAAAATCGAAGGCAGGTGGTGTATTCTTCATTCGAGGACCAATGAAGAAGTCCCGTGGTATCCCACGCCAGGAAATACGGGTTCTCCTCTCAAACGCAGGCCCGAAAGAAATTGAACACCAAGAGACCAAAGCAGAGTATATGGGAATTACCAGAGGACCGGTTAAGGCTGTTAATCACTACCGCCATTCTGCTTGCCTACGGCTTCTTGCAGCAGGTCAATTTGTCCCTGCAGTCTCTTCTGTTTACGTTGCATGAATAGTATATAGCCAAAGACAATTGCCCAGATCAGGGTATATGCTGTAAATAGAAACCAATTATTCTCCATGAAATGACAACCTCCTACTCTGCCTGCATACCTCTCAAATATTTGACGTCAGCCTCCATGACCCTCAGTTTAGCGCTCTGAACTAACAAGAGATAGTACAACATGGTAAAAGCAGCAATGCACACCAGCAAGGTGGCAATCATTGGTGATGTAAGACCACCCTGAAAAACTATAGTCGTTGGGTGCTGTGTCCGCAAGAGGTTAACCGTCAAGAAGACAATGGGAACATTGATAAAACCCACAATGCCTATTACGGCGCTGAATCTTGCCCCCTGAGCGGGTTCGGTGGCATAACCACGCACCAGAAAATAGGTGACGTAACTCAGCCAGAGCACCAGTGCTGTCGTCAGGCGAGCATCCCACGTCCACCAGATTCCCCAGACCGATTTGGCCCATAGCGAGCCGGTAACAAGAACCAATGTAATGAAGACAACACCGACCTCAGCCGAAGCGTAGGCGATGGTATCATATTTTGTCGCCCGCTTCTGGAGGTAGAGAATACTGAAGACAAAGGTGATTAATAACGCCAGAAAGCCAACCCAGGCTAAAGGTACGTGGAAATAGAATATACGCTGCACCACACCCATGTGTTGCTCTTTCGGAGCGTACATGAAGACCATATAGAGAGCAGCTATCATCAAGGCGAGGCCCAGCCCGAAAGCTATATAGTATCCTAGCTTATGCCTGTCACTCATATAAACCTCTTCTCTCTTAGGAGGAAGTCGGCCTACTGCTCAATTACGAACTCAAAAACCAGGGTAGCTACCACCAGATAAATGATATCAAAGGCAATCATTATTTGCAGCCAGATAAGCATATCCGCCCAAGGTTTGCCGGCCAGTACCACTGTGGTAGCTTTTACCGCGGCTATAATCACCGGAACAGAAACGGGTAAAAAGAGAATGGGGAGCATTATGTCCCGCGTGCGGGTGTTTATGGCCACTGCCGAAAACAGGGTGCCCACCACCGCAAAACCGAGAGTCGCTATCACAATTATCAGGGCCAGCCGGGGTAACAAGAGCGGCAGATTAAAGAGGACAAGGAATATCGGCGTGGTAACGGCGGAAACGAAGAGAGCGAAGGTGAAGCTAGCCGTTAGCTTACCCCAGTAGACGACAGAATGGTCCATAGGACAAAGCATCAGCCCTTCCAGACGCGAGTCTTCCCTTTCGACGGTGAATATTCGGTTGAAGCCGAGCACCGAGCCGAAGGTTAAGGCCACCCATAGAATGCCGGGAGCTACCATTTCAGCGGTAGTGGCACTTGAGCCAAGAGCGAAGTGGAAAATAACCAGTACCAGCACGGCAAAGACTAACACCGAGGTAATGACCTCCTTGGCTCTGAGTTCGATTAGCATATCTTTCCAGAAGATGGCGATAATCCTGGCAAATGTTGTCTTCACTACCCGTTCCTCGTATGCCGGTCATATACGTGCTCGAAGTTTGCCGTGTCAATATCCTGCTTCGGTGCCTGATAAACGACCCTACCTCTGTTTAATATGATTACGCTGTCGGCGAGTGCCAGGCCGCGTTCTAAATTGTGCGTCAACATGACAACGGTACGGCCGTCAGCGGTAATGTCACTCAATAAGTCCTGTATTATGATGCTAGCATGCGGGTCGAGACCAATCTCAGGCTCATCAAGCAACAGAATTGAGGGATTGTGGAGAATGGAGCGAGCCAGAGAAGCTCTCTGCCGTAAGCCGTGGGAGAGCGTGTCCACCCGGTCATGTAGGCGAGACTCAAGATGCACCTGTGATATTACATCACGGATTTGCTGTTCTAAATCCGTGATATCGTACATTCTACCGTAAAACTTAAGGTTCTCATAAACGGTAAGGTTATCGTAAACAAAGGTCTGATGACTTACCACACCTATTTCCCGCCTGACCTGCACCGGTTTTTCACTGATATCTAAACCGTGCAGTCTAACATTGCCGGAGGACGGCTTAACCAGAGTGGACAGTATCCTAACCAGCGTTGTTTTCCCGGCCCCGTTCGGCCCGAAAATGACGAGATGTTCCCCTCTGCTTACCCGCAGGTTGATGTCTCTGAGGGCGTGACGGTGCCCGAATGATTTGGTCAGTTTGCTAGCCTCAATGGCCCAGGGGTGAGTGGCCGGTACCTTCTCATTCATTTTTGACCGCTTTTTTCCTTCCTTTCACCAGACAAACGGCAATGCAGAGGATCACCATAACCAAGATGCCCCATATGATTGCGGGAGATGTCCCGCTATCCCCGGACAAATTGGCAATGTAAAGGTTCAGCACGGAGCCACGGTTCAGATTTTCTCCCCGAAAGTGATGGTGGGTGGTATGAAGAAATTTCCACCAGCGGGAAATAGCAGCTTGAGGGGCACATTTGCAGCACAGTAAGTTTATGGTGCTTACTTACTTGTTCCTGAACCTGCTCACCTAACCGCACTCGCCCCCGAACGCCTACCACCCGCACCATAGACTCATAGACAGTAGGATCAGTTTCACTTCCCCCGGGAGCACAAATCATTATATGACTATTCAGTACCAGTGCGCCAACACGGTCAATAGCAGAAGGAACAGCCGCTAACTGAGTTACTATACTCTCACATTCCCGCTCATCAGCAACCATTTTCTGGAGACCGCGTACCTGTCCCTCTATCTTTCTAAGGCGCCTGAGTACAGCTTCCCCCGATACCTCTCCCTGATTCGTTTCATCCCCCGAATATATCCTTGGTCTTCATAATTATACTAATATATTCTATGGCTTTAATCAAAAAACAAGTACTAGAAGCAAAACAGGCTTCTGAATCAAAGTTTACTATTTGCCATTTTCGACACTGGCTGACTTAGCCTATTATTACACATCTTTCTTAATTACAGCCGTTACAGAAGACGTATTGCGTCAACGCTATGGTGTGTTACAATATACCCCGGTAGCGTATATCCGGCTTAGCTACCCTATCTCTCCCTTAAATTACCCAGCGTGTCAAAACGTTGGGTAATCTAAGACTGTTCAGTGCGTTCTCTATTCCGCCCATCGCTCTCAATACTGGCCGGTCACTGCTACTTCTGTAAGGATTAGGAGACTGTACCCTTACGGCGTAACAAAGCGTTCAATTGGTGCGAAAAGGCCTGTTCCCGAAAAGACAGTGCTAATGTGACGTCCGAAAATCTGGGTCAGGCACCTGGGTTTACCACGCGCCCGATGAAAAGTATGGCACCAGTCTCAATATCACGAATCAGAAAGATAAAGGGGCGGTCGATGGTGACCTCTACCGGCATGCCCGGTACTGCTGTCATTTGCATCACCACGGCAGTGGCGGCTGCAGCCTCTGTGCCGGCTTCATCTACCGATACGAATGCTTTGTGAACCACGTCGGCGATGAACAGGTCGCGGTTGCCCGTCATGCCCGAAAAATCCGCACCGCCGGAGAAGGCAACCGGCATGCCCAGTGCGGCAAGAGTCTCCCTCAGACTGAACTCTGATTCGAACTCAAACTTTGGCATTGTCAGCCTGACCTGCCTGTTCTCCAGTATTTCAATAATCTCCTCGACTCGCTGTGCGTTCAGAGATCTCTGAAAGGCCTCGAAATCACCGGGTTGGGGGAGCAAGATCAACATTGATAGTTCGCGGCCATCGTATGGCAATTCAACCGCCTGATACCCATGACCCTCGCCATAGCCGAAGCCGTCCGTTTGTCTCATCATCGGCACAGTTATTTCCTCTCCGCCAAGCAGATAGAATTTGCCATCACGTGTTGCATCCTCCTGGAAGGGATTCTGCCATGCCGCATTGAAGTATATGGCGTTGGTAAGGACGAGGCGCGTCAGTCTGTTGATAAGACCTTGTGGAATCAAGTCTTCGATGCGACCCTCTGTCCGGTCACTAACCCAGTCGTTAATGGTGATGCGGGACTCCTCAGGCGCGCTGGAGAAATCGAGGAGCCTCAGCCCGGCACCGTAGTTCTCAGCCAGGACGTCAAGGAATTGATTAAGGAACTCATAGTCCTGCTGCCCCCAGATGGCATTGACAATGTTTAGTCGAAAGCCCTCGCCATCCTTACCCTTGGCACCTTCACCGCGTTGGCTGAGTTCAATGTCCAGGCGATTGAATGCAGGGTGCAGATGATTTTGGGAGAGGATAAAGTGGAGTGTATCTGCCATCTGCTGCTCAGTCTCACCACGAGCACCGGCATAGGTCATCGCCAGAGCCAGCGAGATGCTGTACGGTGAGTAAAAGAGGTTGTCATCCGATTCCCTGAGTGCCTGGTACAAGTCGAAAGCAAAGGCGCTATTTCCGTCAACAAGAGTTGACAGATCGGCCCCACTCACATCCGGTGACGTCACCCGCTGCTTCTGAGATTGTAATATCTCACCTGATACCGGTTGAACGCAGGCAATAATACCCGATAGCATTATTACCACCAGCGAACACATTAGGGCTTTCTTCATCTCTACTACCTCCGGTTGTCATTCTGAGAAACCTTTTCACTTCTATTCTATTACTGCTGCTGCTATTTGATAACTTCCGGCACGATATGTTCTTCTATCCTATCCCGGCTCTTAGAGCTCTTAACTACCATTCTACCCGGCACTGGCATCAGTGGGCGAACCCGGGCCGTCGTCCATACAAGTCCCATTGATCCTATGGACGTACACAGAATTCGCTCGGGTATGAGCATTGGCTGAGACCAGGTCAGTACCAGAATTATTGTTCCCCCGATGCCAAAGAATACCATCAGAAGAATGTCCAGTGATCTATCCCTCATTGCCTTTGCCCCCTTCTCCCGTTTCTAGACCTGCCTCAGTGTTGCCTCTAATAATTAATACGAAGCAACGCACCGAGTATCACACCAGATCGCCGACAATTGGGGGAAATTCTTGATCAGCTAGCCAGGTAACGCTGGAGTGAATAGGAGAACTGCCAAAGAGAGCTGGAGGAGTCCCGGATGGCTACGGGGGTTGAATGATTAGCTCTATCACGGGGGCAAAGCCAGCCCGAGCTTCCCGTGGCTCAGTGCCCTTCTGAATGGTAACATCACTGACAATTATGGAGTAGCGACCCGGCTCGACCTGCTGGCCACGGTCATCCAACTGGTTCCAGACAAGCGCGTAACTCAACGTGCCGGCTGCCGATATTTCGGCACTCTCACTTCCCGGTGCGAAAGACCGGACTACCTCATTGGTGTCAGAGCGCTTAATCTGAATTGCCGGTGGGAATTGAGCTACGGCGATAGACTCCGAGCTGGCATTCCTGAACACGAGGTCGATTTTGACTTCCTCACGGGGCATATACACATTCGTCTCTTCGAGTATTGGCTCCAGGTTAAGAATAGCACCCGAGTCAAGCGTCGGTACCGGTGGTCCCTCATCGGCGACTTTAGGCGAAGGAGCCATTGCTGGTGCAGGTCCTCTTTCTGCCATTTGCTCTGGATCCGGGACAAATGTCCCGGATCCCCACAGCACAACGACCGCCAGCACCGCCACCACAACTGTAGCCGTTGCCGTGCGCCAGACCGGACTTCTGGGAACCAGGTTTCTTAACGCTTCCCAGAAC
>SDBU01004221.1_pt1 | contig 17742 bp, 12 predicted proteins | sample 2277071 | NCBI WGS metagenome assembly SDBU01 (sample SAMN10397929, study PRJNA504765) | marine sediment metagenome | isolation source: marine sediment core GS08_GC12, 126 cmbsf | place: Arctic Ocean: Gakkel Ridge, Loki's castle | collected 2008 | reverse complement strand
GTAGCCATACGTGTTAATGCCGCCGGCCGGGTCGAAATAGTCGGTACCGCCGCAAAGCACCAGGGCGCCCACTTCCATCGGGGGTACTTTGGCTGCTTCGAGATCATGGAATATTTGCAGAACCTTGGAAACAATGGAATTGATGTCAAACGGCTTGATAAGATAGTCTAACGCTCCTATCTTCATGGCTTCCACGGCGGTCTCAACCGTGGCGTAAGCGGTCATCATAACCACGCAAAGATCGGGATAATCCTGTTTGGCCTTTTGAAGCAACTCTACACCGTCCATACCCGGCATTTTGATATCGGTAAGCATCAGGTGATACATTTGTTTTGACAAAAGCTTCAGGGCGACCGGGCCGGATTCCGCCGCGTCGACGGTAAAACCTTCATCCTCCAGCCAGTCCTTGATGGAATCACGCACAATCAATTCATCATCCACCACCAGGACACGAAAATCCTTATCGACCTTTGCTGTAACCTGAATGGCTCCGGTGTGGCATACCGGTTCACACTCTCCGCACCGGGTACAGGCGGTCATATCGATGACATAAGTGTTGGGGATGTTGTGGGGAACCGGCAGGTATATGGCCTTGCGCATGGAAAGCCCGACGTTGAACGCATCCGGCACCTCCACCGGGCAAACCATTACGCATTCGCCGCATCCATTGCATAGATCCGGATTCACAAAACTCGGTTTCTGACGGAGCGACACCAAAAAACTGCCCGGTTCGCCTTCCACGGAAGCAAGTTCCGTGCTCAGGCGGATGTCGATGTTTTCATGGAAGAGCCCTTTGCGCAGGCAATACTGGGACGATGCATCCCGATCCACCAGAGGGAGCATTTTGCACATGCCGCATCGATCGGTGGGAAACTGATAATCAAGCTGGCCCAGAATCCCTCCAATGTGCGGGGCGCGGTCGATGAGGGTTACACCATAACCAAATTCCGCCAGATCCAGAGCCGCCCGAATACCGCTTATTCCGGCTCCCACCACCATTGCTTTTCCGACTTTTTTCTTCATAACAAAACCATCCTTCAATCTTCTGTTTTCTGACCTCTGACGTCTGATGTCTTATTTTATCCCGACGATATCGGTAAGCTCATCTTCACGGAAAACCGACAGCGGAGGATCGTCTTCAATGCTTCTGCCGGGCTCATACTCAAACGCTTTTTGCGTATGGGATGAAACGGTTCTAAACAGTTCCATCACCGGAATGTCATTGGGACAGGCATTGGAACACTGTCCACACCCTATACAGGCGGTACTTATGTGGGCCATGCGTGTCAGGTGAAAAAAGACCGTATCAGTGGGCATCTTGAGAACACCCTTACGACCGGCCCATCGCAGGTACTGGAAAGGTTCGTGGTTAAAGACGTCCGTGACAAAGACGCATTCCTTGCAGTAGCAGACCGGACAAGCCACCCTGCAATTGTAGCAGTTAACACAATTGGCAAGATAGGTAGTTAACTTCTCCAAGCTGTTGGTGGCTTCGGCAGTCTCGTTAAACATTTTATCTCGATACGCTGTTTTTTCTGCAATCATAGCATTGACGGCCTTTGGGCGTGCGGCCGGCGCTTGTGTTTCTGAAAGGTTTAGGCGCTCAAATAAATCCTCCCCCGGGGGGGTCCGGGCCTGGACAAGCAGGTGATTGTTTGTATCGACTCCAAAAAGGCCGATTGCAATGTCGGCGGTACCGGGAACAAAGTGTTCGCAGGCCTTACAGGTCGGGGCGATGTCCACTTCTTCCATGGCTCCGCCTTTGCCGGAAAGAACATTTTGATAAAATTGTGTGGTTGATTCGGTCCCGTTATCTCCGACAAATTGGAAATAATCTTTATTCTGATAGGCGCCCAGGCAGTCGATCCCTACCAGAATCACATTTTCCATCTGACCCTGCTTGAGTTTTACCAGTTCGATGAACGCCCTTATCTCGCAGGGACGCAGTACTGCCGCCACCTTGCCGCCCATTGGTTTGCGTGTGAGACGGGAAGCAATTTTAGCTGTGTTCATGGGAAATGCGGGCGCCAACGGATCGACTCCCTCAAGTTGTTCAGGGTCGGTCACCAGCGCCGGCATGACAATATTCTTCATGGGAAGATTTTGTGGAACCAGCATGGCGCTGATATCTTCCAATCGCAGGATGGATCGAAAAAATTCCCGTAGAGAAACCATAAGATTTCCATCTGTCACGTTGATTAATGCTGTTTTTGCCATCAGTCTTCTCCAGATTTGTCATTCGTCATTTGTTACTGGTCATTTGCCATTTGAAAAAAAGACCGCTATGCTTGAAGACCGCTACGCTTTAGGATCGCTTCGCTTGAGGAAAAAAGTCTTTTTATCAGTTTCCCTCGAGGCCGTCAGGCCGCTCCTCAAACGAAGTGCTCCTCAAGCGCAGCACTCCAATGACTACTAACTAAATTACCATAGCTGTTTGGGCCTCGCTGGGGCCCAGGACTTTTATTTGTGCAACCATTTCTTTAATGATCTCGGCAAACAAAACCCCGTCACTGGCGCCGATCCAGGTTAACCTGAGCCGCTCATTTTCAAAGCCGAACTGAGGAAGGATCTCTTTGAGAAGCTTGATTCGCCTGCGCGCCTTAAAATTTCCGTTGATGTAATGGCAGTCTCCGGGGTTGCATCCGCTGACAAGAACCGCATCGGCCCCTCCAAGAAACGCCTTGATCACATATTTGGGGTCAACCATACCGGTGCACATGACCCTGATCAGCCTGACGTTGGTCGGATATCCCAGTCTGGCGGTTCCGGCAAGATCCGCGGCGGTGTGTGTGCACCAGTTACACACAAATGCGATAATCGTCGGTTCAAACTCGCTCATTGTATGACTCCTATTTTATTTAAATAGTATTCCATCTACTTCCGCAAAAATCTGTTTATCCGTAAAATGTCGAACCTTGGCTGCTCCGCTTGGGCAGTGCCCGGAACAACTTCCGCAGCCTTTGCAAACGGCTTCGTTAACCGCGCTGATGCCGGTAAGCTCATTGAATTCAATTGCCGTGTACGGACATAGCTCCATACATACCTGGCAGCCGACGCATATATCCGGGTCGATTGAAGAAATCATCGGGGCGACCTCCACCTGTCCGGAGGCACTCATAGCAAGGCATTCGGCTGCTGCTCCTTTAGCCTGCGCAACGGTGTCGGGAATATCCTTGGGACCCTGGCAAGTTCCGGCCAGGAAAACCCCGCTGGAAGCCGTGGAAACCGGGGCCAGCTTGGGGTGCTCTTCCAGGAAAAAACCGTCCCCCCCGATAGGGATATTAAAAAGACGGCTCACTTCGTCCGCCGTGGAGCGCGCCTCCATCGCGGTACACAGGATCACCATCTCGACCGGAACCTGCACCATACTGTTGGAAAGCGTATCCTCGGCTTTCACCACCAGCATGCCGTCCTCTTCATGCACCCGGGCAGCTTTACCGCGAATCATGCGAACGCCCTCCAGCTGCACTTTCTTGTAAAACTCCTCGTATCCTTTGCCAAAACAACGCATGTCGATGTAGAAATTATAAATCTGGGTGTCGTGGCCACACTTTTCCTTGAGAAGATGAGCATACTTTAATGCGTACATACAGCAGGTGCGCGAACAGTACTCGTGGTAGTTTTTATCGCGGCTGCCGATGCAGTGGAGTATGGCGACACTCTTCGGTGGCTCGGTGAACTTGAAATGATCGTTCTGATCCCGTTTGAGGAGTTTGCCGCTGGTGGGGCCTGTGGCGTTCGACAGCCGTTCGAACTCCAGGTTGGTGAAGACATTGGCGTACTTTCCGTAGCCGTATTGCTCCATCGGCGTCGGATCGAGCGGGTCGAACCCGGTAGCGACAATTATCGAGCCCACCTCCAATTCCAAGACTTCATCCTCCTGGTCGGAAGCGACGGCCTTGGCATCGCAGACGTTCTCACACCCCTTGCATTCGAGCAGGCCTTGTGTTCTGAGGCAATGTTCGCTGTCGCGCGTGGCCGCGAGCGGAACGGCCTGTGGAAACGGTATGTAAATCGCCTTGCGGCGCTTCATCCCCACATCCCATTCATTGGGAACCAGGATGGGACAGGGGTTGATTCTCTCGATGGCCTCTTCCCGGCAGGCTTCAAGGCACTTCCAACATCCGCTGCAGTCCAGAGTTTCGTAAGTTGGTTTTTCGCAATTGCATTCCTCGGCCTGCTCCCAAGAGCAATCAATGCCGATAAAATGCAGCCGCTTGCAATCGATCCGTCCGATTCTGTCGAGTTCGCGTAAAGCCCGCTGGTCGCATCCCCTCACAACAGCCGCCATTCGCAGGTCGGAGGTATTCTCGAGCATCGATCGGATGGTTCTCGCCAGGCAGTACTTGGGATCGAACTCGATTTTCCCGAGCTTCTCGGCATCGGTGAACAGATACGGGCCCACGTGCCCCCATCTACTGCAGAGCGCCAACACCCCGTCCCACCCGTCTGCCAGAGCGGCTTCTGCCTCATTCTTGATCCGTTCTTTTGTCTTTTCCATCATAATCCTTGATTTCTCCTTATACCGTCGGATCGCATTAGGCCTCCTTGGAAACCTTCACGCCACAGACTTTGTACCCCGGAATTTTCGAAACAGGATCGAGCTTCGTGTCCGTAAGCATATTGGCCGCACATTCCGCGAAGTGCATCGGCACGTATACGACCCCCGGTACTACATCGTCAGCGATTTTTGCTTGGATTGTTATCTCGCCCCGTCGAGAAGCTATTTTGATCATGTCACCATCCTTGATTCCGAGCGTGGTTGCATCGTGCGGATGGATGTTGACAAAACCGGTGGGCACCTCCTTGTCTAGCTGCTCGATCCGGCGAGTCATGCTTCCTCCGTGGAAATGGAAGGGGACCCGGCCCGTTGTGAGCAGGTAGGGAAACTCCTCGTCCGGCGACTCGCCCGGAGGGGTGTAGTCGATCGCATGAAAAAGTCCTTTCCCCCGGGTGAATTTTTCCCGGTGAAGGATGGGCGTTCCAGGATGGGTGCCATCTAAACAAGGCCATTGGAGCACCTCCCCCCGATCGAGCCGTTCGTAGGATATTCCACCGTACGAAGGGGTAACGGCGGATATTTCCTGCATGATTTCTTGGGGGCCGGCGTAATCAAATCCCTGCACTCCCATTTTTTGGGCCAGCTCACAGATGATCTGCCAGTCAGGCTTGGACTCCCCGATCGGCTCGATGGCCTTTCTCACTCTCTGAACCCGGCGGTCGGTTGCGGTGAAAGTGCCTTCCTTCTCCGCGTATGAGGCGGCCGGAAGAACCACGTGGGCCAGTTTGGCCGTTTCGGTGAGAAAAATCTCCTGCACTACCAGAAACTCGAGATTCTCAAGCCCTTGGCGTACCTGGGTTGAGTCCGGATCGGTAATCATCGGGTTTTCGCCCACAATCATCATGCCTTTAATGGCGCCGGTTTTGGCTCCCTTGATCATTTCTACGATGGTGAGCCCCGGTTTCTCCGGTACGGAAAGCTGCCAGGCATTCCGGAAGCTATTGAGTACTTTTGCGTCTGCAACCTGTTGATAACCGGAAAAAACATTGGGCAGGGCACCCATGTCGCAGGCCCCCTGAACATTATTCTGTCCTCGTAGCGGATTCACACCGGTAGATGGACGCCCGAGGTTTCCGGTAACCATCGCCAGGTTGGCAACCGACTTGACCTGGTCGGTTCCGGAAGTGTGCTGCGTCACTCCCATGGTGTAGAAAATCATCGCATTGTTCGCTTCGCCGTAATAATGGGCGGCTTTCTCGATAAGGTCCGGGCTCACGCCCGTTATGCGGCTCACTTCTTCAAGTGGGTATGCCTTGACTTTTTCTTTGAGTTCGGCAAAGCCCTCCGTTCTACTGGAGATGAACGTTTCGTCAGCCAGACCCTGCTCGATGATGCTGTGGATTAGTCCGTTAATCAGGGCAGTGTTTGTTCCTGGATTTAGCTGCAGAAAGAGATCGGCATATTCCGTGATCGGAATCTTGCGGGGATCGACGACGATAAGCTTGCTGCCCTTGGCCTTGGCCCGCATCATCTTGCTTGCAACCATGGGATGCTGGCCCGAGGTATTGCTTCCGATAACAAATATGCAGTCGGCCTCTTCGATTTCTTCCAACGAATTGGTCATCGCGCCACTGCCGAATGCGGCCGCCAGACCGGCGACCGTAGAAGAGTGTCAGAGCCGCGCGCAGTGATCAAGGTTGTTCGTGCCCAGAACCCCGCGTGCAAACTTCATTATCAGGTAGTTCTCTTCGTTGGTGCACTTGGCGCTCGAGAAGACTCCCAGGGCATCGGGCCCCGAGCTATCTTTGATCGACGAGAGCCCTTCGGCCACGCGCTCGTATGCCTCTTCCCAGCCGATGGGGACGAAGTCGTCCCCTTTTCTGAGCAGCGGGCTCGTCAGTCGATCCTCGCTGTTGACGAAGCCTGCGGCGTTCCGTCCGAGGACACACAGTTGTCCTTCGCTGATAGGATGCGTCTTGCAGGGGACCACTTCAGTTATCTTTCCGTCGAGAACTTGCAAGTAGAAATTGCATCCGGTTCCACAGAAGGGGCAGGTCGTCAATACCAGGTCAAACTGCATAATACTCCCTCCTTGCCTCCCCTTGTTTGTTTGTAATAAACTCAAGAATTTCTTTTTGGGCCTCGCTTTCCAGCCCGGGAATCAGCTCGAAGACTTTCTCGGGAGGCAGGAATCGAATCATATCCTGAATAGTCTTGAGCGTTATGTTTGCCGGACAGGTTTTCTCGCACTCCCCGCATCCAACGCATGTATCCCACACCTGGTAGGCCCGGATCAGGTGAAACGCCGGATAGGAAGGCGGAGTTTCTCCCTTGGGCACCCATTTATCGATGACCAATGCTTGCGAGTCCTTCACATAAACGGGACACATGTCGATACACCCGTAGCACTTGATACATTTGCAAAACTGTCCTTGCCAGTAGTCCTGCAACTCTTGCATCGACATGGTAAGGGTTTTCTGGAGAAACGTGGGCTCCTCTAGTGTCTCGCCGGCTGCAACGGCCTCCAATCTCTTTTTGACGATGCTGCTCATTCCCTGTCTTTCCGGATTTTCGGCCAGACAGGCCCGGACACAGTCGCCGCACTGGATACACTTGGACTCATCTAACCGGACTCGATCTGTCCAGAGAAGACCATTAGACTCCTTGAGAGGAGTATCCTCGTCAAGTAAAACGGTTCCGCAGGTTCCGCAACCAGTGCATTTACCCTCGTCCACGTAGCGAGCCTTTTTACGAACTTTCACCTTGAAATTTCCGACGAATCCCGAAACTTCCTCCACCTCGCTGTACGTCAGAAGCTCTATGTTAGGACTTTGGCCCACGGAGACCATTTTCGGAGTGCCGATGCAGGCCGCGCAGTCGAGGGTGGGAAAGGTTTTGTCGTACTGGAGCATGTGCCCGCCGATCGTGGGCTGCTTCTCCACCAGGTAAGCCTTGAAGCCGGACTCGGCAATATCTAAAGATGCTTGCATACCGGCGATGCCCCCGCCAACGACCAGGGTGTTTGTATTGACCGAAAAATGTGCGGGAAAGAGATCATACTGGTGGGAAACCCGCTGTACGCCGGCCCGGGAAAGGATTTTGGCTTTCTCGGTAGCCTCGTCCTCGCTCTCTGTGACCCAGGAAACGTGCTCGCGCACGCATACCATATGGAATGCCCGATAGGGGTTAAGACCGGCCCGCTGGCAGGCACCCCGAAAGGTTTTTTCGTGCATTCGCGGCGAGCAGGAAGCCACTAACACTCGAGTAAGGTTATGCTCTTTTATATCTTCTTCGATAAGTTCCTGGCCCGGGTCGGAACACATAAACAAGTAATCGCGCGAAATCGCCACATCCGGTAACGTAGCCATATACTCGGCAACCTCCTGCACCCGAACCCGGCCGGCGATATTGAGACCGCAGTGGCAAATATAGAATCCGATTCGCTCAGACATGACACTCCTCCTGGTCAGAACTCCGATTGAAGCTCTCAGTTTTATCCTCTTGATCCGATTTATCCGGCATCTCCACCGCTTCCAACACCAATTCGGCCAAGTCCCGGACAACGATTTGATCCTTGACACCGCGTTGGTTTACGGCGTCATTAAGCATGCGGGTGCAATAGGGGCAAGCTGTGGCAAGCACTTCGGCTCCGGTGTTGAGAGCCTCTTGTACGCGCAGCACTCCGCAGCGCTGCTCAACAGGGTGGTCGCTCCACGCACCGCCGCCGCCTCCTCCGCAGCACAGACTCTGTGCTCTGTTGCGAGACATTTCGATCAGATCTAGCCCCGGTATGCTTTGCAGGATTTGACGCGGCGCATCGTAAATTCCGTTGTGTCGTCCCAGATAGCAGGGATCGTGGAAGGTAACGATGCGGTCTATTTCCTGTATCGGTCTTAGACGACCCTCTTCAATGAGTCGGTTGAGAAGCTCTGTGTAATGCTCACCGGCGACAGAATCCTTCATCTCAGTATAGTTTTTCTTGAACGCGTTCAGGCAGTGGGGTGATGTGGTCAGTATCTTCTGTACACCGGCCCGCGCAAACAGCTCGGTGTTGTTGCGAGCTAGCTCCAAAAATACGTCGTTCGCCCCCATTTTGTGGGCCTGGTCTCCGCAGCAACTCTCCTCGGTACCGAGGGTCCCAAAGGAGACTCCAGCCCTTTCCAGCAGTTGGGGCAACACCCGCCCGGCGTTTCTGTTGCTTGGATCATATGCCGTGGTGCAACAGGTGAACAGACAGTAATCGTGGTCCGGCTTGAAGGCGGGGATGTCCAGGCCCTCGGCCCACTGCATGCGCTTTTCACGTGCCCCGCCCCAAGGGTTGCCGTCGCTCTTGAGGCCGGCCAGGGGGGTCTCGAAGCACTTGGGAATCCTTTTGCCGTTGACGTTGAGCTGCCGCACCGCTTTGATTACGTCGATCATCTCTATACCGCGCGGGCAGTATATTCCGCACGCATTGCAGGTGACGCAGCTCCAGACGGCTTGGTCGACAGACTGCTCGGTGCCGGAGTCCAATGTGAGCTGACGCAGGATCCGGCGCGGGCTGTAGGTGGAAACCAGGTTCTGCGGACACATGCTCGTGCAGGTGCCGCATTGCATGCAGCTTGCAAACGTGTCGCCGACCTCAGCCTTTACATCCTCAACATCGACTTTGGAGTCTTTGGTCGCCTTCTCCTTGACGGTCGCCAAAAAGATCGCCAGCGGTCTGTAAAAGAGATGCGACCATTTTCCAAAAGGGACTTCGATAATCAACATCGGCACGGCGATTGCCAGGTGGATAACATACATGACATATGTTCCCATAGGCCACCCGGCGAGGCGAACGACGTGCATAATAATGCCGGTTAGCGTCGTTAAAAAAAGGAGAATCAAAAAAAGCCAGTCGGACAACTCGGAGTAGCGGTGGATTGATTCTTCTTTCTTGAGCCGGCTGCGGAACATCTCCACCGTAATTAAAAGCAAGACTGCCGTGGCGTAATAGCCGAAGATGCTCGTAAAATGCCAGCTGCTGTCGTCTACCTGGAACCAGCGGATACAAACGATGACAAGCGTCATCATGGTCATGTAGCCGGTAACCAGGAGGAAGTGCTTCAGCCAGCGACTCCGGTCTTCTCCGCATTCCCGCCAGCGCTTCTGGGTCAAAAAGTGCAGGACAAAGGCTTTTGCTTCCGTAATATAGAGCGAAAGCGGCGCATGTGTACCGCGCATGACATAATAGTGCAATCTGTATGCGTTTGACAGCAGCAATGCTGACAGGAGTACTGCTAACGCCAAATCACCGATCTCAATCCATAAAACCGGCGCAAACGTGTTGACGGAAACGCGATCGGTGACTACAGGTCCGTGGAACAGGCCAAAGAGCACAATGATGCCCAGCGCCAGGACGATTAAGGCACCTAACTCCCAAGCTGCCGAAAAGTAGAAGCGACGGGCTAACCCGGTCCAATCATACTGGATAGTCAGCCAGCGACGTGCGGCCATCATTGTCTCGGCAGGTTCAGCACCGCGGGGACAGTCTGTATTGCAATCGCCGCAGTAGTAGCAGAGCCAGGGTTCGGGCGACTCAAGCAGCTTGTCCGCCAGACCGAGTTGTAGATAGCGGTAAATCTTGCGAGGAAACGTATTTTCGCCGCTGGACAAAGGGCATGATGCGCTGCAGTTGCCGCACTGCATGCACACTTCCATATCTTTGGCCCCAAGTTTCTCTATCTCGTTATACAAATCTTGCTTGATGCTGTTTTTTCTCAATGCGCTTCTCCCAATGCACAATTAGTGTCTGAACGAAAGTTGATCTTTAATAATTCTAAGCAGTTCTTCCGCCTCGGGCGGTTTTTCCATGTAAGCTTCCGGGGCCGGTATAGCATTGTCCAGGCGTGCATTCAGCATTTTTATATAATGGTTGAATGTTTTTCGGGCGACAGCCGAAAGCATAATCACCGGAATATTTTTAAGGATTTCGTCCATTTTGAGCTGTCGGTACATGTAAACGCCACCTTCTCCCGGCATCATGATATCGAGTATAATCAGATCAGGGGGGACATCTTTGGCCTTTTCAAGACCTTCTTCTCCATCTCGGGTGACAACAGGTCTGTAACCGTTGGTTTCAAGCAGGGTGGACAAGAAAATTCGCATGTCGATCTCGTCATCTACGATTAGAATCTTCTTTGCGCTCATTTTTAATCCTATCATTTCTATGCTCGGTTACAAATGTACCGCTTCAATTGAGCGATTATGCTCAAGTGGAAGTTATTTGTTATCCGTTATTCGTTATTTGAAAGGGAATGATTTTCTTTTTTGATTTTAGAAAAGCAATAACCATTAACGAGTAACTAATAACGCCTAATCGAGTTATGATTCGATTAGGATGTCTGCCACTTTGTCAGGACGGCTCACGCTCGCAACCGGCTGGGTCGCACGCAGAACAACCTGCTCAACCGTACTTCCGAGCAGCGCTTTTTCAGGGTCGACCTCTTTAGTATGATGCGCCATGACAATAAGGTCGGCTTCCTTATCCCGGGCGAATTTTAAGATCTCAACATACGGAATCCCTTCCCAAACATCGACGTCAAAATCATCAAAACCTTGTAATTTGGCTCCATAACGCGCTTCCATCTTTTCGCGAGCCTCTAAAACCATGTTTTCGATCTCCGGTTGGCTCTTGACTTTGCTATAATCGGCGACATTGATATCGCAGGCGTGGAAGAGATGAAGCTTGGCACCGACTTCTTTGGCCAGCTTGTACCCGAAGAGAAAGGCCGAATCAGATGCTTTGGAAAAATCGGTTGCAACGACAATGTTGGAAAACAATCTCCAGCAGGTGGTACACGGCCTGCTGACAATCACAACCGGGCAGCGAGCAAATTTTGCAACCCTTTGCATAGTGCTTCCTACAACACTCCTGAAGCGCGTAGCGCCCACGTCCTCCTCCCGCGTATGGGCACCCATTATAATAAGATCAATGTTTTCTTTGCGCGCCTTTCTCAAGATTTCCACGTGCGGTACACCTTCCGTGGATTCAAGGACAACGTTTGTTGTATGTTCCAACTGCTTGGCATATGTATTTTTCATCTCTTCTAATACCCATGCCACATAATCCTCATCATGAATGATTTCTTCACCAGTTCGAGCGTCCGTGACAAAGGTACTATAACCACGACCCGGTATGCCGAAGACATGAAAAACAAACAGTTTGGCCTCCCACTTGAGTTCCAGATCAAAGGCCACTTTGGCCGCGTTATCACAGGTGGGTGAAGCGGTAGTTGCAAACAATATTTTATTAAACATTGGTCACCTCCTTATTTCACATTGCTTCGGAGTTCCATGAAAACTGAGTTCCCATGCAATCCCATCAATAAATTCGAAAAGAGTGTACACCGTATCAAATTCGAATATATCCACCTGGTCTCCGAAAATTACGTGCTTTAACCTGCCCAGCTTGACCGGCAAGTCCAACAGGTTTTCCAGCTGCAAGGATTTGATCTCACAGGTCTCTTTGCCGCAAATTCCCATCAGGGAGTTGTAGATTTCTAAACGTCGACCGGGAAAGCCTATCATCTCGATCGTTTTGCTAAACTCGAGATAGTCAATACCGTTAAAGCAACATCCGCTTTTCGGACAATCGCGGAACTGCTCCCTGTAGACGGGAAAGAAATCATTCAGCTCCAGAAGCAAAGAGTATTTCCCCAGCATCTCAAAATAACCCCTTAACGGGTATTCCTCTTCAAGTTCCACTCGGAATCCTAAGACCTTCAATAGCTCGGCTGCTACGGTTTTACCGTCTAAAACAATTGAGCCGTCTTGTTTAAGCGTAATAGTATTCATTTCAATAGTGTCACAAAAGTCCAAATGTATTGGATAACCTCTTTGTCTTTGTCTATTCGTAAGAGCATTAAGCATGCCAAAGCATACTTTTTCAGCGCTTTTTTATTTAATGCTATTATTTCAGTGGATTATTGGGTTATGTCAGGGCAGGCGTGCAATTTCGGTAGAGAGCTTTGGTTGCGATATTGAAACACAACGGATGGATATATCGGCGGCTTTGCAGATAATTAGATCAAATTTATTTGTATTAATTTTATTTATATCAGTTAGATAAAAAAGATTAGTTGTTTGAATTGATATTTCATGCGAGCTGAATACGGCCAAGAAGGTATTGCAACAATACGCAGCATACGTTGCATTTTGTTGCAAGAATAAAATCGTGTTACGATTTTATGAAAGGTTTTTAAAAAGAAATGTTGTGTTTTTTCATCTTGCGCCACAACGTCGTACGGTTGATGTTGAGGGCCTGTGCGGTTTTGCTGCGGTTCCAGTTATACTTATTCAGCATCTCCCGGATCATGTTTCGCTCACTCGATCCAATTTCTTTATCAAGGTCGATTTTTTCTTGCTGAGGTATTATTGGGTGGGTATCTTTTTTTTGGAGAGCAAGGGGAAGGTGTTTGCGCTCGATGATATTTCCTTGGCAAATAATCAGCGCATGTTCAATGATATTTTCAATTTCTCTAACGTTTCCCGGATAATCATAGTTGAGCAGAACTTCCATGGCATTTTCCGAGATCTTATCGACCCGCGTATCTCTTATAGCACACAGCCGTTTGAGAATATGGGAAATCAGCAGGGGAATATCTCCTTTTCTGTTCTTTAAGGGCGGCAATTCCAGACGCATGACGTTAAGGCGATAAAACAAATCTTCCCGAAAACGCTTTTCGTTTACAAGTTTATCCAGCCCCTGGTTGGTTGCAGCGATAATACGAATATCCACTTTTGTAGTTTTGCGACTTCCCAAAGGGTAAAATTCTTTATCTTCCAAAACACGCAGAAGTTTAGCCTGAAGAGACAAAGGCAGATCGCCGATTTCATCAAGAAAAATCGTACCGCTGTCGGCCTCCTGAACTCTGCCGGGTTTGTCCTTGTCCGCGCCCGTAAAAGCGCCTTTGACATATCCGAACATCTCGGATTCAAGCAAATTATCCGGCAGAGCCGCGCAGTTCACCTTTACCAGAGGCTTTTCTCTACGTGAACTGGCAGTGTGAATAATCTTTGCTAGAATGTCCTTTCCGGTGCCGGTGGGACCCTCAATTAGCACCGTGGCGTCGCTGGCGGCAATCAAAGGGATGATGTCAAAAATTTTCTGCATGGCCGGGTCTTTGCCGACCATATCATAAAAGGTATAGCGGTCTCTGATCGCGCTGTCGAGCTGATACTTAAGGGAAAGATCCGAAATGGTTGCCAGCCCGCCGACAATACGTCCTTCTTCATTTTTCAAAGCCATGACATTAGCCCGGATGGGAATGACTTGGCCTTCATGAGTGATGATTTCCTCTTCTTTATTCGAACGTGGCCGGCCGTCTGATATCGTCTCGGTCAGCAGAAAAACATCATCAAAAGTGTCTTTGCCGAATAGCGTTGCGCAGGACTTACCTAAAACTTTTTCGCGGGGAAAGCCTGTAATAGTTTCGGCCATGGAATTGAAAAAGGTTACATGCCCGCTGCAATCAACAGTAAGAACGCCAATATCAAGGTTGTCCAAGATAATCTTCAAACGGCGGTCATCGTGTCTTACCCGTTCGATCAGGTTTTTAAACGCAGAGTGGTCTTGAAAAATTTCAATGCAGCCCAAAAGTTCTTGGTCAGGGCCATAGAGCGGCGATATTAACTTTGTAATGCTGTGTTTTTCATTGAATTGATCAACAATTTCCAAATCAGCGCTTCCCAATTCTTCACCGGTTTCCAGCATCTGGTAGAACTTGCACTCTCCACCGCATAAATAATCGTTAAACGTCTGATGACAATATTCCCCGGTGATTGCCGGCGCTGAATGTCCTGTGATAAGTTCAGCCGAGCTGTTCATGGCAACAATTTTGCGGTCAGGTGTTATAATAATTACACCCACAGAGAAATGGTCAAAAATACTACCCAGCTGACTGTATTTGATTAAAATCTCATCCATAAGATTCAAAGATCTTTTCTGTTTTTTTACTCGCTTTAGCCCGGATATTTCATGAAATATCCGGGCTAGGGCCTTCCGGCAGCCTTATAATAAATTTCGACCCGGCTCCTTTTTCTGATTCTACTTCGATAACACCTTTATGCCCGTCTACAATTTTTTTGCTTATCATCAACCCGATGCCGGTGCCCTTGGCTCCTTTGGTACTGTAAAAGCCTTGAAATACTTTTTCCTTACTTTCTTCATCCATTCCACAGCAATTGTCTATAACCTGGTATTCGACGCCCCAGCCTTTGGCTTTAACTGTTTTGACAAGGACTTCTTTATCTTTGCTGTCCAGGTCGTCTTCCATGCAGGCATCTATAGCGTTCGATACCAGGTTGAGCAGGCAGCAGTGAATAAGTTCGGGATCAAAGTAAAAGGCTTTAAGGTCCGGAGAAAGGTCGATTTTCAGATTTATCCCATGTTCTTCTGCCCGGTGCTTCATTAAGCTGACAATTTCATGAACCTGCTGGTTCGGTTCGGACAATTGGTAGTTGATATCCGTAGCTTTGGCATAATTGAGCAGATCCAATGACAGATTCGTTATCTTGTCGACATTGCCTTTTACCATTTTCCAGCCTTGCATTAGATACTTGCGATTATCCAGATCCAGCCCTTTTTCCAGTACAAAAGTACCACCTTTTAGACCCCCGGCAATATTTTTAATGGTATGCGACAATCCGGCAACTGTCTGGCCCACAGCTGCCAGTTTTTCGGACTCGATAAGCTTTTTGGTCTTATCATGAACCAGCTGCTCCAGGTTAATGGTATACTCTCTAAGCTGCCGCCGCACGGTTATTCTCTCATGGGCTCTATTCAAGGCGATTTCCAGGGCGTCATTGTTGATCGGCTTGGTAATGAAATCTACGGCCTCATACTTAAGGCTTTTTATCGCCAGATCCATATCCCCATGGCCGGTAATCATAATGACTTCCGTGTCCGGACTTTCTTGTTTTATTTTTTGCAGCAGCTCGATGCCGTCCATGCCCGGCATTTTGACATCCGTCAAAACTATCGCAGGATGCTCTTTGCTAAAAATTCGAAGGGCCTCCTCACCGCTTGCGGCTACATGCACCACATAACCGGCATCCGCTAGTGAGATGCCAAGAACTTTACGAATACCTTCTTCGTCGTCTACCAGTAAAATTGTTTTCGCCATCACTGCTCTTTTGGTATAGGGAATTTAATAATGAAACTCGTACCGCCATTCTTGTTGGGGGCCGCTTGTATACTCCCTTCACATTCCTGGATTATGCCGTAACTTATGGAAAGACCCAGCCCGGTTCCATGGCCTACTTCCTTAGTCGTAAAAAAAGGTTCGAAGATTTTATCTAAATAGGCCTCGGGAATTCCGTAACCCGTATCGCTGATGGTAACAACGACGGTCTTGTCCTCAGATCTGGTATTGAACTTTATTATTTTCTTGCCTTTATTATATTCCGGCAATTGCCATTTTTCATCAAGGGCATCCCGCGCGTTAAGCAAAAGATTTATGATAACCTGTTCCAAACGGCTGGAGTCCGCCAGGATCATGGGCAAGTCCGGTTCAAGATCCCAGACAACCTCGATTCCTCTGGTCTTTAACTGTTGGCCTAAAATCTCAAAAGCCCTTTGCAGCACCTCGTTGACCTGGATCTGCTCCAGAGTAATGTCAGATTTGCGGCCGAACTCTCTCATGTGATTGATAATTTTAACGGCCCGATCTACCTGGCTGTCTATCTCTTCAGCCATTGTAAAAAGAATGTCATCGTCAATGGTTTCATGCTTGCTGACTTTTTTCATCAGATAGCTGCCGGCCGTTTTAATTACCGTCAGAGGCTGATTGAGTTCGTGGGCAACACCGGTGGCCATTTCACCCAGCGTTGCCATTTTGCCGGCCCGAATGAGCTGCTGTTCGGTTTCCAAACGTTTGGTGATATCGCTGGTCGTAACCAGCAGCACCTTGCGTCCCGGATACTCGGAAGGTGAAATTCGAATATTTACAAAAAGCTGTTCACCTGTTTTGTTAATGTGTTTGGCCTGGTTCATAACGGTAGATGTCCTTAATATGGATGCATATTTACCTTTTTCTTTATCGGCAAATAGTTCCAAAAACGATCTTTTGATGATTTCGTCCTTTGTATATCCGTAAACAGCTTGAACACTTTCGTTACAGTCGAGTATCTCCAGAGTACTCACATCCAGAACAAAGACCGGGTTTGGCATATTGTCGAAAATGGCGAAATATTTTTTTTCGGATTGCTCCAACTTTTCTTCTAAAAGCTTTCTTGGAGTAATATCGATATTCATCTCCATGGCGGCAACGATTTCGCCTTTATCATTTTTAATAGGAGATGTGTGGACAATCCAATGCGTAGGTTCTCCGTCTTTGTTAAGCCCTGTCTCTTCGCTGAAATGCCGCTGGCCGTCTTCAAATGTTTTCTCAACAGGACAAATCTCGCATTTTTCTTTACGTCCCTTATAAGCGTAGTAGCAGTAATCTCCGGGCTTGGGATTAAATTTTTCGGCAAACTCTCGATTATACCTAATAAGTCTATAGTCCTTGTCCTGAACCGTAATGATGCACGGAATGATTTCAAATAGATTCTGGTATTCATCTATTTGTTTATTAAGTTTTTTGCGCTTTTCTTCGATTTTGCTGCCCATCTTTTCAATCGCCGTAGCCAGTTGCCCCAGTTCATCATCCTGATCCACCCCGATTTTGGTCAAATACTCTCCTTTGGCAATCAGCCGGGTTCCATCCATCATTTGTTTAATGGGCCGCCGGACAAACCGCAGCACAATCAACAAAATCACAGCAGAGGTTATCAGGAAAACAAAGACAACATTGGCGACAAGCCATTTTCCAAAAAGCCAGATCTCTTTGTCGGTTCCTTTAAGAGAAACAACAACATCCAAAGCGCCCAGGACCTTTTGTCCCGGCAAATGGGCATGACAGGAGTTTGAGGAACAGCCGGGTTCCGCGTAGATTGGAGTGATGATGCCCAAGAGACGACTTCCGTCGGGAGCATGGAAGATACGGGTTCTCTCCAATAAGTCCAGGCGAACCAGCGGTGGCTCCTTCTTGTGGCAAATATAACAGGCCTCTGCCTTTATGTTGGTTATTCGTCCGATTTCCACATTTTGGTTGGAAAATTTTATTTGTCCGGCCTTATTATAAATGCGAACGTGTTCTATATCCTTTTCTTTGCCGATATTTTTAATGATCCGGTTGATATCTTTCCTTAAGTTATGCATCATGGCGTAATGGGTC
>SDBU01004220.1_pt1 | contig 17742 bp, 15 predicted proteins | sample 2277071 | NCBI WGS metagenome assembly SDBU01 (sample SAMN10397929, study PRJNA504765) | marine sediment metagenome | isolation source: marine sediment core GS08_GC12, 126 cmbsf | place: Arctic Ocean: Gakkel Ridge, Loki's castle | collected 2008 | reverse complement strand
CCAAATTATGTTTGTGTACATTCCATTATCACTTCATGCGACAGCATAGGAGATGTCTGTAGTGAAAGTATCGAACTTAAACTAAAATTGAGTGAGTTTGGAATGGATTTGTCTTTGGAGTTTAGTTTAAATTCTCAAATTTTCAATTTTACATAGGTGATGACTACCTTGAAGCGTTAACCATTCTAAATTTTTTAGATTGTCAAGATTTTCTATTTTTCTCAGATCTAGAATTAGTAAAAAAACAAAATATAAAAATTCCAGATTTTTTCTTGTAATAGGAACTATAACTGTCTATTTTATTATATATGCCGCTATAATGACTGGGAGGATTTCGATAATTAAATCAAAATTCCAATAAAAAATATTATTTAGGATATTCAAAGACCTTTTTAGTATTTTTTCTGATCCACTTAAGTTGATCTTTCGTTAAGTCTATTTCTTTTCCCCCTTGAGGATCTCCATTACGAGAATATAAAAGTACGGAAGCCTTATCTTGGCGTTGCTCCACAATCGCATAATAAGGGTTTTGTATCTGGTTAATGCTCAATATTTTTAATATACTTCCTTTAGTAAATATCTGAGTTGATTTCATTCGTAAGAGTTTGACGCTCTGAGGTCTTTTAACCTTAAACTCATTAAGTGCTATCTTTCGTAGAGTTTTCGTAGAGTCCTAATAATATAATTGAAGCAATAATTATCCCGATTACTCCTGAAATTATCCAATCACCTTTACGGGGTTCACCTTTTACACAAATATAGTTTTTAAATGTGTTCCCTATACTAGTTCTATCTTCGCTATAACAAATAATATTGTCAAGTAATGTGTTTTTAGTTATATCATTGAAAATAGAGGCGGTTAAATTAATACCGTAGTAATTATTATTAGCGAAGTTTCCTGAAACGTTGTTATTATCACTACTATATAAATGGAATCTATTACCACTATCATGTAAATATATTCCATTTACATTGTTGTAAAGATTTCCTATGATTCTAATGTTTAATTATTAAATTTAAACCAGTTAAATAAACAAATTCATTCAGTAGGATTGAAATTATTATTCAATTTTATCAGGTATAGATATAAATTGTCCTTCTAGTTCTAATTGAAAGATTTAAGTGGTTTAAGTAAATTTTTATTGAAGATTTGGTTTCATAAGACTATAGTACAATTTATTATAAGTTATGAAAGAAAAGTATATAAAAACGTTCTTTAATAAGAAAAAATTAAAGAAAAAGGACTCATCTCCAAAGAGAAAAATAATTATCGCGGTATTGCTAATCACTTTTGCGTTTTCGGGGTCTTTTTTGATTTATTATATTTTACAGGTAAGTTTAAGCACAAAAACTCCGATGGTTGTTGTTGTTTCAGGTTCCATGAGACCTAATCTTCTTGAGGGAGATTTACTATTTCTAAAAGGAAAGGATCCTGCTTTGATAAAGAATGGGACTGTCCATGGAAAGGAAGGTGATATAATTGTTTTTGATGCTCGTGGATTATCTGGTTGGATGGCTCCTCCTAGCGAACCAATTGTTCATCGCGTTATTGCTAAGAAGTATGACGGGGGTTGGTTTTTTATGACAAAAGGAGATGCGAATCCTTCCCATGATAGTAGTTGGGTTCCTGAAAGTAGAGTGATCGGTGTTGTGGTAGGAAGAATTCCTTATATTGGCTGGGTTAAGATACTACTCACAGATTCGGGTCTACTTATTCCACTTTTAGTAATTGTTTCTGCTTTACTTATAATAAGTATAGTTTGGGACATCATCAAAGGGGATAATGAAAAAGGAAAGGACAAGAAAAATGGCGAATTAATATTTGCGGAAATACCCAGTCAAGATGAAGAAATAGAAGAAATCGAATTTGATTTCACGAAACAAGACGAGTTTTAACATTTAATACTTATATCTAAATATTGAGGAAATTAAAGCGTAGATATTAACAAGAAAATTTAATATACTGATTCCGCTCTATACATTGATGATACACTACCAACAAAGAAATTAAACTTTTTTAATAAGCACGCAAAACCAAAAAATATTGATGTGGTTTTAATCGACACCGCTGGGCGACAAGTGTCAGATTCTAACTTAATGAGAGAATTACAGAAAATATGTAGAGTTCTGGTAAATCCTCCGCAAGATTTACTTCACTATAATCCGTCCTTTCATGAGCAATTCCATAATTAGTAAAGGTTACATACCCCCTTAAAGCAGTTTCAGTTTCTTGATCTCGCTTGTAAATTTTTATATTACTCATTTGTTCAATTTTTATTTTCTCTATTAAATTCGAATCAGATTGTCCTTTTTAAAAAATCTTACGTGTCTTAGTATTATTAAATTGATAAGATACAATTTATTAATTGGAAAATTTTATTAAAATATTGTTTTGAGTTAAAATTAATTAAATTTTAAATATTATAATGGTTCGAAGAGTCTTTTTTAGTTTTCATTATGAAGGAGATATTTGGCGTGCTAATGTAGTTAGAAATAGTTGGGTTACAAAGGATCGTGAATCTGCTGGATTCTGGGATGCTTCACTTTGGGAAGAGACAAAATTAAAGGGTGAAAATGCTTTAAAGAATTTGATTAATGAAGGTTTAAAAAACACTTCAGTAACAGTCGTATTAATTGGAAGAGAAACTGCCCATAGAAAATGGGTTCTTTATGAAATTAAACAAAGTCATAATCGGGGGAATGGATTATTGGGAATTTACATTCATGGAATAAAAGACCAATACGGTAATACCGACTTTAAAGGTCCAAATCCCTTTAAGGAACTTTATATTGATAAGGGATGGTACAAAAAATATCTTTCAGAACTTTATCCAACATATTACTGGAAAGTAAGTATGGGTTACCACTATTTAGGACAATGGATCGAAGAAGCCGCGCAAAAAGCAGGAAGATGAATATTGTTATTTCCTGCTTAATTCGTCATTTATTTCTTTAGCATTCCAATTTAGAATTTTTAACTTATTGATGATGTTAGGGGTATTACCATGCATATTGGGTATTCTAACAGGTATTATTTTAATACCTAATGAAGTTGCTACACTTAATTCATATATAACTCCTGTAGCATTATATGTATCTTTACCAATTAAGCAAATTAAAGCATCACAATCTCTAATTTTATCTCTTAAGTATTTTTTCCAGACATTTTCACCTTTATTTCTTAAATCTTGCCTTTCTCTATCAGTAAGATGACGGTATCTATTATTTGGATTCTTTAATAGCCCATCCATTCCATCTGCATATGATTTATCTTCCCATTTATAACTCAAGAAAACTTGGATTTTAATCACCTCAAAAATGTATAATTATTTTATAATTAGCTAAAATTATAAACTTTTTTAAGTATTTATTGTAAATATTATTTGAAGATGTCAAGTAATGAAAAAAGCGATACCATATATAGTCAGTATTTTACCATAATCCAAGATGTAATAAATAGAATGGCTCAAAATTCTTTTTTAATTAAAGCTTGGACAATAACATTAATAGCAGCAATTTTCGTTCTTACATTTTCAATAGTGAACAGTTTAATATTTGGGGTTTTATTAGCTATAACAGTAATTTTTTGGGTATTAGATTCCTATTATCTAAAACTTGAAAGAGTTTATAGACGACTTTATAAGACCAAAGTAGAAGAATATAATGATAATCAGACAAGGGAAAGGATGAAATTGTTTGATATGGATTATGAACCTTACAAAAAATTTGAACAAAAGATACCAAGAATAATGGTATCCAAAACAGAAATTTTGTTTTATTTACCTGTAATTGGAGCTTTAATATGTTTTCTAATAATATCAATAATATTGATGTTTTAATACTTTTTTTTAATTTAATTTTTTTTTGATAAATTTCTCTATTCTTTTAAGTCGATCTTCAAGATTGAAAAACATGTAGTTTGGCAATTTCTTTATGAAATCGTCATGATTCCAGTCCCTATCTATTAACTTTTTAAAGGTATTCATAAATCTAATGTAGGAATCGAAAAAGTCTAACTCAGGTTCAGGGAAATTTAATATCCCTTCAAAAAAGAACTGAAACTTTGCATTGCTATATTTTTTAAAAATTTTTTGATATTCATCCAATGATCTACCAACAAATTTCCCAGCTTGAGGATGATTACCGAAAAGGCCTTCCATCCAAGTAAACGAGTTATTATATATAGAGAAGTTATAATGTTCATTAAACATTCTAGTTCTACCTTTAGGATTAATTTCAAATCTTGTATTGGGTGGAAGATACACTTCTTTTATAAAAACATCTTCAAAAATTTCATCTAATCCTATCGAAAGTTTTGAAAGAATAGAATCTTCATTAGGTTTGGGTAGGTTATAAATATTAAATAATTCTACAGGAGTGTCTCGATGTACTGAAAAAGATTTTGTAGGTTCTATAATTTCAATATCCCATGTTAGTTGAAAATCCCTAATTATTGTATAAATTAATTGATAAGAGATCAGCTCGATAACAAAATCTTCCCATCTACTTGTAATTTTATCTTTATATTTACTATAAAGTTTGTTATATAAAATTGAAAAATTCAATTCAACATTTGGAGCTAATCTAATTTCATCAGGAATTAAAAAACTATTTCTTTCAAATACCAGTACAATAGAAAAAGGATGCATCAGGCTTAATTTTTTCTCATTAAATAAAAACTGTAATTGGTTATCTGAAACTAAACTTTTCCCATGAGTTGTTCGAATATAATAAATACGGTTTTTAATTTCATGAGTTTCCCTTTTCACAATATAAGCATATGGGATATCTTTTTTTTTCGCAACACTTATGATTGATAAATCTCCTCCTTCGCATTCTAAGAATTCAAAATTATAGTCTATCTTAGGACTTATCTTATCACGAATAATATTGTTTATGTCACCCTTCAGTTTATCAACATCATAGTCTACTTTACCATCATAAGTCCCATCATTTTGAAGACCAATAATAACTTTCCCTCCAATCCGATTGGCAAATCCCACAAATTCTTTAGCTAATTTATCTTTCCAATCATCCTCTTTAAGTATCTTTGAACTCTTTAATTCGTATCTCAAATTCTCTAGTTCAGATTTTTCCAATAATTCTTGAATTTCTTCACAATTAGTCATTATTTATAAATAAGTTACATTTTAATTTTAATCTTTGATGCCGTTTATCAGTAGTTATAAAATTTTATTAAAAATACACTTCTTTAGATATTAGGAGGTAAAAAGTGCTAATTTCCTTTTAGAAAATTACTCAAAATTATTTTTGGTTAGACATTTTTAATATAAAGTGATTTCTATAAGTTTAATGAGCCTAATAAAATAAAATATTATAAATATATAATGATATAGTTAATTATGAGTAAAATTTTAAATCAAATGGAAAAACCAACCAATTTAAAGCCAAGTTCTTGGTATAGAGATTATCTAAGATTTGAGAGCTCACTAAATACTATTGAAGAATTAAAACAATTGGACATCATGGCAAATGATAATCAATCTTATAGTATCAGTGGGTTCTTGCAATTCGAAGATAAGAATAACTTGGACGCAAACAAACAATTATTAGAATATTACAGAAAAGAGTTAAAAATTCTTCCCTTATTTCAAGAAATAGAAAATCCATTAAATATTCAAAGGGTAGTGAACAATTCTATATACAACAGACACTACATAAAATAAATTTGTGTTCCAAAGCCTTTGAAGCTAAATCAATCAAAAGGACGTGTTGTAAGATTGAGATGATTACAACGAGAATTATTATGAAAAAAAGCAACATTACTCCAATTTTATACATGGTTATACTATAATTCCTGTCTGAACTCATATATTTTCTCACTTATTTATCATTCAATTTAATTTAATAATGCCAAATCTTATCATTAGAAAAACTCTAATTAGTATATTTTTATTAAATTTGCAAATTTTTTTCATTATTTCTTAATTTTATTATTTGAATGATTTTATAAAAAAGATTTTTAGTCCAATGAACATTTTTTTTTTTTGATTCAAGAGGGAAATATTTGCTGTATGAAGTATTTAATAATAAATTACCAGAACTATCTTATCAATTTGTACGCTTGTAATTGTCATTTTTTTATTTATTATAATGATTTTTTGTTGAAATTTCATTAATTTTTCCTTAAGATCTTTGTGACATAATTCGTATTTAAATCTTATGGAAATTTCAATGATTCATCATTCAATATTCAATGAAGACTCATGATAAAAAAGGAATATATCTTTATTAGAATAGAGAATATAATTATATTATAGATTCAATTATTTTTCATTTAGATTTGAATGAAAATGGCACGAAAAACAAGAGAAGATTATAAATATTATAGCGTAAGCATTCGCAATGAATTAAGAATTTTTTTCGAAGCTTATATTAGAAAATATCCCAACTTGGGATTTAAAAATGTTTCTTCTTTTATAACATTTTTATTACAGCAAAAAGCAGAAGAGCTTGTAAAAGATAATCCAGATTTAGCAAAAATAGAAGAAATTACTTTACCCTCTGGAACTTATGTTCTTCAAGAAGATGGAACTTATAAAAAAATTGAATAAATAAGGTTTTTTACAAAAAAGAAAAAGATAAGAATTCAATATTAAACCTTTATAGTATAATCATGGGAATTTATATTAAATTTAATCATTATTACTTTCGTACTAAAGGAGTCAATAAATTTAATGAGATAAATAGGTTAATGTCTTCTCTTATTAAGAGTGAGATGTTCGAGTCAATTTATTCACTTACATATAAATACCACGCGGGAATTGAAAAGAAAATCGAAGATTTATCCAAAGAAAGAAATCTTCAAGAAATGCTCAATGCAATAAAGAAAATGTATTCCAAACCCGAATTTTATGAGTGTAAGTTAACAAGTTCAATGAATCTTTTGAAAGATAATAATTTTGAGATAATTAAAATCCCTGTTTCGATTAAATTATGGAGAAGGGTACAAGAAAAAGGACATATAGCAATCGAGTTTGATAACAGTAAGTATCAATTTAACTCTTTTTTCATTGGAAAGAAAATATGGGCTAAAAAGAATAAGCAAAATTTAATTAAGATAATAAAAGGACTGAATAAAGATAGATTAGGCTCGTATCATACTGATTTGATAGCCAAAATTAATATTGGTCAAAATGCCTTCCCATTTGAGAATGTTAAAGAAGCTTTTTATATTTGGCGTAATACTCCGCGATCTGCATACAAAGATATAATGCTATTTCGGCAACAATTAAAAAGAGAGGATAGAAGAATAAATCTAGATGATTTTCCTAAACGCCAACAAAAAGAGATAATAAAAATAAGGGAGGAAATGTTAAAACCATATGATCTATATTATATCCCTAAAAGAGATCTGGATACTTTAACTATGAATATTGTTCTAAAACTTACACGTCTTATTGATGATTATATTGAACCGAAAGCGATTGTAGAAAGAGAGTCATACAGCCTTAAAACTCCAGAAGGAAGTCCCGAATTATTATATCCTGTTTTATATGACATAAATTTGAAAATCAATAAAGTCTACAAAAAAAAGATTCCAACTAAAACTATAATGAATGAAGACATTAGAAAAGGTTTTTATGAAGAATTCACAACCTTATCTGAATATGCTAAAGAAATGGAAGAAAGAGGAATTGAATTAGTGGAATTATTGAATAAACAGATCAAGAAAAAAACAGATGAAATTTTAGACCTAAAATTTAATTGGAATGGAGAGGGCTCTAAATCGTATAAAACAGAGACTTTGAGAAGAGCTAAGGTTTTTTTAGTTTCTTTAATAAAAGATTTTTGGATGCTTTATAATCTTGAACTTGATATTCCAATGATTTTTCCTGGTATTGATGGAGATATTGATATTGAATGGAAAAATGATAAATTTCAATTATTAATTTCAATCCCAGAGAAAAAAGAAAATTTAGGAGGCTTGTATGGAAGTGACTATGCTGAAGATGAGATTGAACTTGATTTTGATATTACTGAAACAAGTGTAAGGTTGCTTTCATGGTTGAAAAGACAAATGTGACTAAATGGCCTATAGAAATCATTCCTGATAAAGATGATCTCTATTATAGAATTCATAAAATGTATTTTAATGAGGATCCTAAAATTATTCCTAGTGCAAGTTTTCGACCCCAAGGAAAGTCTTTGTCAACAGATTGGCATAAATATTCTACACCAGAAAAATTACGCCAGAGGGCAGAACAACCAGAGGAAAATCGAATTGTTCAAATGAAAGTTGAAAATGTTAGAGCTGTACCCTTAACAGTAAATCATGCTCCTGATTATGCAGAAATAAATAGAGCACACACAGATGTACTTGGATTAATAGGTATATCAAAATCTGAATTAAATAAAATTAGATCCCAACTCGCAACATTATCTGATTGGGCAATATAACCATTGGATAATTTTATAGGAGTTAGGGTTTTAAAAAATTCCTAGATCATCATTTCTACTATTGATTTCTTTTTTAATAATATTCTCTAAATATTTCTCTTTTTTAATATTAAAATTAAGTTCTAAATAATCAAAATATTTTTTAAAGATATCAGGGATTTCAATTTCGATTTTAATTTCTCACTCCACCTTTTTTCAATTTAGTTTTTGTACATACAAATTTTCCCCGGACCTTGACTTTTTTACCGCTTTTTGTTTACTCCTTAATATTTCAATTAACTCATAGAAAGCAGCTAATTCGAACCGGACCGTATAAATATATGAGACACCCTCAATATCTTGCTTTCATTCTTATGACCTTTGGAATGACATTAATAGTTTTTCAGACAAGACCTGTTGTCGATTTTAATCCCTTTAATCTTAGCAGTTATACAGTTATATTCTATACTTGGATCTGTGAAGTGTTAGCATATATAATCTTAGGTAAGATTGAAGATATTGCATTAAAAGCTAAATATGGAGAAAAATTTGTAGAGTATAAAAATGCAGTATCCTTTATGTTCCCAACCATAAAATTGAAGAAAAAAGACTCTACACGTAAAAATGAGAAATAATACACAAGAAAGAAAAATTATTTCCACGTGAAATCATTACATGCTAAAAGTTTCTGGATTATGACGATAGTACGCCTTGTAGTGATTGAATAAAGAACTTATTTAATAGAAGATTTCTAATTTCCGTCGTTTTAAATATTAATAGAATCAAACAACTTACTCTAGTTTTTTCTCTTTTTTTATATTTTATTAATAATATAATACACTTATAATTAAAAAATAAATAAATCATTTTTTTAGGAGATTTAAGAGTAAAAAATAAGTGTAATTCAATGAATAAAATTAAGGTCTTTTTAGCAGGAACAAATGATGTTAAATTGATATTGAGTTTGACGTGTTGAAAGAAGAGGAGATCCTACTTTCACAAGATATTTTAACAATTTCCATGAAGGTAAAGATATTTTGATTTCAAAATACCACTTAAAAGCTGATCAAGAAAAGTTCTTGATAGATTTGAAAAGAAAAATTGGCATTGATATTCCATATAAAGATGAAATTATAAAGTTTACTTTTGGAATTAAAATTGAAAAGAATAATATCATAAAATTGGGATTATATGATTCTAAATTATCAGAACTTCCGGAGTCAATAGGTTGTTTAACATCACTTCAAACTTTATATGTGGTAAAGAATCATATAACAAAACTTCCAGAGACAATAGGAAATCTATCATCTCTCAAAGAATTAAATTTAGAAAATAATAAGTTAATTGAACTTCCAGAATCTATAGGTAATCAATACTCATTACAAAAATTACATTTAAGGAATAATAAGTTGAATTTTCTCCCTGAATCTATAGGTAATTTAAAATCATTACAAGAGATAGATTTAAGAGAAAATAACATAAAGAACTTTCCTAATTCCTTAACTAATCTTACTTCAGTTCAAAAATTTCTTTTAGACCATAAAAATTATAAAGATCTCCCCGATATAATTTTTGGCTTAATGTATAAGAGCCAACCGGAGGAAGGTAAGGTTTTAAGCGAGTTAGAAGATTTAATTAATAAACCGATTCCTAGAAAGAATGAAATAAAATTTGATACGATCGGATATATTTCTGTTGAAAATCATGTCAAAGGATTAGGTTTATTTAAGTGTATGTTAAAAACCCTCCCTGAATCAATAAAAAATCTTACAAAACTCCAAATTCTTCAATTACGTAGTAATAATTTGACATTTATTCCAGATTCTATATGTGAGCTTAAAGAATTGAGAGAGTTGGATTTAAGTAGGAATAAATTAACTAAACTTCCTGATTCAATTGGTAATTTAGAAATGTTAAAAGAATTATATTTACGTTATAATGAATTAACAACACTTCCAGAATCGATAAAGAATTTAAAACTTCTTAAATATATTGATTTTGACAAAAAGAAATTCGATATTCTACCAGAATTTTTTCTAAAACTAAAATATAAAGTGAAACCAAAGGAAGCTAGTGTAATTTGGGATTTAGAAGAAATATTAGGTAAAAAGGTTCCGTGTAATGATCTAACTGGATATGAAAAATTCGGGTACAAAACTAAAGATAAAGCTATTATAACACTTGGGTTATATAATTGCAGATTAGTAACTCTCCCTGAATCAATTGGAAACCTAACCTCGCTTCAAAAATTAGATTTAAGACTTAATAATTTAACATCTCTCCCTGATTCAGTAGATGATTTAAAATCACTTCAAACAGTATATTTAGATTGGGAAAAACTAAAAATATTGCCTAATTTGATATTAAAATTAAAATATAAACTGAAACCAGAACAAGGGAAGTTCTTATGGGAGATGGAAAAATTAATTTCCAAAACTATACCCTTGAGTAATAATATTGAATGGAATACATTTGGATTTGCAGTAGATGAACAAGAAATTGTCAGTCTTAGTTTATATAGTAGTGACCTAAAAAAAATACCTGAGTCAATAGGAAACCTAAAATCACTTCAAAATCTTTATTTGGGTCACAATCAATTATTGGATCTTCCAAAATCATTATTTAATTTAAAAGTTCTTAAAAAATTGGATTTACATAAAAATCAACTAAAGAATATTTCAGGTTTAATTAGTAAATTAAACTCACTTACCAGGTTAGACTTACATCAAAATTTTTTAACTGTTCTACCTGATTCTATTGGTAATTTAGAATCATTAGAAGTAATAGAGTTGAGTCATAATTATATTAAATCATTACCAGACACGATAGGTAATCTAAAATCACTTGAAAATTTATATTTGCATAAAAATCGTTTAAAAATTTTGCCTAGTTCAATAGAGAAACTAATATCACTCAAAAAAATTTATTTAGACTGGGAAGAGTTAGAACATCTTCCAAAAAAAATATTAAGACTTAGATACAATGTGAAATATGAACAAGGATTGGCAGTGTGGGAATTAGAAAAAAAAATTGGAACAAAAATTCCACTTAAAGGGGAAATTGGAGTTACCTCATTTGGCTTTAAAACTGATCGTGACAATATAATTGGACTTAGCTTGAATAATTATAATTTAGAAACTATTCCAGAATCAATTGGAAATCTTACAGCACTTAAGGAATTATATTTATGCTATAATAAGTTACAAAAACTTCCAAATTCAATAGGAAATTTAAAATCACTTGAGTTAATTGATTTACGGCAAAATTTGTTAAAAATTCTTCCTGATTCATTCGACAAATTAATATCACTCAAAAAAATTAATTTGGATTGGGAAAAGTTTGAAAGCTTACCAAAAACAATATTAAAGCAAATTTATAATGTGAAACCAACACAAGCTCAAGTAATATGGGAATTAGAGAGAAGAATTGAAAAAAAAATACCTCAATGCAAGAATATTGAAATGAATACTGTGTGCTATAAGGCTAAAAATGAGAATATTGTAGGATTAAGTTTATTTAATAGCAATTTAAAAGATATTCCTGACTCTTTAGAAAATTTAGGGAACCTACAGACTCTAAATTTAAGACGTAATAATTTAAAAAGTCTCCAAAAATCAATAGGAAATTTAAAATCAATTACAAATCTAAATCTTGATCATAATTCATTAAAATCTCTTCCAGAATCAATAGGAAACCTAATATCACTAAAAGAATTACATTTATTTGATAACGAATTAATATCTTTACCGAATTCAATAGCGAATTTAAAAAATCTTTTAATTTTAAATTTACATAAAAATAATTTTAGAAAATTCCCAAAATCAATATGTAATATAGAGAATCTTCATTCCTTAGATTTAGGAAAAAATAATTTATCAAACCTTCCCGATTCTATAGGTGATATGAAATTACTTAATTACTTTAAACTTGAGAATAATCAGATTTCAAAGATTCCAGAATCAATTACAAATTTAGATTTACTAAAAATCCTCGACTTAGGTTATAATAATCTAAGTAGCCTTCCAGAATCAATATATAAGCTTAAATCTCTTCATACGCTATTTTTAAATAATAATAATATAGTTAATCTGTCAACTTCCATAAGAAATTTAGATTCTCTAAAATATCTTAAGTTAGAAGGGAATCAAATGAACGAATTGCCTGAATCTTTTAATGAATTAAATTCACTGCAGATTTTAAATTTAGATTGGAAAAATTTTAAAACTCTTCCAAATTCTGTTCTTAAGCTAAAATATGGTGTAAATCCAGATCAATCAGAATTTTTATGGGATTTGGAAAAAATAATTGGTAGAGAGGTACTACTTAAAAATAAAATAGGGTGGAATCAATTCGGAATTAAAGTAGATGGAGAAAATATCATAGAATTAGGTTTATATCATTGTAATTTAAAAGATCTTCCAGAATCAATAGGAAATTTAATCCAACTACAGAGATTATACCTAAACAATAATCAATTATCATTACTTCCAAAATCAATATCAAATCTCAAATCAATTAAGTATTTAAATTTAAAAAATAATCAGTTTAAAGAAATTCCTGAATCAATATGGTCATTAGACAATTTGAAAACCCTACAACTTGAAAATAACCCTTGGGAGGGTGAGTCCAAGAAAATGATAAATAGAGACATTTTATCAATTTTGGAATTTTGTAGAGAGCGCACCTCAATCAAAATTTTTCTTAGTCATAAATGGGATGATTATAAATATTTCAAAATTAGTCATTTTGCAGAATATCTAAAGAAACAGGATGAAGTCTATGAGGTTCATTATTGTCAAAAAGATACGATAGAGAATATTGATGAATATATGGAAAAAACTGTCTTAAAGTGTCATTTATTAATCTTTTTCGCTTCAAATAAATCAATGGAATCTTATGATTGTATTACTGAACTTAAGTACGCCCAAAAGAAGGGAATTACAATTATTCCAATTATTAAAAAATCTGATGGTTTGGACAGAAATGACTTAGCTAAATTTAGTAATAAAATTGGATTGAAAATTAATTTAGGTCGACAAATAAGTTTTTTTTATTATGAAAAAAATTTAGAGGATTTATGTAATAATATTTACATACAAATTAAAAAAATCAAACGTAAACCCGACTTTTTAAAAAAAAATAATTTAAATTCCACTAATCTATATGATAGTAATACCAAATAAAGAAAATTGATATAATTATTAAATATCTGGAGAGTAATGCAAATATATGTGGAGTTACTTTTACTAATCCCGACGATTTAAATTTACCTGATTTGCCTATTGGATCACAAAAAGGAAAAATTATGACCTATGCATATGATACAGATTTTAATTCCAATCATACTGCTAGTTGGTTATTATCTGGAAACAATGGAAATATCTTCTTATCAGTTAAAAAACAGGTATTAAGAGATAAAATTAGAATCTCATCCTCTGATTGGATTAATATTTTTGCCCCGGTATTAGATATTGGCGAATTTTTTATTATTGAAGTTCCTAAAGGAAAACAAATAATAAAAGAAGCATGTGAATACATAGAAAAGGCTAAAAGTTGTTTTAATAAATGGGATTATGAAGGTGTTTATGTAAATTGTCGAGAAATAGGTACTTTATTGGATAGTAAGTTAAAAGCTAAATATGGAAAAAATAATTTTATATACGAAGAAAGGTGGGGGAGGACATATAAAAGATTTAAAAATTTATCATTTAATGAAGTAGCATCATTAGGATTACATTTAGAGGATTTAAAAAAAACAACAAAATATTCATTAGATAATATCAAAATCGGTAAACCTGATGCTGAACATATAATGTATGTAACGATATTATTGATAAAATTTACTGAGGAATTAATGGAATTATAGTTATTTATTAATTTGGAGCCAGAATTAGAAAACCTCAAGAATATCGTGAATGCCTGGGGCATTAAAAACTTAGAGAAAAAGAAAGAAAATACAAGATCTCAATAGAAATGATGAGGATATCTTCACCATCGCCCAAATGATGATTGAGCGGTTAAATGAATTAAATTTGTGATTAAGAAAATTAAAAAGTGAGATAAATTATGGTTTACACTTTAAAACAATTACGAACCTATGGTTATGATGTGCTCAACAATTTTGAGCCAATAATTAGGCAATTTATTATTGAGAAAATATTACCAGAATATAAAAATATTGATTGGAAGGAACTCATACCCAAAAATGTTAAGACATTCCTAAGTAATAATAGATTTAAAAATATTGAGGATTTTGAGGATTTTGAAAATGTTCTTGAGTCAATAGGTATTATCCAACTAAAATTCATTATCGTAAAATATTATGATTTGGCAAATGAACTTGTTAATAACCTTCCCGTGCAGAAATTTGCCTCCAATATGAATGATATAAATAGATTTCGTATAAAAATAATGCATATTAAATCGTCATTTTCAAGTCTTGATTTTAAAAAAATGGTAGAAACGGTAAGGGAAATTTTCAATGGGATCTATGCTTTGGAATTCATTAATTATCTAGAATCTAAAAAATATCTTAATGCTAATGACATTCCCAATAATGCATTTGAAGATTTTCATATATCTCATAATTTACCCTCTGAAGATTATGATTTAGAAGGAGGTTTTGTTGGTAGAATAAAAGAATTAGATGAAATTATGGGACACATAGAAGCAAAGCAAGATAGAATCATCACTATCACTGGAGCAGGAGGTGCAGGAAAAACAGCCATTGCACTTAAAATTGCGTACATATATTTAGAAGATGAAAATGTACCATTTGATGCAATATTATGGTTTTCAGCAAAACGAAATAAATTAACTGATAGCGGAATAGTAAATATAGATCCAGAAATTTCTGATTCTGTTAATCTTATTAAAGATATTACAAAAATTATTGATGAAAATATATATAATACATTTGAAAGTAGTGATGTACCTATCATATCATGGAAAAAACATCTCTATAACATTTTTGAATCTCATCGAAGTTTGGTTTTTATTGATAATCTCGAAACGATTAATGACCAAGATATAATCAAATTTATTATAAACATCCCCCGTCCATCAAAGGTAATTATTACGAGTAGAAAAGGTTTGGGAATGCTGGAGCGTCCAGTCCCTATAGGTGATTTTGAAAAGAAGGACGCTATAACTTTATTTAAACTCATATGTGAGGCAAAAAATCTTCCAGAACTCCTCGAGTATGGAAATGATAAAATACTAGAGCTGGTTACCAAAGTAAGATGTTATCCATTACTTATTAAGTGGTCAATTGGACAATATACATTAGGAAAACCTATTGAAGAAGCATTTATAGAAATATATTCAGGTGATAGTGAAATTGCAAAATTTTCATTTAATGACGTTTTTAGCATGCTATCAAGTAGTTCTAAAAAAATTTTGTATAGTTTAATAATTTTTGGAACAGAAAATGTTACAAAATATCTAATACAACATTTAACACTTCTTAATGATGAAGAACTTGAAGATGGTATTGAAGAATTGATAAGAACTTCCCTTATATTTAGAGAGGATAAATATGAAGGAAACACTACTACGTCCTATTATAACCTATTATCTCTAACCAGAGGATTTATAAGGACGAAATTAGATGATGATAAACCCATCAAACTTATTCTATTAAACAGATACCATGATCAAATTAAAGAACTTGAAAAATCTATTGCTGTGTATAGAAAAACTGTTTTAAGCTTAGGAATAAAATCTACTGAAGAAAAAATAGCATTTAATTATATTAAATCCGCAAAAAATGAAATTGAGGCAGATAATGAAGATAAAGCAGAGGAGTGGTTTAAAAAAGCAGTAAAAATAGCACCAAAATTAGATTATGTATGGACAGAATATTCAAAATTTGAAAATTTAAGAAGAAATCATCAAAATGCTATAGAATTTGCAAAAAGAGCTACAAAATATGGGCCAGATAACTTCCATACTTGGTGGAATTGCGGTGTTATTCTAAGAAAAAATGCAGAGTATTATGAGGCCATTCATTCACTTCAAATAGCAAAAAGTTTGTATTCTGAATATTTACCAACATATTCTGAGCTAGGTTTGATTTATTTTACACTTGGAGAATATGAAAATGCTGAGATTGAATTTCTCCAAGCATTAAAAGAGGAGAAAAAACCAAATTTGCGACATAAATTGTATACTCTTAACCTAATCGCAAATAATTATTTAATGTGGTCGAAAGTGTACAAATTAAGGCAAGATTATGATGGTGAGATAGAATTATTACATAAGGGTGAATTTAATATTGAGGAATCTCTTAAAATAAACCCAATAAATAACTATTCCATAAAAATCCATCGTTCAATATGTCTTTCATTAGGTAGAAGATACGGTTTTCTTAAAAATAATCAGTATTTTGATTATTTAAACAAAGTAAAAGAGGAGGTTGTATTTAACTTATCTAAAAATTATCCTAGTAAAGATATAATAGATCAGGCAAATTATTTAATTGATAAATTTAAGAATAATATCACCATTTCTGAGGAAATTACAATAAATAAAACAAAAATTAGTAGTAAAAAAAATATTTCATCTGATGTAGCGATGAATATTATGGTTGGGATATTAGAAAAATCTGCAATTGAGGGAAAACCAACCAGATCACTAGTTATTGATGGATTTATGAGAAAAGGATCAGAAAACATATATAATGGTGCTAAAAATGTGATAGATCCACGTACAAATACACCCTTTAAATCTTTCACAAAATTGCTGGAATTCTTTGAAGAAAAGAAAATAATTGAAATAAAAATAATAAGGGGATTTAAAGAAGTATTTCTGGTTAATCAAGAACGGGATATTGATAACGGAGATATAATTAGCGATCTTTATGGCCCACATCAACCTATAACACGTAAGGATTGGTCTGTTATTATAAATGTAATTATTAAAACATTTGAAGATGGAAATGAGGATGATGTTTTTTACGGTAGATTTATGACTATTCTTAAACAAATTACAATCCTGAAAAAAATGAAGAAAATTGTTTATTCTAATTCAAGACTGAAAAATGCACTTAATGAAATCTATAAAGTTGGATTTTTGATTAACCTATCAGATGGTAGTTTTAGATTATCAAAGGATGCAAAAAAAAGTATAAATATATATATTGATAAGTTAATTGCGAACCAAGATTTAACTTAAATTCACCATAAAAATATATCGAAAGATTTTGAGGTTTGTAAATATTCGAGGAACGGGACAGTTGAGAGATTTTCTAATTTATGATCCAAGATGTTATTATAATATTGTTTCATTTTTTAGAAAACTCGTATAATTTATGGATAAATTTGAAATTTTGTCTGTAAATAT
>SDBU01004219.1_pt1 | contig 17742 bp, 17 predicted proteins | sample 2277071 | NCBI WGS metagenome assembly SDBU01 (sample SAMN10397929, study PRJNA504765) | marine sediment metagenome | isolation source: marine sediment core GS08_GC12, 126 cmbsf | place: Arctic Ocean: Gakkel Ridge, Loki's castle | collected 2008 | reverse complement strand
ACTAAGCCTAGGAAAATTCATGATCATGTCCATTACCATGCGAGAAAAAAATGAAGAATAAAAAAATCAAGGTTTTAGTTTGGATTGATTCTCCTGCCTGTGCTACGGGTTTTTCTCAGGTAGCGAGAGGAATTTTTGATAACTTGGCTAAAACTGGAAAATATGAAATTGATATTATAGGAGTGAATGACCGAGGAGAATGGAAAGATCCAAAGAAATTTCCTTACAGAATCTATCCTGCTAAAAGCGGAGTATCATCGGCAACAGATGTTTATGGTCGCCCTAAGTTTATTGCTGCGGTTTTAGGAACAGACAGAGATTTAGTTCTGCCTTGGGACATTATTTTTACATTAAATGACCCTTTTATTCTTGAACAGCCAATTCCTGTTTTCGGGAAAGGCACGCTTGAAATCCTCAAAAAAACTCAAGAACAATATAAAAAGAAACTTCCACCGAATTATTGGTTCAAGTTGATTTCCTATTGGCCGATTGATAGTTCTATTAAAGGAAACTGGGTTGAGAAGGCAATTGCTTTGCCAGATGAAAGTGTTGCTTATACGGAATATGGGAAAGAGGAAATTATTAAGGCTGATGAATTTTTAGATAAACCAACTGAAATCGGAAAGAGAATGAAAATTATTTATCATGGAGTTGATCTTAATACTTTTAAACCAGTTCCAGAAAAGTTAAGAAAAAAATTCAGGGCTAAGTTTTCTGAAGGCAAAATAAAAGAAGAAACATTTCTAGTTGTTGCTATTGCTAGGAATCAACGAAGAAAAGATCTTCCCCGAACGATGCAGGTTTTTAAAGAATTCCAAAAACGAAGACCAGATTCATTTCTCTATCTTCATTGTCAAGAAACAGATGCTTGGGGGTCATTAAGAGAATATGCTCGCAATTGGGACTTAAAGATTGGTGAAGATTGGGGTGTGCCTGCTGAGTTTTCTGCTAATACAGGTTTTCCACTTGGGATTGTTAATTTAGTTTACAATGCTGCTGATTGTATTATTAGCACTTCAGTTGGTGAAGGATTTGGTTTTTATAACATCGAAGGGTTTGCTACCAAGACTCCAGTTCTTGCTCCAAACAATACAACTCATCCAGAATTGTTTAACTATGATAAAGATGAAGATATTTCCGATATGGATAAGCTTTACAAGAAAGTCAGAGGAATTCCAGCTAAGTGTCGTGCTACTTCTTCGGAATGGGCAACTTATGGTGCTGATGACTTTGAAAGAGTTAGACCATTGGTTAATGTTGATGATATGGTTAAGAAACTGATTTGGATTTATGATAATCCTGATAAGGCTAAACAAATTGCTAATAGAGCCTATAAGTGGATTCAAGATTATGATTGGAAACTAATTGCCAAAAAATGGGATGATTTATTCCAACAAACTTACAATGAGTTGGAAAAAGAGCGTGCCAAGGCTAAGAAAGTTTCTGCCAAAAAATCTAAACGCCGACAAGTTAAATTGCAGATTTGAAATCTGTTATAATAAGATTGATGTCAAAATTTCGCAATTGGATCAAGTTAAAGAGAGAATTCTTGGAGGGTGATTATATAACGCTTAGGGGATTTTTAAAGAAAAATGGTATCCCTCATGATGATAATCGAAGACCAAAACAAACCAATGGATGGATGGGAGAAAAGAAGACATTAGAAAAGAAAGCCTTGCTTGCTTCAAAACAGAGTATAATTTCAAAAGGAGCAGTTGATCTTACTAAAATAAGATTAAGACAGCAAAGAATATCTAGGTTTATGCAGTTGAAGGGAGAAACAGCATTAGAAGGTACTAAAGTGAAAGATGTTGATGAAGCACGAAAATTGGTGGTTTCAGGGATGGAACAAGAAAGACGAGCATTGGGATTGGAAGGGGGTGGAAAACAAAGCTTAACTCAAATTAACATTGAAACTCCTAAAACTAATTTAGACAGGTTAATTGAGAAGCTGAACTATGAAGGAATTCTCGAACTTATTGCGGAACTTAAACGCCTCGGGACGGGAGGCTTTGCTGCAAAAACTATTGACAGTAGCCCAGCAAAAGTTGAAGACGGAAAAACTGTCTGATTACTACACTTGGGTTAGAGCAATTTGGTTGACCTCCAGAGGGGATCCTCTTGATTTTGAAACCCGTAAATATTTGGTTGATATTTATCGTGATCAATATAAAGATATTGTTTACATGAAATCTTCCCAAATGGGTCTTTCCGAACGGATGATTTCTGAAGCTGTCTGGATTGCTGAGCAAATGGGAGTTAATGTTCTTTATGTTTTTCCTGCTCAAAAGCAACTTCAAGAATTCGTTCAGGCTCGGTTGAATCCTGTTTTGGCAATGTCAGATTACTTAAAGTCAAAAATTGAAAGTGATATTCCTGATGCTAAAAGGGTTGAAACATTGAGTTTGAAAAGGGTTGGAAGAGGATATATTTATTTCCGAGGTAGCCAAAATGTTAAGCAAATTGTTTCCGTTGATGCTGATTGTGTTATTCTCGACGAGAGAGATAGGTTCGAAGAAAAGAACGTTCCATATATTGATAAAAGAATGCTTGCTTCAAAATTAAAATGGCGAAGGGAAGTATCAACTCCTACCATTCCAGGGATGGGAATTCATAAGGCGTATTTAAAAAGCGACAGAAGAATTTGGCAAATAAAATGTCGTCGATGTGGAGAATGGCAAGAACTTGATTTTTTTAAGAATATCAATTTTAAAAGGAAAAAGGTAATTTGTGCTAAGTGTAAAAGAAAGATTTATCGCTTGGATTCAGGTAGGTGGGTTATAACTAATCCTGATGGTAAAGTTCATGGTTATAAGATTAATGGTATGTATAATCCTGCTGTTACTATTCCTGAATTGGTTGATAAGTATAGAGAAGCAAAGATTTCTGGTTTTGCTGCTCTTCAACAATTTTTCAATCAGGATATAGGAATGCCTTATGAGGTGAAGGGACAGAGTATTCAGATTAGCGAACTTGACTCTTGCAAAAAGGACTATATGTTTCCACTTCAGGCTGAACATTGTTATGCTGGAATTGATATTGGTGTGGAGATTCATCATGGGGTTGTTCTTCAAAGGAAACAGGAAGGGAAGAATGAAATAATGAAGTTAGTTTGGGCGGGGACAGTTAGTAAATTCTTCGGACCACAAAATAGCATTGAAGCAATTTTGGATCGTTATAAAGTAGTGGTGGCAGTTATTGATAAAAAACCAGAAACTGCTAAGGTAAAAGAAATGATGGATCGTTTTCCAGGTAAGGTTTATGCTACAGATTACCCGACAATGAAGTTTTCAGTCAAGAAATATTTTCTTTGGGATGATATTAAACGAGAGTTGAGACTTGACAGAACGATTTCTTTAGATTATCTTATAGGTGATATCCAAAATCAGAGACTAGAATTGCCGAAGAACATTGAGTTGGTAAAAGGTTTTTATAAACAGTTAAGGGCATCGGCAAGAATTACTGAGAAAAACAAACAGGTAAAGTGGATAGAAAAAGGAGCTGATCATTATCTACACGCATTGAATTTTGCGAGAATGGCAGTTCTAAAAGGAGGAAAAGGAAAGGCGTTGCTCGATTATTATAAAGAACCACTCAAGAGTTCGAAACCAGGATTATTAGACTGGATAAGAATAAATGCACAACGCATGACATAAATGGCTATTTGGGACTCACTCTTAAAAAGAATCATCAGTCCTGTAGTCAATAAATCAATTAAGGAAGTAAAAAAAGAAGAAGAACTACAGAAGGGACTAGCAACGCTTGCTCCACCATGGAGGTTTCAACCAATTGGTGAGAAAGGCGGAGTTGTTAGGCGAACTTTGCCTAGAGGAGTTAAATTCCAAACACTTCGGGATTTTTCTCTTTATTATCCTATTTTGAGGGCATGTATTAATTATAGAAAACGTCAAATTACTCAATTGAAATGGGATGTTTCTTCTGTTGAAGTTATTACCGACAAAAAGAAGAAAGAAAAATATAAGAAAGATGCCAAAGAAATAAAAAAGATACTTAAATATCCTGCTGGAGACAAAAGTTTAACTTTTAGGGGTTTCGTTAATAAAATTATTGAAGATTTACTTGTTTTAGATGCAGTAGCAATCTATCGTCGAAGGAATAAAGGTGGAGGGATTTATGGCTATTTGCCAATTGATGCTACTACGATTGAACTGATGCTTTATGATGATGGAACAATTCCAGTTCCTCCTGACGAAGCCTATCAACAAAAAATTAGTGGTGAAGTTAAGGCGGAATTGACTACGAATGAACTGATTTACAAAATGATGAATCCCCGAACGGATACTCCTTATGGTTTAAGTCCAGTTGAGGCATTAATTATTGTTATTACAACAGCTCTAAAATTAAGTTCTTATAATTTATCTTATCTCACTGAAGGAAATATTCCCGAAGGGCTAGTTGAATTGCCAGAAGATATTATTAGTAGTCCTGACCAATTAAAGGCTTGGCAAGCGGCTTGGGACACAATGTTTTCTGGTGATCCTCGCTACCAAAGAAAAATTAAATTTTTACCAGCAGGAATAAAACTGCATCCAACTAGAAAAATAGGGGAAATGCAGTTTGAAAGATTTGAGAAATGGTTACTTCAAAATACATGTAGTGTTCTTGAACTTCCTCCTCAGGCGATTGGATTTCAATTTGAAAGGGGTAAGGGAGCGGTAGAGGCAGAATGGGAAATTGGAAAGGAAAGGGGATTGTTTCCAACAGCCAATTTTTTAAAAGAACTTTTTGATCAAATTATTCAGGAAGATTTGAAAATGCCTCATCTAGAATTTGTTTGGTCAAACATTAACCCTACCAATAGACAAGAAGAAGCAAATGTTTTTTCAAAATTAGTCAATGCTGGAGCTGTTTCAGTTGACGAATGGAGATTGGGAGAAGGATTGGATACAATTGGATGTCCGCATTACATTATGACTCCAGTTGGTCCAATCTTTGTTAGTGACTTGGTTGCTCGTTCAGAAGCAGGAGAGTCAATTCTTCCCCAATCTTACCAACCCAGCAACGGTTCTCCCAAGCCACCCAAGAATGTTCCACAGAAAATCCAGCGGATAACTCAAAATGTTCCAGAAAAAATCCAGCAAATAACTAGAGATGAAATTGTCAAAGAACTTAAGCGGTGGAAAAAAGTAGTCTCGAATGATATAAAACAAGGAAAAGAATTCAGAGATTTTCAAACCAATGTTATTGATACTAGAACCAAGAACTTAATTAAAAATGGTTTAAGGATGATTAAAACTAAAGATCAACTTAATCAGCTTTTTGATCCATTAATTAGTCAAGAAAACCAAATGATTGCGGCACTATTAGACCTTTATGATGAAGTATCATCAATTGTTAGATATGATGAAGCTACAAACACTAAGAAAAGTTCGAAGAGCAATTGAAAGTTTTTTTTATAAGGTTCGCTTTAATATTGGGTTGTATAATGTAATCCACAGCCCGATTTATTATGAATTTCGAACCAAAGTAGAGTTGGCAGTAAGAAAACAGATTCTTCATTTTGCTACGATAGAAAAAATAAACGCTATAATTGGACTTGAAAAGGCTGTCAAAAAATTGACAGATAAAGACCTTCTTAAAAAAATAGTTATTTTGTGGATAGCCCTTGATGTTTTTATTGATATACCAGAGATTGAAGATTATTTAATTTGGGCTACTAACAAAGGAGGAAAAATTGGATTAGATAAGTTGAAGTCGGATAAAGAATTCGATTTAAGAAATAGAGTTCTTTTGCGACAAGTCAAAAATAGAGCAGGAAAAATGGTTATTATGGTGGATAAAACAACTCAAGACTGGATTGCTAGAACAATTGAACAGGGGCTAAAAGATAATCTATCTAGCTTTGAAATTGCAAGATTGTTAAGAGATTCTGCTAATCATATGGCCAAGGAAAGAGCAACTGTTATTGCTGAACACGAAGCAATTTTAATGTTTGGCGAAACAGAGGTTGAAATTTACAAAAGAAATGGGATTTTACTTAAAAGATGGATTACTGCTAGGGATGAACGAGTTTGTGTTTTCTGTATGGCTAATGAAGAAGCGGGGGAAATTCCAGCAGATGAAATATTTCCAGAAGGAGTGTTGGCTCCACCACAACACCAGAGATGTAGGTGTATGATTATGCCATCTATTCCATTAGACTTAAAAATAAAATGGTCAGGAAAATAGGCGATAAACCAGAAGTTCCAAGGAAAAAGAGTGATAAAAATCTTTTTTTCGATTTCTTAAGGGAATTTAAATATCATATTGGTGATTTTGTCAATCAGGAACTGACAGAGCTTTGTATTAGTGAAATTCCTGTTAAGGGGAAAGCGATATTGTTTGATGGTTACACAAGGGGAAAACTTAAGATTAAAAATCAAGGGAAAGTGAATTGTTTCCTTTCCACGACAGGACAAGGAGGATATAAGTTAGAGCCAGGAGAAACAACGCCATTAATCTATGTTAACAGTCAAGTGATTGCGTCTACTGTATCTGGGACTGCAATTTTAGGCTTCATTAAGACGTAGGGCTTGACAAAATATTTTTAATCATATAGAATAATCTTAGGAGTTTGAAGGGGTATCCAGACCCTTGCGAAATTAATAATCGCTATAACCACCAGAAATGGTGGTTTTTTTATTGGCTGAAAGGAGGTAACTATGTGGCTTAGAAAAAAAATAAAGGGAATAATGTCTGTTTATTGTGTAGAAGATGATGTGGATGCAAAGAAAAACATTAAAGATGGAGCTGTAAGGTGTACTGGTCCCGATGGAGTTGCTTTCGGAGAAGCTGCTCCAGAAGATGTCAACAAACAATTAAAAGCTGAAGCAGATAGAAAGAAAGTTAGTATTAAAAAGATTAACAAGAAATAGTTTTATTTAGGAAGGGAGGTGAATAGTTTATGTGTGCTGCAACATTTTCGGTTGCTCAGCAATATGGTTCTGGTGCTGGATCTGTTTCTAATTTAGGTGCTACTGGTTCGCTTTGGTATTTTAAGCAAGCAGTAGATAGTCCTGGTACAGCAGGTTATAATACAGCAGGTTCTAATATTCCTGCAGCCCAAAATTCATTTGGTTTGCATTTTAGGCCATATTTTTCAACTGCTGCAACCAATACATTTAGTAACATTAGGTTCTATAATTCGACAACTTGGACTTCTACTACTTACGATGCAGTGGGAACAAGTGCAGCTGGTTATACTGAATCAACAAGTTCTGCTACAGCAGTAGCTAATGGTGGGGCTAGTGATACTGGAGTTCCAACTGCTTCCAGTACAGCAGCAGCTATTGCTCTTGGTTCTTTAACTTTAGCTACTGCCTCTGGTTACGGTCCGACTTATTTGAGAACTCAGTTGACGACTAATGCATCCGCACCTGCGGGAGATACTCCATACGGAGGATTTACGTGGGTTTATGATGAATCGTAGGACTTGACAACTGTCAAGAGTTGTGATATAATATTCACAATATGACAGAATTAGAAAAGGCTTGGTTGGCGGGGATTATAGATGGAGATGGGTGCTTTACTATTAGTTTGCGAAAACAGCACAATAGTAAAATACCAAGCCTTAATATCTGGTGTCAAGTTTGTATAACAGCTAAAACTGAAAATAGATGGTATCTTGATAAGATAGTTGATATGGTTGGTATGGGAAAGGTATATCTAAAAAAACAAGGTAGCCCACAAGGATATTCTGTAGTGACATATCAAACCACTAATTTTCAGGATACTTTAAGTTTGGCAAGGCTAGTTTATCCTTATTTGGTCTTGAAGAAAGAAAAGGCGAGAAAGTTGATAGAGATATTAGAATATTGGACAACAGTAAGGGGAAGAAGAAGAGTAAAAAGAATCTTAGGGGAGAGAGAAAGGACCGCAACAGAGGTATTAAAAATAGTTAAAGTGGCTTGTAGTATCAATGCTGATCGTCAGACTAGACGTTATAAAAATAAGTTAACTTATGAAGACTGGAAACCATTAATTAAAAAATGGTATCCTTAAGTAAGGGGGTGAATTAATTATGGCAAAAAGAGGACTTGATCCAGCCAAAGGGAGTGCTAGGCGTACAAGAATGGGGCCAGTTAATACAACAGCTCCAGCTAAAACGCCTCAAACTGGTTCTACAAGAAAACCATTAACTGTTCCTAGTGAAAAGTAAAGGGAGGTGAATTTAATGAAAGACAAAAAGTCAGTAGGTCGTCCGATTAAGATTGTTCCTGCTAATAGTCCGCCTAAATCACAGAAAGAGCCTGTTAATCAAAGGCTTAGATCTGATTGGCCGATTAAAGAAAAGGTTTAATTATCAAGAAACTAATCAGTTGTTTTCCCATTTTTAATTTTGCCATCTCTTTGTAGTTTTAATCTGTAGGCGAACCAATTAAAAGCATTTCTTCTTCCATGAGTTTCGAAGTAATAATCGAAATATTTTTTAATGTCGCCATATCCTAAGTGGATAACTTTTTCTGAATACAGTTCGTACATTTCATAGTCAAGTTCTTTAATAGCCATGCTAAAATAATGATCTTCGTTATTGGAACCGACCCATTTATCATCATCTTTCCAGCGTACCTTTTTAAATATTTCTCTTGGGACAATACAAGGTCCACCAATAGTCTTAAATGGATTGGGAGCATACATTAAGGTTGTTTTACCCTTTTTAACTAATTTTGTATGTTCTTCATATTGTGAAGGGGGAATTTGATATAGTTCGTTGAGTAGTCCTAGTTGGCCCATCTTTGGAAAATCTTTGAAAGCCTGCATTGCTTCTTTGTCCCATCCCTTTTTATAAAGTAGGTCATTGTCTGATCGATGAAGATATTCGCCTTTAGATGCATCCCAGCCTTGATTGGTGGCATGGCCAGGGAACATATTTTTGCTATTGAGGATTAGTCTGTGAATTTTGTTTTGTTGGACAAGTTTCTGAAGATATTTTTGAGTTCCGTCTGTTGAAGCATTATCGACAACAATTAATTCATGTGGAACGGAAATGGTAGCTAAATAGGATTCAATCGTTAACCTTGTATATTCTAGGCGGTTATAGCAAATTAAAGTTGTTGAAATCATATTTTCTTAACAAGTCTAATTGCTTTTTGAGTTGGAGAAAAATAATATTCCCATAGTTCATCATTGCGATGAATATATTTGTCTGTCATTGTTGTGCCATTAACCTTTTTGTTGCCCTTTATCATTGGTAATAGGCTTCTTCCATCTAGTTTGGCTTTAATTCCTGCAATATCTAAAATGGTTGGTGTGATGTCAATATCTCTGGTGAATTGGTCTATTCGTCTCATCCCTTTTTCTGGCCAATGAATTAAAAGTGGTACATGGGCGATTTCTTCAGTCATGTGAGCACCAGCATGGCTGATATTGTCATAGTATTCATAAAAACTTTCGCCGTGGTCTGCAGTAAGAATAACAATAGCTTTAGACTTTGGCACCCAACCTAAGAAATTGTAAAGATTGGCTGCTCTTCGCCAATAACAAGCTTCCCATTCTAGTAATCCCTTTTCTTTGGGAAGTGGCCAGCTATAAACTTTAATTCCTGCTCCCTTAGTGCCTGGAATGAGCTTAGTGCCAACTTTCATGTCTTTAATATCTCTTAAATAATTGTGTAAATAATATTCATGATAAAAGCGAAATTCATTTTTATTGTCAGTAAAAAGTGGTTCTCTTAACTTTGATCCATCACCTTTATTATTTTGAACCCAAAGTGTCCACTCTTTTGGCTTACCAAAACCAAAACTAGATTTGACAAATACGCCTTCAGTATTGCCAAAAGTAATCCAACCCTTGTCTTTCAAGTATTTGGCAACGGTTGGTTGTTTAAGTTTGTTTTTGAGTTTTTGGTAGATATTTTCAGACCACATTTTTTTGTAGTAATTGAGACCTGTATCCATTTGACCAGTTAACATCCTTGCTACAACTGGCAAAGTCCAGTTGTTTGAGACATAGTGTTGAGTAAAAACAATGTTGAAATAAGGCCAAAGAATTCGTGAAGCATCATATCGAAGGGAATCAACACTAATAAGAACAACCTTCATTTCTTTTAATATACCACAATTTGACAAATAAATAAATACTATGATATAGTAAAGCTATGTTCGAAGGAGATTACTTTGTTTGACGGGACGTTTCGTTCATACTTCGGAGCAATTTGTGTTCCTATATTGGACCCTGGGGATGGTACAATTTCCAATGTAACTCATGATTGGGCTAATGTTATGGGAACGCTTGGTGCTGGACTCGCAGTTACGGTTCTTCGTCTTCAAATTAAAAATCGCAGAGTTGATATTGCTAAGGAAAGATTAGCTGAATTGTGTTTAAAGAACAAGGTTCAATGGGCTTATTTTGCAGACGATGATGTCTTGCCACCTTCAAACACCCTTTTGAAAATGATTCAACTTTGGCGATCTGATTCCAAATACAAGATTATTTCTGGTGTTTATTGGTCAAAATCCAGTCCACCTGTGCCACTTGTTTTTAAAGGAAACCTAGAAGGCTCATACTGGGATTGGACAACTAAAGACATTTTTAAGGCTGATGCTGCAGGGGCTGGAGCATTATTTGTTGATACAGAAGTTTTTAAGAAAATGCCAAAGCCTTGGTTTAGTCGCAATTACTATTTTGAAGATCCAAGAACAATTTATGATGTGCGAAAATGGCAATTGGTTGATCAATTGGGAAATGAATTTATGCAACCTAATCCAGATAAAAAGAAAATTAAAGATTTAGAAAAACAAATCAAAGAATTGGGTGAAACAATGAGAGATGCTAAAGAAGGGAAAATTGATGCGAATCTCTTTAAGACAAAATCAGGTGCTGCTTGTGCTACAGAAGACATATATTTTTTCAAAAAAGCAAAAGAACATGGATATGATTTGTGGATTGATGGAAGTCTTCAGTGTCAACATCAAGATAAAAGAACAGGAAGAATGTTTGGACTTAGCCCAGACATGCCTCAAGCAAATCCGCAATACAAGGGAAAAATGAAGCGGGGTAAAAAGGTTGTTCTTGATTTAGGTTGTGGTACTTCACCTCATTATATTAAAGAAGGTAAACCGATTCGAGTAGACATTGATCCTGAAGTAAAACCTGATGTGGTTTGCGATGTAAGAGTTTTGCCTTTTGAGGATTGTTTTGCTGATGTTATTTATGCCAGTCATATTTTAGAACATATTAGCTTTAAGGAAACAATAAGAGTTCTTAAGGAATGGACAAGAGTTTTAAAGATTGATGGCAAAATGATTATTGTTGTTCCTAATCTTAAATGGGCATCTAATATAATCTTAAATGGAACACCTATACAAGAGCTTGCTGAAAGAGCAATGTCTGTTTTTTATTCTGCCCAAGATGGTGCTCCCAAAGATGCGGATGTTCATCGATCTGGATTTACTACTGAATCTTTAAAGGGGCTTGTTGAAAGACTTGGTTGTTTTGAAGACATTGAAGTTCACACGACAGAAGGGAATTATGGCAATTGGGATGACCCTAGATATTTAAACAAAAAAGACATGGGTTATAATGTCATATTAATTGCTAAAAAGGAAAAACATCCTATTCCTATTAGTATAAAGCTTCCAATTAAGGAACAGGAAAAGGCAATGTTTTATATTGAACCAAAAGCAAATTTTAAAAAGAAGCCGAAGAAAGCAAAAAAGAAAACCAAAAAGAAAACCAAGAAAAAATGAAAGTTAAAATACATCCAGTAATGGCGAAATTATTGTATGGCAAAGATGGCGATTATTTTAATTTAATGTCTTCATTGAAAAAGAATGACAAGGTTGAATTTTATGTAGATGATGATAAAAAAAAGAAGTATAGGGGAATAGTTTCGTCTGTTCCTATTTTTAAAGACAAGGAATATGGTTTTAATTTTAATCTAGTGAGTAGTAAAGCACCTTCTGGTAATCATGATGTAAAAGTTACTAGGAAATTTTAAAATGAGAGTAAAATTTAGAATCATTTTCGAAGACAATACAATCCTAGAAAGTCATGACAAGATGTGGAATGAAGTTAAAGATCACTGTCATGCCCTTCTGCCCCACAGTAAAAAGAAATGGAAGGAATACCACTTGATTGTCGATGATAATGGCCCGCATGTTTCAGTAAACTTTCAAACTGGGCTTTTTAATATCAATGGTCAATTGATTCATCCTGCCGATAAAGATGGAACTCCTTTAACTAATAAAACCGAACCCCAAAACTTTCCTGTTACTAAGAATTGGGGAATTTTAAATGGTTTGCCTTATTTCCCAATTGTAGGCAGAAGGCAAGTAAAGGGAGATTGGGGTGGTGCTACGCTATATTTTGTGGGATGGAAACGCAAAAGAGGCGAACGAACTATAGAAAAAGTAATATATTTGTTTCCTAACAATCAAGTTGTAATGACTTGACAAGTGTGTTAATATAAATCTAGGTCTATCCAATAGACTAACTTTATTCATAGAGTCAAAAGGAAGGCAGTCGAAAGGCTGTCTATTTTTATGGAGCTTTGTTACGCTAATAACCCAAAAAGCCTTTTCAAAAAATATGCTCGGCTGATTACTTGGTTTTCACGAACTCAGTTAGGTAGAGATTATCTTGGCGTGCCTAAAGATATTCGTTTGATGCTTCCTAATGGATATCTCCATGAGGGACAGGGAACTTTCTATACACGACCTGTTTATTTCCCTAAATTATCTCCTGCTTTAAGAAAAATAGATATGGTTTCTAACTGGATTAAAAACGCCCAAGAGGCTAAAGAATTTCTTTTGTGGCAACTTAACCTGTTGAGAAAACCAGCTTTTGTTCCAAGATTGGCAACAGCGATAATGTTTAAAGATGACACTTTTTATCCCGACCCCCATGAAGAAGTGTCATCAGTTGATGGAAAAGTTTATCGGTTTCAAGCAAGTGGAGAAGATTGGGCAGTAATGCAACCACATACTGACGGAACAGCCGCTGCCGATGATGAAGCCGCACTTGAAATGATAAGAATCAGATGTGATGCCAATGCAAATAAGTGGGACATAATCCTTAGGGGTATTTTCTTGTTTGACACTTCAAGTTTACCTTTACCTGATACTACGACTATAAGCGATGGTGTTCTTACGCTCTTTGGACAGGTCGCAGTTGTTAATGATTTCACTGATTCCATTGCTTTAGTTTCATCAAATCCCGCTTTAGATACAGTCTTAGGAGCGGCAGATTACAACCAATTAGGAACAACCTTGTTTGCAAACCTCCTTGCTGTTTCGGCTTGGAACGATACTGGAGTAGCTAACCCTTTTACACTTCTCCAGGTAGGAATTAATGCTATTAGTGTAGATGACATCACGAAGTTTGGAGTGAGAAGTGAAGCAGATAGGGCCAATGCTGAACCTGCCTACTCGGCAGGAAATCAAACCCAAGTGTTTTGTTATGGGGCTGAACAAGCTGGAATTGATCTTGATCCTAAATTAGTGGTTACTTATCCAATACCACCAGACAGTTCTGTTAAATCTGATGTTCTAACTACCTATTATTCAGGTTGTGCTTATGATTGGAAATTATCTACTGATCCAACAGCAAAAAATAGAGGATATCAGGGTTAATTAATTAAAGGTCTATTCAAAGACTAGGCTTATTCATAGGCCAAGAGAGTTAATTGGAAGACAACGAAAGTTGTCTTTTTTTATGGCAGAAATAACAAAAGTTTTTTCATCTAAAGCAAATATTCGGAATGCCCCAGGAAGTTGGGTTAAAGCTAATATTGTTTTAAAACAAAGCCAAAACAATTCAACTTTAGCTAATATTCGTAGCACTCCTGGTTCTTGGGTTAAAGCCAATATCGGTGCATTAAAGCAAAGTTCAACTAAAGCTAACATTAAAGTAGTTCAAACTCAAGATAATTCTGTAAAGGCTGATATTTCAGTTGTTGTTACTTATTCAAAAGTCAATTCTTCAAAAGCCTCTATTGTTCGGACTTATTCTAAGGTTAATTCAGTTAAATCCAATATTAAGGCTGTAGGCCAACAGGCAAATAATTCCAAAGCCAATGTTTTGCGAACAGGGGAAACTAAAACTAACTCAAGCAAGGCAAGCATTGTTACTACTTCAACAAAGGATAATTCTGTTAAGTCCTCGATTGTTACTACACTGACCAAAACCAATAGTGCTAAAGCGAATATAAAAGCAACGACTTCACAGGATAATAGTGTCAGAGTAAATATTCTTAGAACAAACGAAACCAAAAATAACTCAGCTAAGGCATCAATCGTTGTTACAGAAACGAACAATAATAGTGTTAAAGCACAAATTGTTTATAAGCAATCTAGTGATAACTCTGCTAAGGCAAACATTAAAACTACCTATGCTAAAGCTAATTCCTCTAAAGGAAACATTAAGGCTATTGGTCAGCAAGCAAATAATTCAAAGGCAAATATCTTTAGGGCAGATGAAACCCAAGATAATAGTGCTAAGGCAAGCATAGTTACTAAAAATATCTCTAAGGTAAATTTTGCTAAATCTTCAATAGTTACCACTCCAACCAAAGCTAATAGCACTAGAGCCAATGTTCTCGCAACTTACACTCAGAGTAATAGCACTAAAGTCAATATTCTTAGGGCTGGCGAAACGAGAGTCAACCAAACTAAGGCTTCTATTGTTGTAACCGAAACAAACGATAATTCAGTTAAGGCTCAAATTGTTTATAAGCAAACCCAAGTTAATTCTGTCAAAGCGAATATTCTCACTTCTTATTCGAAGACCAATTCAGCCAAAACAAATATCAAGGCTGTTGGGCAACAAGCGAATAATGCGAAAGCAAACATTCTAGTAAGCGATAACACTAGGGATAATTCAACTAAAGCGTCTGTTTATACTACGCCTACAAAAGATAATAGTACAAAAGCCTCTGTTGTAACTACGCCTACCAAAGTCAATTCAGTTTTAGCTAATATCCTAAGAGCAAATGAAATTCAAGATAATTCTACCAAAGCAAATGTCTTGACTGCTAATCTTACAAAAGATAGTAGTACCAAAGCTTCAATTTATACCACATCAACTAAGGATAATTCGACTAAAGCAAACATTCTTCCTACTTATGCAAAAAATAACTTTGCTAAGGCTAATATTAAAGTAATTGGTCAACAAGCTAACTATGCGATAGGTAATATACTGCGAACTAACGAAACACAGGGAAATTCAGCTAAAGCAAGTATAGTCCGAACAGAGAAGCAATCCCAGAGTGCCAAGGCGAGCATTGTTGTTACAAACAGTAAGGATAGTTCGGCTAAGGCAAATATAAAAGCAACCCAAGCCCAAGTAAATTCAGCAAAAGCAAATATCCTCATAGATAGACTTGCTTATCCTTGGCAAAGAAAACAGTGGTATGACGGAACATATTATTGGAGAGCAAGTTTTGACCCAACAATTCCAGCTATTATTTTTGAATATTCAGTTGATTGTGATAGTTGGACAGAAAATACTTCAGCAAGAATTACTGATGTTGGAGTATCAACTGACCTTGCTATTAGGGGAAATGATCCAGACAATTCTACTTTGTTCATTGTTTACTCAGATGGCGAAGATATTATAGGCAGAAAAGCAAAAGCCTATCCCTCAACAAGCTTCCAATGGTTCAGTTCCAAAGTTATATTTGACGGTTCAGATGACGGTGGTAATTATACTTTTCCGAATGTAGCCAAAGAAGGTGGAACTGACCATTTAAACACAATAACCACGCTTCAAAAGACAGCCGATGATAGTTATTCGTTACATATAAAACAAAGTGTTGCACCCAATAGGCTTCCACCTGAAATTGCTACCGATAAAACTTTAGTGGCAGATCAAGCTATTTTAGTGTTTAGTTCAATTAGAAGGGTGTTGGATACTGTTGATGGCTCTTTAATAGCTGTTTGGAAAAAAGGAGCTGCTTTAGAAGCTAATTATAGAAGTGGAACTGACAATGCTAATGATTGGGGAAGCGATGAAAGCATTGCGACTGGAAAAGTTGGCTTGATACAAGGTTTCTGTTTGGAACATGACAGAAATACTGGTGATAGTTGTGTTATCTACATTAAGTCTGACGGGACATCTTGTGAAAGAAGTAGAGATTCTGGAACTGGTAATTGGAATGCTGAAGATGTTTTACATACTGATACTGGATGTAAATTTCCTGTAGTTGGCGAACATGAATTAGGACACTTTCATTTTGCTTGGCTTGATAGTGATGAAAAAATTAGGGAAAGGATAGAAGACCATACTGTTGAACCAGAAACATGGACGCCAATACTTGTGGACCCGCCAACTGATAGGGGAGCTAACGCAGGAGCACATTGGTTAAATATTTCAGATGAAACTCCTGATCTCTTTATTCTTTGGCAGAAACCAGATGCAATTATTGATTGTTTGATTCTTGATGATGATGAACCACCAACAAAACCAACTGATTTAGAAGCAGAAGGAGTAAGTAATCCAACTGATGTAGTTGATTTAACTCCTGAATTAACTGCTATCTTCCATGATGTGGATACTGGGGCTGAAGGAATTTTATATCAAGTAGAAGTAAGAACTGAAGATGGCAGCTTTATTGACACGCTTCAATTTACTGATTTAGAAAATATGTCTTCTTCTGGAATTATTTGGGGAGCTAATGGAAAAATTACGGTTTATGGATTAGGAGATGCTAATCCTGAAGGTGGATATTTAGAAACTGGAGGATTTACCGATGGAAGTGCTTGGTCAACCGACAGACAAGTCAGTATTTTCTTAGAAGATGTTACTTGCAGTGCTGGGGCAACAGTTACTCTTACTTATGATGGTAGCCAAACAATAACAGTTTATTTACCAGAAATAACTGCTGGTGATTTGGATTTATACATAACAGATGATGGTTCTGTTTGGACCAACTCTTATTTCTCAGGTCTAGCCTATGCTAATACAAGCACTCAATGGCTAATGTCCCTGGCTGATTTCTCAACTAAACCCGCAGATGGAGATAGATGTGAAAACATATCTTATGCGGGCAATGCTTTATCTATAAATGGTAGCAGATATTATTGGCGAATAAGGATATGGGATGAAGTTTATTCTGTTAGCCCTTGGTCTGATGAAACAGCTTATTGGCAGATGGGTCAAGCCAATTATGCTAAGTCTAATATTTTACGAATAAATGAAACTAAAGATAATTCAACTAAAGCGAGTATTGTTGTTACGGAAACCAAGGATAATTCTGCTAAGGCTTCAATAGTTGTTACTGAAACTAAAGAAAACTCGGCTAAATCTAACATCTTAGTCACCTATACTAAGGCTAATTCAGCAAAAGCTTTGATTGTGGTTACTGGGCAACAGTCAAACAGTTCTAAAGCAAATATTCTCAGGACTAATGAAACTCAAGAAAATTCAGTTAAAGCTAGTATTCTGGTTGTAGATAACACGCAGGACAATAACACTAAAGCTTCAATTTTCACTATACCAACAAAAATAAATTCAGTTAAAGTAAATATTAAACGAATAGCTGAAACTCAAAATAATAGTGCGAAAGCTAATATTTTGATAGCGAATGAAACAAAAGATAATTCTGCCAAGGCTAATATTTTAGTTGAACAGACTCAAGATAATAACACAAAGGCTTCTATTGTAGTTACTGAAACCAAAAATAACTCAACCAAAGCCAGTATTTTTACAACTCCAGCTAAGGTCAATAGTGTTAAATCAAATATTAAAACAATATATATAAAAGCAAATTCAGCCAAGGGGAATATTAAGGTTGTTGGACAACAA
>SDBU01004218.1_pt1 | contig 17746 bp, 13 predicted proteins | sample 2277071 | NCBI WGS metagenome assembly SDBU01 (sample SAMN10397929, study PRJNA504765) | marine sediment metagenome | isolation source: marine sediment core GS08_GC12, 126 cmbsf | place: Arctic Ocean: Gakkel Ridge, Loki's castle | collected 2008 | reverse complement strand
CAGGCTTACTTCTGGACAGAAAGAGAGGTTAATCTAAGATTAAGAGATATTATGCAGAAGGCCTTTGATAATGTCCATCGGATCGGTGGAGAAAGAAAAATTACTATGCGCAAAGCAGCCTTTATCCTGGCCGTAGAAAGAGTTGCTGAAGCCACCAGAGTAAGAGGTTTATATCCGTAGAGTGAATCTAGGAATACATTTTGCAGGTGAGATTAGGAAGGAAAAGAGTAGGTGCACCAAGTCGTTGTGAACGAATCAAATCAAGTCATTGGAGGAGCGAAGCGACGAAGCAATCTCACATTTGTCTTCAATGAACTGACAATGACAGAAAAGAAGGAATTCTTAGAAGAGAATGGTACAATTTTTCTAGAATAAAAGTGGGTGGCAGGATGAGCTGTTTTTATTTGTTAACTTATTTTACTCAGGCAAAGAAAGACTTGACAGCGTAGAATTGTGTGATATAATAAGAGTACCTTTAAATAAAAGCAAAGTATGCAAAATTGCCAATCAGGTTCACAAAAGCTTTTTCAACATTACCTAAAAAAGTATCGAGACGGTGATAGAAGACAAAGGGAACATTTAAATGAAAAAAAATTCATATAACCAGCCAAATAAGCAGTCTAAAGAGATTACTATTTTAAATACGATAAGGGAATATGGCCCTATCTCCAGAACCAAGATTGCTAAAATCTTCAAATTAAGTCCGGCTACGATAACTAAGTATATCAATGGGTTAATTCAAGCGGGAATAGTAAAAGAAGATGGATGGGAATCCTCCACAGGGGGAAGAATGCCGGTATTGCTAAGAATTATACCGGAGGCTACATATGCTATTGGCGTTGACCTAGGTGGAGCTAATCTCAGAGTGGTGGTAGTAAACCTGGAAAGTAATATAGTGGCCAAGATTACCAAGAAGACCAATGCAGATGAAGGTAGAGACAAGGTTTTTCGGAGGGTGATCGATGCTATCCATGAGGCTATCGAGCACTCAAAAATAGAGAAAGAAAAGATTAAAGGAATTGGCATGGGGATCTCGGGATTGATTGATCATCAAAGAGGTGTTTGCCTTTACTGTCCCAACATAGAGGGGTGGGAAAATATTCCTGTAAAGAGGTTAGTAGAAGAAGAGTTTGCCGTCGATACGTGTGTGGAGGATAGTTCAAGGGCTATGGCACTGGCAGAGCATTGGTCGGGTGTAGCTAGAGGCATAGATAATTTCATTTTTGTCAATGTTGGAGTAGGTATAGGTTGTGCTATTTTTATTCATGGGAAGCTCTACCGTGGTACCGGGGGTATAGCCGGAGAGTTCGGCCATATAACTATCGATGAAGCCGGTCCTAGATGTAACTGTGGAAATTGTGGCTGCTTGGAGACCCTGGCTTCCGGTCCAGCTATTTCCAGACGGGCAAGGCAGGCTATAAAGGAAGGCGTTGTATCTCTCATTGAAAAATTAGCCCAGGGAAAGCTGGAAAATATTACTCCGGAGATTGTGGTAGAGGCAACAAAAAGAGGAGATAAGCTGGCCTTCAACATTATGGAGAAAACAGGAGAGTATCTGGGGATAGGTATTGCTGATATGATTAATATTTTCAATCCTGAGCTTATTGTGATTGGTGCAGGAGTATCACAGGCAGGCGATATCCTACTGGAGCCCCTTAAACGTACAGTCAAAGCACGGGCCTTGCAGCTTTCTTCTAGCATGACTAATATAAAGGTCTCGCAACTGGGTAATAACGGCGGAGCCTTAGGGGCAGCTATTATGGTATTAAAAGACATTTTCGAGCCTTCTTCAGGTGTTATTGAATGAAGATTAAAAATTACAGCTTTGATTTAAACTGAATACGTAACCTTATTTATGAAAAGGACCACTTAGAAACTAAAGATACTAGAAAGGAAGACAAGATATATGGAGGTAAAAGCGAAAAAGGAAAAAAGATTAGCTATCAAGGGAGGAAAACCAGCAAAAACTACCCCTAATTTACCTATGTTTCCTGGAGGAATGGAGATTGGAGAAGAAGAAAAAAAGGCTGTTCTGGAAGTTTTAGACCATAAGTATCTCTTTCGCTATTATGGACCCGAGGAATTTCCTTCCAGAGTGAAAATGTTAGAAGAGGAATTTGCTCAGAGAATAGGGATAAAACACGCTCTAGCAGTAAATTCTTGCACTTCAGCTCTCATCACCTCTCTAATAGCGGTGGGCGTGGGCCCAGGAGATGAAGTAGTTATCCCTGGATATACTTTTTTTGCCTCCTGTGCTGCGATAATTGCCGCTAAAGCTATTCCCATAATAGCAGAAATTGATGAGTCACTTACTCTGGATCCCGAAGATCTGGAAAAAAAGATAACTTCCCGCACTAAAGCAATAGTTCCTGTTCATATGCGGGGGGCTCCCTGTCAGATGGATAGAATTATGGAAATAGCCAAAGAACATAACTTAAAAGTAGTAGAAGATACTGCCCAGGCTTTTGGAGGGAGCTTTAAGGGGAGAAAACTGGGTACTTTCGGAGATTGTAATGCTTTTAGTTTTCAATATCATAAAATAATCACTGCCGGTGAAGGTGGCATAGTAGCTACCAATTATGATTTATTTTATGAGAGGGCTCAAGGTTATCATGATACTGCTGCCTGTTGGAGATCGGATCGTTTTGCTCCAGCTCGCTATGAGGGTGAGCTTTTTCCAGGAGTTAATTTCCGTATGCCCGAGTTAATAGGAGCGGTAGCTAGAGTTCAACTTAAGCGCCTTGAGGGGCTTATTGCTAGAATGAGGAGAAACAAAGCACGTATAAAAGATGCTATTGAGAATATAGGAGCTCTTAAATTTCGTAAGCTTAATGATTTAAAGGGAGATACAGGTATTGCCCTCATCTTTTTCTTACCTACGATAGAGATAACCAAAAAATTTGCTAAGGCTCTAAAAGCAGAGGGTATAGAGGCAAGCTCTATATACAATAAAGGGATACCGGACTGGCATATCTATGCTCATTGGGAATTCATCATAAATAAAGAAACAGCTACCTCGGAAGGTTGCCCTTATAGCTGTTCCTATTATAAAGGTCCAGAAATCAAATATTCGCCTGATATGTGTCCTAATACCCTGGATTGGCTGGGCCGCTCCATTCATATAGATATTCCTCCTCAGATGAAGGAGGAAGACTGTGATATGATTGCAATGGGTATCCGAAAGGTAGCAGAGGCATATCTGTAAGGGTAGGTTTTTCTTATAAAGAGGAGAAACGTGATAAAGATAGGTGTGTGTATAGAGACAGTATTTACAGAATTGCCTTATATAGAGAGGATTAAAAGAGTAGCTAAAATAGGCTTTCCAGGGATTGAGTTTTGGTTTCACAATCGTCGCTTTGACGGAGCCAATCTCTTAGAAGAAATGAAAGACATCAGTGCTATAGCCAAGGTTGTTAAAGACTTGGGCCTTGAGGTGACTGACTTTGTAGTAAATTCTCCTGAGGGAGAAAATGGAGGGTTGCTGGTAAAGCCTGAGGATAGGGAAAAGTATCTAGGAAGACTAAGAGAGCTAATTCCCCTGGCTCATAGGCTCAATTGTAAAAAGTTAATAACCTGCACCGGCAATAAAGTAGAAGGCCGAAGTTATGAGGAGCAAAGGAAGAGTGTCATTGATACATTGGAGCAAGCCTCTAAGATAGTAGAAAAAGAGAACATAATTTTAGTTTTAGAACCCTTGAATACTCTGATAGACCATCCAGGATATTTTCTTGATTCGGTTAGAGAAGGGGCCAAAATCATAAGAGAAATCAGCCATCCCAATATCCGTTTGCTTTATGATATCTATCATATGCAGATAATGGAAGGGAATATCCTATCTACCATCGAGAAGAACATCGACATTATCGGACACTTTCATGCCGCTAATGTCCCGGGAAGACACGAGCTTTATCTCGGTGAATTAAATTATCCTAACATCATTAAGAGAATAGATGAATTAGGCTATGAGGGCTACATAGGATTAGAATATTTTCCCAGTATGGATTCTGATAAGTCGTTGAGAAGAGTCAAAGAGAGAATATCAGTTTAATTCAATTTTTGTCTGTTTCCTATAAACAATTATGGAAGCTAAGAATAAGGCTAGAGGGAGGTGAAAAGCAGGTAGGCCGTTAGCTGAGGCGAAGGAAAACTTTCCGATAACTCAAGGAGAAAAAAATGAAAAAAAGAGTAACGAGTTTTTTGGTAGTTTTAGTCATTTGTGGATTGACCGTATTTTCATTGGCATCAGCAAATGGTAATGCGGCCGTAAATATTAATTATTGGTTCAGTTGGGGAGGATTCTGGGGAGAACAGCATCAGGAGATACTTAGTGCATTTAACAAAACTCATCCAGAAATTAAGGTGACAGGCTTAACTATACCCAATAATGAGATGATTCCAAAGTTGTTAACGGCTATAGCCGCTGGAGATCCTCCTGAGGTGGTTACTATCTTTGGAGGGACAAATGCGGGCCTTTATCCAAAGATGTTTGCCTGTTTGGATGACTTTGTGAAGGAAAATGAGGAAACGATGGGACCTCAAAATTGGTTTCCTGAGGTGTTGGAGTATGTGAAATTTGAGGGTAAACTATATGGTCTAGTTTGGGTTTCCTCATCAGAAGGTTTATTTTACAATGTAGACTTGTTTAGGGAGGCAGGACTAGATCCGCAAAATCCTCCAAAATATTGGAGAGACTTGGAAGTAGCTTCTGAAAAGTTAACTAAGAAGAATGAGCAAGGACAAATTACAACTTTAGGATTTTGGTTCCCAGGAGATGTCAGGACGTTTGATACAAATTGGACCACATATTGGTTTTATAGAAACAAGGGGCGCTTGTGGGATCCTGAAAAAAAGGAAATGACTCTTACCGATCCTAAAAATATAGAAACCTTGGAATACCTTGCTTCTTGGGCTAGAAAAAACGGACCGGAGGAAATAGAGCGATTTATAGTTTCAGCCGAGGCTGTAAGTCCAGAGGTAGAAGGATGGTTTGAACAAGGAAAGCTAGCAATGGCAGAGTTTGGACCGTGGTCAATTGGTCATATAACTGAACATGCTCCCAACCTTAATTATGATGTTAGCATGGTGCCCTACCCTGAGAGTGGAAAACCTGTCACTACTAATTATGTTGATGCCATGTATATTCCAAGGGGAAACAAACATCTTCAGGAGGCATGGACTTTCATTAGCTGGATGGCTACTGAAGGGACGACGATATGGTCTACCAAATTTGGAGAGACACCTGCAAGATACGATGTAGCTGCTTCGCCAGACTTCGAAAAAATGTCTGGTTATGACTTCTTCAAAAGAATAAGTGTAGATTATCATAAGTATGGAAAAGCATCTCTTCCTGGTTTTCCTATAAGGACCATATTTGGAGACCAAGCTACCAGATATTATCAGCAGGTTATGCATCTGAAGATGAGCCCTAAGGATGCTTTGGAGGAACTTCAAGTTGTTATGCAGAAAGAGCTGGATAAATTCTACGAAAAGAGATAAACATAAGGAGATTTAAATTTTCCCTCCCTACCTTAGGGTGGGGAGGGAAAATAAGCCAAAAATGAAAATAAGGAATAGAACAAGAGAGGCAGCAGGGGGGTATTTATTTGCACTACCCTGGCTTGTAGGACTTTCTATTTTTGTTTTTTATCCTTTTATTGCAAACATTTTTTATAGCTTTACAGAATATAACATCATTGAGTCTCCAGTGTGGGTGGGAATTGATAATTATAGGGTTTTAATGGATGATTCTTTATTTTGGAAGTCCTTATCTAACACTATTTATTATAGTGCAGTGGTTCCCCTGCAATTGATCATTGCTCTCTTGCTTGCACTTTTATTAAATCAGAAGGTAAAGGGGCAAAGATACTTTCGCACCTTTTTTTATTTACCTGTCCTTGTTCCTTTGGTAGCTTCATCCGTTTTATGGAAATGGATGCTCAGTCCCAATTATGGTTTGGTAAATTCCTTATTATATAAGATAGGTGTAAATGGACCAGGATGGTTTGCTAGTGAAAGTTGGTCCAAGCCAGCCTTGATTTTAATGGGAACCTGGACAGTAGGGGGAGCAATGATAATATTTTTAGCAACCTTACAGGACATTCCTCAGGTGCTTTATGAGGCAGCTGAAATAGATGGAGCTACTACGTTCAAAAAAACTTTTCATATTACCTTACCTCTTTTAACCCCTGCCATTTTTTTTAATTTAATTATGGGCATTATAGGCTCATTCCAGGTTTTTACCCAGGCTTATATAATAACAGGAGGAGGGCCTATGTATTCAACCACATTTTACGTGTTATATCTATATAATAATGCTTTCAAGTTCTTTAGAATGGGCCGGGCTTCAGCAATGGCTTTAATTCTATTTATTGTGATATTTATTATTACATTGTTTATAGTCAAGACATCTTCTAAATGGGTCTATTACGAGGCAGGGGGTAGAAAATGAAGACTATTAGTTCTGAGAAATTTAAGGTTAAGACAGGCAAAACATTTATATATCTAATTTTAATAGGTTTTTCCATTATTTACACAATACCTCTTTTTTGGCTAATTTCAACATCATTTAAAACGCCATCTCAAGTTTTCGCTGTTTCTACTAAATGGTTGCCCAATCCAGTAGCATGGGGAAATTATCCAGAGATGATGAGTGTTTCTCCTTTCTTTCAGTATGTAAGGAATACCTTAATTATTGTTATCCTTAATTTAGGAGGAGCCCTTTTAATTAATCCATTAATTGCTTATAGCTTCGCGCGCCTTAGGTGGCCGGGAAGGGATATTGTATTTGTGATAACTTTAGGCTCAATGATGATTCCTTTTGCCTCAATGATGGTTCCTCTTTATGTTCTTTTCCGACATTTAGGATGGGTAAATACTTTTAAACCTTTGATTGTCCCTATTTGGTGCGGACAGGCATATTTAATTTTTTTATTAAGGCAATTTTTTCTTACCATTCCATTGGAATTGTCCGATGCGGCAAGAATAGATGGAGCCTCACAACTTGGCATCTACTGGAGAATAATTTATCCCTTAGCTAAACCAGCCTTAGCTGTTGTAGCCATATTTCAGGTTGTTTATGATTGGAATGATTTTCTTGCTCCCTTAATATGGCTTAATAGTCAAAATAAGTATACGCTTGCTATAGGTCTACAGCTTTTTTCTGGATCTCATGCTACTCAATGGAACCTGCAAATGGCTTATGGCGTACTAATGACTATTCCTATGATAGGCTTCTTCTTTTTCTTTGCCAAATATTTTATTCAAGGGTTAACTATAAGTGGGCTAAAAAGGTAATTTAAAAAAATAAAGGAGGCATTAAGTGAATAGTATCAAGGAAGAAAAGTTAGTTAATCTTGTGGAATTTGGGGAAATTAAGTGGTGGTCAGGGAAGAAGCCAAATGAGATTGAAGGTCATCTCATTGAGCCTTCTAGGGATGAAGAAGACGTTCTCTATTGGCTTCCAGCAGCAGAATCTGAGGAAAGTGAGTCACATATAGGAGTAGAGTGGAATGAGCCAAGAGATGTATATAAAATACAGGTAACCTATAAGGATAACCAATCTGTTTCAGATCCAAATTCAGTAAAGGTGCAGTATTGGCAATATAGTTGGCCAAACCCTAGCCCCGAAAGATGGAAGGGAGCAAGGCGGGGTTGGATAGAGGTGGATGATTCCTGGCATGGGCGGTGGGTGACTGCTAACACTAAAGTAACGGTCAATGAAAATAAACGTATTTATAGCTTTGAGTCTCTTGATATTACCGAGCTATTTGATGAGCGAAAGTTAGAGGAAATGGACTATGAGTTTTATCATCTTTTACGTGAGAAGACTGAGCGTCAACTAGAGGAGGCAGAGGATTACAATCCCGTATTTCGAAAGACTTTGAAGGTTCGACTGGTCTTTGGAGATAGTCTTAAGCCAGGAATTACTGAGTTTAAAGTATACTCCAAGTCTTTATGGAAGGAAATAGCTGTGGATGTTTTTTTTGGATGTGATGAGAGAAAGGACACCGATTGGTCGGGCGCTATTGAGGCTTACAATGGTAGGATAACGGGTATTGAGCCCTTAGATTTTAATGAGGAAGATGCTGTTACCGAAAAGAATGCCTGGGAAATCAAAACCAACGGAAAGTCAAAGGGGATTCGAGTCAAAGTAATGTATGCTGATTGTTCTGCTAAGTCTTTAGATCACACTATAATTACGATAAGAACAAAGACCAGAAGTTTCTCTTTTCTTATTAATGATTTACTTCAAGGACCTCTCCTGATAAAGGACTACAATATCTTGGTAAATAAAAGCAATGAACAAATTGATTACAAAACATACCTGAGCAAATTAGCCTCTTCAAATAAAAAAAGTATCTATGATTTAGTTACTTCTGAGCCAGAGCAATCATATGAAAGGGCTTCTGAGGAAATTCCTTCTTTACAGAAGATAAAACAGCAGCCACCTTATGGCAGATATATCATCTTAGGCTGCGAAGGAAATCGCCAGGAATTTGCCCTAAGATTTAATGGGCATTTATTCGCCAACAAGAAATTGCTTAAAGTCCGTGGCCATGATACAGCAAAACTTTTATGGCCAGGAATGGAAATACAGTATAAATTTGGTACTGGAGATCCACCTGATTTTCGTGAAAGAGAGTATGGCTGCCTGCAAAGCGTGAAGGAAGGATACCTTCCAGTAGTTGAGACTTCCTGGTTGGATAGAGAAATTGAGTATAGAGAGGAGGCATTTGCTGCATTTCTTGATGGCTCTATGGAGGGTTCACTTACACAACGGGGAGATGAGGACATTGTTTGCCTGATGCAATTTACCATCAGAAACACCACTATGGGGAAAAAGCATGCCGAGCTATGGCTCCTAATACAGCCATGGGAGGAATTATCCTTTGAAGGCGGGTTCATTGAAGCTAAGGGTAGAGTAGTTCCTGGTGAAACAGTGAAGGATAAGCGGAAAGTTCAGAAATATGAGGAGCCTTTACTGAGGGGCTATGTTAATATTAACAGTAAAGGCAGGTTGTTTCCAAAAACTTGTGTGGTTGGCTCAGAGGATACTCATAATATTCCCAATGCCATAGTCTATGAAGTTGAACTTGATAGTTGCCAGGAGCATACAATTAACCTTGCTATTCCCTTTGCTACATTAGTTAATAAGGATTTACTTTCCTCTTTAAATTACAGCGAGAAATTAAATGAGGTGGTCTCTTACTGGAAGGGCTATATTGATGATGGGATGCAGGTAAGTGTTCCTGATGCTATTGTTAATGATTTCTATAAAGCTGTGCCTATCCATGTAGCCATCTCTGTGGATAAAGACCCTTATTCGGGTCTATATGAGGTGCCTGCTGCTACCTATGCGTATGGATCTTGTGGAAATGAGGCTTGCTGGCAAATTCACCAACTTGATTATCGTGGATACCATAAGCGGGTGAATGAGTATCTAGAAACCTTTATCCGAGTTCAAGGGGCAAAGCCCTTAGATGGGCACTTTAAGTCCAAGAGAGGGGGCCTTCAGGCTCTTGGCATTTATGGAGATGAGATATATAAGGGGGGTTTTAATTACAATCTTGACCATGGATTTATCCTTTCTCAGCTTGTAGAGCACTATCTTTTGACCAGAGATCGAGAATGGTTGGATAGAATTTTGCCCAATCTTATAGAAGCATGTGACTTTGTAGTTCGAGAAAGAGCCTCCACCATGCATAAGAAATCTGATGGCAGTAAATGTTCAGAGTACGGCTTATTGCCCGCAGGTCATCTTGAGGATAATCGCGAATGGAGATACTGGTTTGCTGTCAATGCTCATGCTTATCATGGCATGAAATTGACTGCGGAGGTACTTGCCGAGATTAATCACCCTGAGGTGAGAAGGATATCAAGGGAGACTGAGGCTTATGGCAAGGATATCCGTGAAGCGGCAAGAAGAGCAATGGTAGAGTCACCAGTGGTTAAATTATTGAATGGTACTTATATACCTCATATTCCAACGAGAGCTGGACTGCGTGGAAGAGATTTGGGATGGTTTCGTGAAGGTGCATATGGACCCTTACATCTAGTTGAATGCGACATAATCAAGCCTGGTGAGGAGATGGCAACCTGGATTTTAGAGGATTTGGAGGATAACATATTTATCACTCGAGAATTTGGTAGACCAGTGGATATTGAAAAATACTGGTTTAGTCATGGTGGAGTAGCCATACAGGCAAATTTACTGGATAATGCCATGATTTATCTGAAAAGAGATCAAATTGAGCATGCCATAAGATGTCTTTATAATAACTTAGGGGCCAGTCTATATCCAGACGTTAAAGTTTTCACTGAACATCCAGTAATAGAGCTTGGACATGGAGTTGGTCCATTTTACAAAACTCCTGATGAGTGCAAGTTTCTCAATTGGTTGCGCATGTTTTTAATCTATGAAGAGGAAAATAAGCTGTTTCTTGCCATGGGCACGCCAAGAAAATGGCTAAAAGACGGTAAGGCTATAACCGTTGAAAGAGCAGCTACTTATTTTGGAACTCTAGGTTATAAACTGCACTCAAGAGTTTCCTCTGGAGAAATTGAGGCAGTTTTGAAACCACCGAAGTGTAACTCTCTAAAAGAAGTTGTAATTCGCTTTCGTCATCCAGAGAAAAAATTAATGAGGGAAGTTATCGTCAATGGTGTCAGACATCAAGATTACGATGTTGATAAAGAGACCGTGCGCTTGACCAAATTATCTGATAATATGCGAGTAGTAGTTAAATACTAAACAACCCGAAGGGCAGAGTTCCACGGCTTTAGCCGTGGGTATCTACATTATTATATAACTAATTGGAGGGCCATATCATGAGAATAGAAAAAATAGATTTACCTCAAATATCAGATTCTAATAATTATCCCCCCGTTACAATAGATGAAATTAATTATCGATATAATAAAATGATACAAAAGATGAATGAAAAGGATTTATCACAAATAATTGTGTATGGCGATAGGGAACATTCTGCAAATCTTTCGTATCTTACAGGAGGTTACGATTCTAGATTTGAAGAAACGCTCTTGATCATAAAAAAGAGTGAATTACCTATATTTATTGTGGGAAACGAAGGTTATAGTTATTCAAATATTAGTTTACTCAAACATGAAAAGGAGCTTTTTCAAACATTCAGTCTTCAGGGACAGATCCGTGACAGAAAAAGGTATTTAAGTGATATTTTAAAAAAACATGGAATAAATCAAAAGTCTAAGGTTGGTATTATCGGGCTCAAGTATTATGAAAGTGGCGAGGTCAGAGACCCTGATCACACTTTTGATATTCCTCACTATATTATCAAAGAAATTGAAAAACTGATTCCTCTCAATCAGATGGTGAATGCAACAGGTATAATGACTCATCCTGAAAATGGATTAAGATGCAATCTTACCCATCATGAAATAGCAAGATTCGAATTTATGAGCAATTATTTATCAAATCAGATGAGGAAGGTTATTAATAGTCTTAAAATAGGTATTAGTGAAGTAGAAGTTCTTTCTGTTTTTGATTTTAAGGGTATTCCTTTTGTCTTTCATCCTTGTGTTAATTTTGGACCTGAAAGGGTATTATTAGGGGTAGCAAGCCCATCTTTTTCTCGAAACCTAAAGCTTGGCGATGTTGTAACTATCGCTCTCGGAGTTGAAGGATCAGCTATAACACGAACAGGATACGCTGTTTCTTCTATAGATGATTTCTCTGATTCAATGAAAGATATAATTAATGATTTTTATTTTCCATATTTCAAAGCTCTTAAAGCATGGTATGAATCGATTAGAGTTGGGACTCATTCGATAAAAGTTTATGATAGTGTTATGGGTATTATAGGGGATAAACGTTTTGGAGTTACACTTAATCCAGGACATCAGATACATATGGAAGAATGGATAAATTCACCATTCCGACAAGACTATGATTTTATATTAAAATCAGGTATGGCTTTTCAGTGTGATATAATTGCATTTCCTGGTACTTCGTATATTGGTGTACATGTAGAGGATACATTAATTATTGCAGATGATAATCTAAAGAATAAACTGAAGAAAAAATACCCTCAGACGTGGAAAAGAATCGAGATAAGACGAAATATGTTAAAGAATATACTTGGAATTAATATCGGGAAAGAAGTTATGCCACTATCTAATCTGCAGGCAATATTATATCCATTTCTATTAGATCCAAACTATATCATCATTGATAAATAATTCGAAATATAATTTACAGATTTTCCAGAACATACTGAGGAGGTTTAAGAACTCAGTTTTTCCACTAAACACCTTAACCTTTTTGTGAGGATTATGATTTGATCTTTTGTAGCCAATTTTTACCTCAAGGTCGGCTGGTATCCTTGGACAACGCACATAGATTAAGGGCTCATCTTGGGTTAGATCTATCTTTGAGACACAGGAGTGCAAGAGCTTAAGATAAAGTTCTTGTTGGGAAAGTCTTTTGTCCAAACCAAGAATATATGCCAGCTCACTTCTTTTTTTTGGTCTTCCTTCTTGAGTTCAAAATAAAAAAGACTGAGGGGAAGTAAAACCATGATAAAAATAGAGAAAGATAAATTTCTTATTGATGGCAAACTCACTTATAGTAATGTACCTAATGTAAATCCCGATGCATTAGGGAGATTGCTCAACTTTCGGACAGTTCAAGCTAGCTTTGAGGATGAAAATCCTGAGACAAGATCAATGTGGAGGTATCCGGATGGATCAGAATACGACCCGGAAAGACAAACAAATGAATTCATTGCTCATTTACCCGAATATAAAAAATATGGAGTAATAGGATTTACTATCAATTTTCAGGGTGGCGTACCAGTAGCAAAAGCCACAAATAGACAAAAGTGGATAAACACCGCTTTCAAGGAAGATGGATCCATTAAGCCAAAGTATACCGATAGAATTAGAAGAGTGATTGAGGCAGCGGGTAAAAATGGGATGATTCCCATTGTAGGTTTCTTTTATTTTGGTCAAGACCATCATTTAAGGGATGAGCAGGTGGTAAAGCAAGCGGTAATCAACGCAGTAGAGTTTCTTAAAAAGCTAAACAACAAGAATCTATTAATTGAGATAAATAACGAAAGTGATATATTCTATGATCATGAGATTCTGCAACCACTAAGAGTGCATGAGTTAATTAGATTAGCTCGAGAAATAGGAGAAGGTGTGTTTCTCATTTCTACAAGTTTTGGAGGAGGAACCATTCCTCCGGATTCGGTTATTGAAGAATGTGACTTTATTCTTATGCACGGGAATGGCCAGAGCCAAGAAAGAATCCGCGAAATGGTTAGAATAGTCCGAAAAAAGACGAATAAGCCCATTGTATTCAATGAAGATTCTGCGAACATAGGCAACCTAGAAGCTGCGTTTGAGGAAGGCGCCAGTTGGGGATACTATGAGGGGGGCAAGAGCAACTATTGGGATGGTTTTCAGAGTTCTCCCACAAATTGGGCGATTAACACCGACACAAAAAAAGCATTTTTTAATAAGGTTGCTGAGCTAATTGGAATAAGAAGACTACTATAATGTTGCCAAGGATTAAAGTCAATAACCACCACCCAAGGGTGGTGGTTTGTTGGCGGGCTTTTTCTCACTCCTTCTAGGGAAGTGCAAGCCATATCACTTTTTATCAAACTTTGGTGATTTCTATTAATTTGTCTTTTCAGAATTTTCTACAGAAAATGAACAAATATTACCGGGAGGGAACGAAAAATGAGTTCAGTTCAAAGTCGTGACCAAGTTCCTTGTATTAGGGATTTCCCGAAAGAAAAGTGGTCCCGAAAACCTACAGAGGAATTGGGAATTGACAAGAGCAAGCTGCAGTTGGCCATTGACTGGCTTAAGGGCAATGCAGGCGAAAAGCGGTACCGGCTAGTGGTCATCCGCCACGGCTACTTGGCAGTCGAACGGAATCAAGGGGTAGATTCTAACGAGAGACTCGACATGTTTTCAGCCGCCAAATCGCTATATTCGTCCATATTGGGAATTGCGATAAAAGAAGGGAAAATCTCATCGGTTGATGATAAGGTGATCGACTATTATCCGGAGATGATGGACGTGCATGAAGGTACTGGACCCAAACCAGGGCGTCATACTAAACCTATTGACAGGGAAATCACCTTCCGGCAGCTAATCACTAACATGTCTGGTTATATGAAGCCCGCAGAGACTCCGGACTCCAGATTTCATTATCAGACGTTCGGGATGAACATTATCACTCATGCTATCGCCAAACTGTATGGGTATTATGACACTGGAGATCCCGAGCGACTACCCGGATTCGGTAAACTGGTGGAAGAGAGGATAAGGGACAAAATTGGGGGCACCTGGACCTATTCCTTCAAAAATTTCCATCCTCCAAGAGCTCGGATTGGTGTCTTTGGATATTATACCTCCATTGAATCCACTGCTTATGATATGGCCCGGATGGGCTACCTATGGCTTAACGATGGGAACTGGGGACAACAACAGATAATCCCAAAACAATGGATGCAGGAAGCGACAAGAACTGCACCAAACATAAAGGCCAACTGCGCACGGGACGAATGGAACTACGGCTACGCTTTTTGGACGAATGATTACGGGAAACTATGGCCAAATCTACCCAAGGATTCTTATGCGGCCGCTGGGGCACATTCCCAGCACATATGGATTTGTCCAAGTCTAGATTTGATCGTCGTTCAGAGCCCTGGAATTTGGACTGTGGAGGAGGAAAATGATCGTGGTATTCTTAGACTTCTCGTTGATGCCTGTATCTAGTAGCCGTGCATATTTTAGGACATCGGAATTTAAGACGATTTAACGCCCTTCTTGTACTGGAAAGTGCACATTGGGCCATTAACACTAGCCACAAAAAAGCATTCTTCAATAGGGTTGCTGAGCCGGTTGGAATAAAAAAGATAGATCAAAGAAGGGAACAACGTAATAAAGTTAAAATTAAAGACAATAAGGCTTTGACAAAGTGGGTAGAAGATGAAAATAAAATATTCGGTGATCACGGGTTTTTTAGGAAAACTGCGGGACCGATTTACGGAGTATCAAACCGAGAGGACCCTGGAAGAAAAGTTTGAGCTAGCCTCCAAAATAGAGGGACTCCAAGGGATGGAGGTAATTTACCCATCAGATTTCAGTGACTTTGAGAGGTTAAAAAGCTTAATAGGCCAGTATAAATTAGGAGTTTCTGCAGTTAACGTGAACTTAAAGGCTGAACCTCGATGGACATATGGATCCTTAACTTCTTCTTCAGGAAAGACGAGAAGAGAGGCGGAGGAGGCCCTAAAGCAGGCAATGGACAGGGCTTACCAATTGGATTGCAACTTAATCACCGTGTGCCTCTTAAATGATGGCCACGATTATCCCTTTCAGGTAAACTATCAAGAGGCTTGGAAAAATTTGATTGAGGCAATAAAAAGGGTGGCCGACTATAGGTCAGATATTAAAGTTAGCCTGGAATACAAAATGAGTGAACCAGTGGTTCGCACCATTATAGGGACAGTAGGCAAAAGTCTACACTTTTGCCATGAGGTCGATAGGGAAAATGTGGGTATAACTCTCGACGTAGGTCATGCCCTTCAGGCAGGTGAAAATCCGGCTGAATCTCTATCGCTCCTGGTTAGCAAAGGTAAGCTATTCTACCTACACATCAACGATAATTTTAGAAATTGGGACTGGGATTTAATTCCCGGGTTCGTCAACTTTTGGGATTACCTGGAACTACTCTTCTATTTGAGAGAATATGACTACCAGGGCTGGATCGCCATGGATGTCTCTCCCAAAAATCTAAATCCGGTAGAGGTCTTCACTACCAGTATTGAATTTATGAGAAACATTGAGCATCTGTTGAGAAATATCGACTCCTCACGGGTTTTTCAACTAATGAAAGAGAGAAGCGTCCCCAAGATTTTCTCCTACCTTCAAAACAAAGTCTTAAACTTGAGCTGATTGGTAGCAGCAAAAAAAAAGGCAAAGAATGAGACTAGGAATTAACAACTCTATATGGGAAATAGCTGGTATTGACTCTTTCATTATCTGAGTTAGAGGGCTCAGGAATTATTTATTTAAAACAAAGGTTTTGAGCATCATTTGCAAAAGAAAGGTTATATAGTAAGGAGAAGAAGAATGGCTATTGTTGCATTGAAAGGTGGACAATATAAGGTTCTTACTGATGATCAAATCAAGCATATTCATGAAGCAAGCCTAGAGGTTCTAGGGGATATTGGAGTAAGAGTTGAGTATAGGCCAGCTCTGGAGCTAATGGCTGATTGTGGCTGCAATGTTGATTTTGATAAAAGGATAGTTAAAATTCCTGAATATGTATTAAGGAAAGCTCTTCAGAGTGCTCCTTCCAGGTTCACCCTTTATGGAAGGAAGCCAGAGTTCGATGTTCATGTAAATACTCAAAATGTATATACCATAGGGGGATCATCGGCTCTCTTCGTCCTTGATTTGAATGGAAAACATCGTCCAGGAACTTTACAGGATTTAGCCGACCTTACCAGGCTTCAGGATGCCCTGGACAATCTTCATATTATGCATGGAATTGTCAATCCTCGAGATATACCTCAGCCGGGGTTTTGTCGAAGGCTTTTTGCTACGGTGATGAAGAATACTTCTCGGAACTATTATTCTCAAGCTGAAGATGCAGGAGATGTACGAGATCAAATTAAAATGGCTTCTTTGATTTTAGGAAGTAAAGAGCAAATAAAGAAAAGACCTATTTTTACAGAGGTTGTTTGTATGGTTAGTCCTCTTACTCACCCGACGAAAATGACAGAGGTACTGATGGAGTCAGCAAAGAATGGTATACCTATATATGTGGAGGCTGATGCCCAACCAGGTGCAACCAGCCCGGTTACCCTTGCCGGGACCCTGGTGGAGCAAAATGCCAATATCCTCTGTGGTATAACTTTAGCTCAACAGGTAAATCCAGGTACACCCTGTATTTACGCTATTGCTTCGGGTATTATGGATATGGCCACAGGAAATTACTCCGGTGGGGCTCCTGATACCAGCCTTCTTCATGCAGCTACGGCTCAGGTTGCTCATTTCTATAATCTGCCCTTTCAAGGAGGAACCGGCATAGATGCTGTAGTTTCTGATGCCCAAGCCGGGTATGAACGTGCCCTTCAGGTATTAACCTGTGCTCTTAGTGGAGTAAACTTTATCCATCTTTCCATAGGAATGATGGAACAGATGCTTCTGGCAAACTACGAGCAATGTGTTATAGATAATGAAATTCTGGGGGCAGCCTTTCGAATCGTTAAGGGGATGGAGATCAACAAAGATACAATTGCCTTAGATGTTATCAAGGAGGTAGGTCCAGGAGGAAACTTTCTCACTCATAACCATACTCTAAAAAACTTTAGACAGGTTAGGTGGTTTCCTAAACTTACCAATAGGGAAAAATGGGGAAATTGGAAGACTAAAGGCGCAAAGGACATGAGGCAAAGAGCTAATGAAGAAGCAAGGCGTATTTTAAAAGAATATCATCCTCAATATTTTTCTTTGGAGTTATGTGAAGAGTTGGACAAGTTTGCGAAAGAAGCTCAAGAAAGGGTTTTGAAGAAGGTTATCAAAAGTTAGCAGGAGAAAATTTATATCCGTAGAATCTTCCATCCATTTATTAATGGTGCATTTCCCGTCTTCCATCTAAAGATTCCCAGAGGGTTACTTCGTCAGCAAATTCCAGGTCTCCCCCGGCAGGAAGACCGTAGGCGAGGCGAGTAATCTTTAT
>SDBU01004217.1_pt1 | contig 17749 bp, 19 predicted proteins | sample 2277071 | NCBI WGS metagenome assembly SDBU01 (sample SAMN10397929, study PRJNA504765) | marine sediment metagenome | isolation source: marine sediment core GS08_GC12, 126 cmbsf | place: Arctic Ocean: Gakkel Ridge, Loki's castle | collected 2008 | reverse complement strand
ACTTCTGCCAGGCTGCGTCGTCGCGGCCGGGCGCAGTCATCAGCGCAGCCGCGCGGCCGGTGGCGATAGTGGCCAAAACCTCGATCAGCAAGCCCTTGCCGGTGCCCGCCTGCGGGCTGTCCACCAACCCCAGGGGGACATGGCCGCTGACCATTGGCCGGACGATGGGGGTGATCATCATGGCCAGCGCGGCCGCTCGGCTGGCTTGATCGACGAACGGGAACTCGTTTACCGGCTCCTCCAACAGGGCCAGCGCCTCCGCGACCTGGCCGGCGGTCGGTCGGTCGGGGATCGCCGGCACTTGGAGGCCGGGGGAAGGGGAATAGTAGAGCCTGGTCATCGGATCGTACCCCGGCGTTGCCAACACGCTCCCGTCGGGCCTCACGATCGGGGCCTCCACCACGGCGGTCAGGACCGGGAAGCCGGGCCATGCTTTGTATGACAGAATGTCTTGAACCAAGTCCATCGGGGGAGTCACCGGCCGCTCGCTCTTCGCGTGTTTGCGCACAAAGTTGGCAACCCGCGCCAGACGGCCGCGCAAGGCGGCGGAGTCGCGCCCGGCGATCCTCTTGATTATGGCCCGGCCGTCAGCGTCCTCGGCGATCCTGGCGAGACCGTCGGCCCGCCGGAACAGCCAGGGCGGGTCGTTGGCGGCGACTAGAGCCTTTATGGCCTTGGCGCTCTGGTCGCGGAGCGGCTGCCACCACACCTCGATACGCGGCAGGGATGCGCCCGGTTCGCTAGCTGCTGGCGCTGTGTCCACCCTTGCCCAATGCACCAGGCTTCCGAGGGTCAATCCGTGGGTTGGCTTGAATGTCACCCACTTTGCGGCGCAGTCGCCAGGCTTGTACTTTGGGCTTTGCCGCGACCACGTATCCCAAAGGGCGAGGCCCACGTCGCCGAGACTGGAGAGCGCCATGCCGACCTGGACCCAATCGTCGTACTGGTCGCAGCGTGCCTCTGAAAGTTTCTCAAGACACCGCGCTGCGGTCCCGACATCCTCTGCGTGTGGGCTCCCATTGCCTGCCGGGGCCGCCTTGCGTTCCGGCTCGACCAGCAGCTTCACCAAGGCATCGGGCAGAGGGGCCGGGTCACGCTCCCATGGGGAGCAGCCCAGCGCCCAGGCGTACTCGCCCCCCCTTGGGTGGACCGACGGCGGCGCGACGACGTACCCGCCCTCCGCACGAACGTCCAAGCCCTCACCGAGCTTGCCAACCGAGCACCTGACGCGGTGGTGGCCGTCCGCGTTGTAGACCACGTGCAACCCCCCGGTCGGCGTCTCGGCGGCCACAGTGTCGCCGGTCCCCCGCCCGTGCTCGGCCAGGATGTTGCGCCACGATTCAAAGCCTTGCGCACCGTCCTTGTTGTCAACGTCCACGACCACCAGGCCCGACGCTCCACAGGCTATCCCGATGTTCGCCTTGGGCCACCTGGCCCACCATGCACGAATCGTTTGGGCGTCGTTTGAGGCATCCTTGAACCCGTGAGGCGTGAGTGGCGCTTTGCTGCGTGGCTTGAGCGGGAACACGGCCCAGCCGCGCTGGGCGTAGACGACAGCGAACTCGCAAAGCTCATTCCGCGGTTGTGTGGCGCTCATGTTGCCTCCTGGGGCTGAACTTCGGCACTAGCCTCGCTGCACTCGGAATGCAGGTACTCGCCTCGCACGGCATCGCTGGTAAGTCGCTCCTGGGCGATGCGCTCCAGCTCGGCATAAAAGCCGAGCAAAACGCCCCGACTTGGTCCGTCAGTGCGCTCCTCCAGCAATGCTCGCGCGGTCACAGCCAGATCCGCCACCGGTACACTCTCACTCGTTCACGCGCAGAGTCGGCCGTCTGCGCCTCCTAAACCCGGCCTTGCGCTTTTGGCCACAGCCCCCGAGCCTTGGCTTCCTTCCGGATGAGCTGCCGTAAGATGGCCGACCAGCCTCGCCGTAGATGGAGCGCACGATCTCTGGGGCAAGCTCCTCGACCCGACCAGAGTCATCCGCCGCCCAACGGCAGCCGTCCCACACGAGCCAGGAAGCCCGAGTGTAGCAGTAGCAGACGCGGTCTGCGTTGCGATCGGCAAAGCGGCCCGCGTTCCCGAGATCAGTCAAGTGGTGGTCAGTTGCCCCCGTCGCTGGCATTGGTCGCCTCCAACTCGTCGAGCTCGGCCAAAACGCTGGCAAGAATACGCCCCACGTCCCACAAAACGGGCGGGGCCGCGACGAGGGGCTGTGGCTGCCCGTCCACCTCGACGAGAAACCGCTGGGCGAAGGTCCAGCCCAGCCGATCGGCGAGTAGTTGGCCTGGGGGGCGACCATTCCAGTGGGCGTCCAACACCTGCAGAGCATCCCGGATATCGTCGAGGCCAAAGTGATGCCCCCGCATAGCGGCTGCCAGCCGAAAGAAGGTCAGGTGGCGCGCCGTATAGCGCGGATACCGCTGGCCCTTCACCCGGGAGGGGATGCCGGCAATGACTCCCTGTTTCAACCAGGAATATAACGTGGCCCTCGGCACCCCAGTAAGGGCAATGAATCGCTTCACACTCACCATCTTGGCAGCTCCTTTGTGCATCCGATTGTTAGTCCAATTATACAGGAAAACCTAGACTTTGTCAATAGCTAGATGAGGAATATCTAGACGGAATCGCAAACTCGTCAGGTGAGCCGTAGTGATGGAGGGCAGCTGGGGCAGGGGCAAAATCAGGCCCCGCCGTAAGTCAGGCGGAGCCCTGGGTCGAGGGAGTCCATGCCCGTCAGTCTGACTCGCTGGCTTCCTCCTCTTGCCACCTCGTCAGCCACTCCTCGTAAGGCTCAGGCACACCGTCGGGCCTCGGGGATCCCAGGGCCTCCAGGATCCCGGGAACGGTTGTGGCTGGGAAGAGCGCGTCCAGTTGCGGCACCAATTCCGTGCACAAGTTGACGGTATCACTCCAATAGGTGCTGTGGTCAAGCACGCGTAGCAGCTTGGCCTCGATGCTGTCTGGCTCGGCTAGGCTCCAGAGAGCGTCAAAAGCAAGATCTAGGTATGCCCGCTGGTCTGCCAAGCGACGGCTGACCAACACTCGGCCATCGAGGCCCTCCAAGGGCCAGCGTGTGTAACTTAGGACAGCTCATCACGACTAGATTCACGACAAAGGTCAAGGCCATGGCCAGCCAGACCTGTCCGCCGACGTAGGCGCCGCCGACCGCCGAGAGCGGTCCCTCGGTGAAGGCGGTCCCGACGGCCTCAAGCAGCATCTGCTGCAGCGAGGGATTGAAGGACACGTATATCATGGCACAGACGACCAGGCCATAGTAGACGAGGTTGAGGACAACATAGGCGCGACGGAACTCTCTGATGCTCGCCAGCGTACTCCGGATTGCCCTCATGGGTCCTGCCTCCTCTCACCCTTGACCAGCGACGCCCAGCTGCTGCTTGGACTGCAATGCGCATCGCAGACACCTGCGGCGACATCGTGAGCGCGACCCCTCTCCGAACAAGCCGAGCCCGACGGCGAGTCCCACGCCTAGTGAGTGTCAAAATCGTTGTACTCTGTTCTCAAAGCCATATGAGCGTACACCTCAAACAAGGTCTGAACGATCGGGTCTTTGATCTCAACGCCCCGAACCAACATTCCTGAAACTTTCTGTTTTGCATCCGAGAAGAGATCAGCAAAACATGGGTCTCGCGCGAGCTGAGCGCGAGGCTTGCTGACGTCAATCCCTTTCTGCTTGGCACGCTCCTTTGCCAGGTTGAACGCAAAGGTAGCAGTTTCGCGGCCCGAACTCGGTCGGCCGTGTCTCAGGATGCGGTCCTTCATCCTGTTGCTGCGACCCACGTACACCGGTTTTTCCCCCTCATAGAAGACATAGACTCCGCGTTTGGGAAGGCGTCGCGACTTGCTCCGATCTAGTGCTGGCGAACTGACAAGCCGTTCGAGCAGACCCGGCAACTGGTTGACCAACTTCCTGAACTCTTCGTTCACGTTTCCACCTCCGGAAGGTGCTCCTCTTCGCAGAACCCAGAGCTTACGAAGTGCGCGGCACTCAAGCGAACCGCAGTCGCTGACGCTCCCCCGCACTGGGATCTCAGTCCGGGATCAACCCGGCGTTCGATCCGTTGTAGGTGTTGTTCCACAAGTAGTCCGCCAGATTGCATGCGAGCCTCCGGGAATCTGGACTTGCTCAAGGAGCGTCACTGTGATACAATGCCGATTGGTTCTGCAAAGAACCCTACAGGGGACACCATACAGAAGACTTCCGGAATATGCAAGTATCCGGTGCTTCTACAGAACCTTTCCCTATAATCACACAGTAGGAGTACTTATGCAGAGAGGTTCTGTATAAGTATGAGTTAGGTTGCCGGACTGAATCTGCGAGTGATGTTGTTCTGGAGATAACCACCCCAAGAACAACGAAAGGACAATGAGACTATGCGTATCGCAACAATCAAGGTCGATGATCTCTTCGGGATTTTTGACCACAGAATAGCCCTGAATCTTGACGATCGTATGACGATCATTCATGGGCCAAATGGTTTTGGTAAGACCACTTTGCTACAAATGCTCGACGCTCTATTCCATAGACGTTACACCGAACTGCGCAATGTCCCATTTGAGGGATTTGAGATCACCTTTGAGGACGGTAGCGCCCTCTGGGTAGAGAAAGCAGAAGTCGAAAAGGAGTCTTCTAAAATCACGATCAGTTTCCAGGCCGCGGGGACTAGAAAGCCCAAGTCATTCACGCGCGAGTCCTTAAGCGCGGATCGAGTAAGAAGAAGGGTTCCTTTGGGGATGTTGGAGGATGTGGTTGATGGTCTTGCCCGTGTGGCACCCGACGAATGGGTACATGTTCCCTCTGGTCAAGTGCTATCGCTGGAGGATGTATTCGATCAATTTGGTCACCTCCTACCTCATGGGATGGTGGACCGAGAACGAGAGCCGCCCTGGTGGCAGGAGATAAGGGACTCTTTCGAAACTCACTTCATAAGATCACAGAGGTTACTCAACTTCCGGCCATCACGCTCACGCAGAAGAGGCCCTGAGGTAATAGCGGCAGTAACCGAGTACTCTAAGGAGCTAGCAGGCAGTATCCGCGAGAAGCTGGCTGAGTCTGCTGCCTTGTCCCAACGTCTTGACAGGAGTTTTCCTGCCCGCTTGGTCAGACAAATGGGGCAATCCCAGATGACTGGGGATGAACTACGGGATAAGTTGAGTGAGTTAGAGAAGAAACGCTCAAGACTTGGAGATGCTGGTCTCTTGGACAAACAAGAGGATATGGATTTCCTACCTTCTGAAGAAATCGCTACCGAGGCTAGAGATGTTCTAGCAGTGTATGTTCAAGACGTGGAGCGGAAACTAGGCACGTTCGATGAAATAACCGCCAAGATAGATCTTCTTAAGACAATTGTGAGCGAACGATTTCTCTATAAACAGATGATTGTCTCCAAAGAAGACGGGTTTATTATCACCACATTGGATGGAAAACCATTGCCGCTCACCAAGTTGTCGTCAGGTGAGCAACACGAACTTGTGCTTTTGTATCAGCTTCTCTTCAAGGTAAGGCCCAACTCGCTCGTTCTAATAGATGAACCTGAATTGTCCTTGCATGTGGCTTGGCAGAAGATGTTCCTGCGAGATTTGCAGGAGATAACACAATTAGCGCTGTTTGACGTTCTCATCGCTACCCATTCCCCTCAAATCATTGCAGATCGTTGGGATTTGACAGTCAAACTGGAAGGGCCAGAGATGTTATGAAAGAACACATCACAACCTATGAAATCGCCAACGAAGTCCGTCTGGTGCGTGATCAGTATCCAGGCACCTTCTTGATCGTGGAAGGAAAAGTGGCCGATCTACGAATGTATGGACGATTTGTTGACACAAAGTTTTGCCAGATCATTCCTGCACACAGCAAGGATAACGTGATTGGGGCCATTGAGATTCTTGACAAGGCTGGATTTGTGGGCGTTCTAGTTATAGTGGACGCTGATTTCTGGCGATTGGATGGCAAGGAACCTCAGAGTCCCAATATCTTCATTACCGACACGCACGACTTGGAGACTACGATTGTAGCCTCTCCAGCATTAGAGAAGCTTGTTAATGAATACTGCTCCTCCAACAAAGTAAAACGATTGACTCAACAGCGCAAAAAGACCATTCGCCAGATACTACTCGAAGGTGGGCGGCCTATAGGCTACCTGAGATGGGTATCACAAGTTCAGAACCTGTCACTCGTGTTTGAGGACCTTAGATTCAGACGCTTCATAGACCGCAGAACACTGGCTATAGACATACCCAAGATGGTGAAGGTTGTCAAGAATAAGTCTGGAAGACACGATCTAGATGAAGCTGATTTGCAGGACGCCATTGAGGGTGTAGCGGATCGTAACCATAATGCCTGGGATGTATGTTGTGGACACGATTTGATCTGCATTCTGTCAATAGGGTTATGTAGTGCTTTGGGCTCGAACCAATCCAACGATGTTAAACCAGCGAAGGTTGAGAAGGTCTTGCGAATAGCTTACGAATTCGCATATTTCCGCAACACTCAACTTTACCTATATATCAAGGGTTGGGAGACACTAAACCAAGCGTTTCAAGTTTTTCCCATTCCAGAGAAGCCTCAAGTGACACAAGCAATGGCAACCTAACCAGTCGCTGAACCCGCCCGCCCTTTCGGGCGCGAAATCAGCGGTGCCCTGGTTGTCGGTGGTGACATTGGCCAGGAAGGCTCGGCGCATAAACCCGGCGGCGGCTTAGCTCCCATCCGCTAGCCGGCATACAGCCAATTGATCAAGTGATCCATTTAGCGCGGTAGCCGAAATTCGCCCGCCCTACCGCCAGGAGGGCTAGCGCAGGCGGGAAGGAGGTAGCAATCGAGCAATTCAATACCAACTCGTCTAATCGATACGTACTGAGATCACTTCGTGCGGTCGACAATTGCAGCTCTGTACAGTCAGTAAGGAGGAATAGTTATGTCTGGAAGGATTATGCAGCTCAATTTCAAGTTCAGCGTTTCAGGATCCGAGTACGAACAGGCAGTGTCTCCCCTTGCCAGCCAATTCGCGGCCGTTGCCGGTCTTCGCTGGAAGATCTGGATGATAAACGAAGCGGAAGGAGAAGCGGGGGGGATCTATCTGTTCGATGATGAGGCATCAGTGAAGGCCTTCCTCGAAGGACCGCTCGCGGCTCAGGTGACGAGTCACCCGGCCCTGAGTGATTTCAGCGTGAAGCAATTCGACGTGATGGAGAAGGTAACCGCGATCACGCGCGGTCCTGTTTAAGGAGCGTGCCCAGGCTTAGGGTGCAACCGGACGTCTGGTGCCTAGACGGAGGATGCAACTTTCCGTCGTGATGGCTTCGCCCGGCACCTCGGCGGGCCTCAGCGCCTTCGCCGCCGCCCGAACTAGTTTGACACCCCTCGCCTAGTATGATACGATTCGCGGGTAAGCCAACCAGAGCCGCGAGGCAAAGATGGACTCTTTTCCGGGCGCGAGGCTTGCCGTCGCGGTAGCTTGCCAGCCCAGCGAGTCGCGCACGGTTCATTCTGCCTATCCGCCCAATGCCCGAGTCTGTCAGGAGCACTTCCCTACTACCGCTTTCTGGCGGCAGACGCCGCGACGGGTGGATAGCCGATCGTTGTGATATCGGAACGTCGCTGTAGTGAATAAGGTCTGCCATCCCAGGTGAGTTCGAGGAGGAGAACGTGCCTCAACTGATCACTACCCTTGGTCCCAGAAACGCCAATGAACTGGCGATGATTCTGCCCCATGAGCATGTCTTTGTTGACCTACGCACCGGGGATCAGCCCGGTTATGGTCAGGCCCAGGCGGCCGATGTCATCGCCTTGATGGCGCCAGAGATCGCCAAAGCCCAAGCTGTGGGCATCACAGCCATTGTCGAATGTAGCACCGTTGGAGTTGGACGGCGGGCCGACATCGACAGAGCTGTTTCCGAGGCTACTCGATTCCCGTTGGTCGTTCCGACCGGCATCTATCGCGAGCCGTGGATTCCAGACTGGGCACATCGGGCTGATGAAGCCCAGCTTAGGGACTGGATGGTTGGCGAGCTACAGGGTGAGATCGAGGAATCGGGGGTCCAGGCCGGGTGGATCAAGCTCAGCGCAGGTGACAGCGGAATGACCGAGACCGAAGCCAAGATACTGCGTGCTGCCGCCGCTGCTGGATCTGTCACCAACGCCACCATCGGCAGTCACACTATCCGAGGCCTGGTAGTGCGGGATCAGCTCGACATCATTGAGGAGGTTGGCTACACATCACAGCGCTTCATCTGGATTCATGCCCAGTCTGAGCCGCGCCTTGAACTTCATCTGGAAATGGCTCGACGTGGAGCCTGGATAGAGTACGATGCAATTGGGAGCTCGGGTTCTGACGATGATTTCTATATCCAACTCATCCAGCGGGTGTTGGATGCCAACTTGGGCGATCACCTGCTACTCAGCCACGATCGAGGCTGGTACGATCCAGCCCAATCAGGTGGTGGCACACCTCAGCCCTACACCTACATCAATGAGCAGTTCTTGCCCAAACTACAAGCGGCCGGCGTAGACCAGCCAACCATCCAGCGCCTGACTCATGTCAATCCCTTTCGAGCGTTTGCCCGCTAGTACTCTGTCCATCTGAAACTGATCGATCGATTCGACTGGACAGCTTCTTCCTGGCATGTCCGGTTTCTCCTGCAGGCGCCAGACTCCTCGCATCCTACCAGCTTCCATGCACCCGAGTCACTTTGACAGAGTACTAGCTTGAGCATACTGCTGGCCTACATCATCCTGGAGGATCCACCCTGGTTCGAGCCGGGGATGCGCGAGGAGCGGCACCGTCTCCCGCCCCGCCGTGGCCCTGAGCGGGAGCAACTGTGCCCTTGGGCAGGGATGCTGCCCAGGACAGTTACGTCGTCTCTCGGGCGCAGGGCATCTCGCGGCTGGTGATGATGTCCACGCCGGTGTCCAATACGTCCTCGACTACCATCTCGTGCTCAGTCACGGGGGCCTCGAGCACCACTTCCCGCAGCTTGGCGGCCACCTGTAGCAGAAGCTCCTTGGGCAGGGCCTCAGACGAGCGGACAGGCACCAAAGGCAGGCTGCCACCGATGACCTGCACTGTGGTGGTCAACATGCGCTTGGGGCAGGTCAGCTCCTCGTGAACGTAGGCGATGCCCCGCTTGCAGTCGTGTCCGCAGGCCTGCAACAACCGGCCATCCTCGACCGTGGCATCGATGGTGCACCCCACCGGGCAGACCACGCAGATGAACTGGCGTTGCTCTGGCAAGTGATCGCTCCCCTCTTCAAGCCACCCTTGGGCTAGTGTACGATGTCAACCCGCAGTGCCTCAGCTCTTTCCACGGCGCGCGCCAGCGCCGGGTCCAGCTCCAAGGCGACCATCTCCGAAGGCCTCACGTATCTCAACCGCTTCGAAGCTACAACATCATCCCCGACCTTAACCTGAACCCGCACCGCCTCCTCCACAGGTTCTCGCACGCGGAATTGGAGCTGCACTGCGCCATCGCTCAAGGAATCTGGGTGCAGCCGCTGGGGAACGACGTGCCTCACGTTGCTCCCGGGGATTACCGGCATCGCCCGGGCAAAGTCGCGTGGACCCCATCGGGCGAATTCGGCGGCAAATCGGCCGGCTCGCAATGCGCTCTCCGTTGCGTCATCCACCAGATCGTACACGTGGACCACGTTTCCAGCCGCATAGATCCCCCGAACGTTGGTCGCATAGCGCTCATCGACGTAGGGCCCTCCGGTGACTGGATCGATGGCCACGCCGGCCGCCCGTGATAGCTCGTTCTCCGGAATCAGCCCGACGGAGAGGAGCAGCGTGTCGCACTTCAGCTCCTGCTCGGTGCCCGGCAATGGCTGCCGATTCTCGTCCACCTTGCTGATGATGACAGCTTCCACACGCTCGCTTCCCAGGATCTCGGTCACCGTGGTACACAGGTGCAAAGGAATATCATAGTCACGCACACACTGTACCAGATTGCGTCTGAGGCCACTGATGTATGGTAGGATCTCGACTATGGCTGCCACCTGGGCGCCTTCGATGGTCAGGCGCCGGGCCATGATCATGCCAATGTCGCCTGAACCGAGGATGACAAAGCGACTCCCAGGCATGTACCCCTCTATGTTCACCAAACGCTGAGCCGTGCCGGCCGTATAGACCCCAGCCGGACGCGTGCCCGGGATGGCCAACGCGCCACGCGGCCTCTCTCGGCAGCCCATGGCCAGCAGCAGGGCGCGGGCGTCAACTCGGAGCAAACCCGTCCGCTCACTGACGGCCACCACACTCGGCCCCTCGTCGATGTCGAGCACCATCGTCTTGGAGAGGAATTCGACGCCCACCTTCCTTGCCCTCTTGATCCAACGGCTCGAGTATTCGGGCCCGGTGAGATCGCTCTTGAAGATGCGCAGCCCGAAGCCGTTGTGGATGCACTGCGGTAGAATGCCGCCGAGCTCGTCATTGCGCTCTATGACCGTCACCCGGGCAGCGCCATGCTGCCGCGCCTCGTGGGCCGCAGCAAGCCCGGCGGGGCCGCTGCCGATCACCAGGACGTCGCAGCTCAGCCGCTTCACGGAGCGACCTCTTTGGTACCGCGAAAGAGGAGATGGGAGCCCGCACCCTTCTTGGTGATCTGTAGAGGAGAGACGCCCAATTCGCGGGCCATGATGCTGATGACCAGAGGTGTGTCGAAGCCGCCCTGGCACCGGCCAGTTCCGACTCTGGTGCGCCTCTTCAGCGCGTCATAGGTGCGTGCTGGAATCGGCGCGTGGCAGGCAGCGACGATCTCGCCCTCGGTGACCGTCTCACAACGGCAAACGACATTCGCATAGCGTGTGTCCTGGGCAATGAGCGATTCCTGCCCCTCTCGACTCAGCCGCGAAAAGCGGGGAATGCCCTTCCTGATGGGGTTGTAGTCTGAGCGTGGCACAAGGCTCAGTCCCGCTTCGCCGAGCAGCGAGACCACATATTCGGCGATGGCGGGCGAGGCCGTTAGACCCGGCGACTCGATGCTCGCCACCACGAGCAAGCCAGAGAGTCCCTGGGGGATCTCGATGACGAAATCGCCGGTGTTGCCGGCCGCGCGCAACCCTGCGAATACGCTGATGATATGGCCTGGGTCGAGGGTCGGCACTAACCTGAGCGCGCCAGCCATCACCTTCTCGAGGCCAGGCGCGGTCACCCCGAGATCATCTTTGGCTTGGACATCGTAGGCATTGGGTCCCAAGAGCACGTTGCCGTGGATGGTGCGGGCGACGAGTATGCCCTTGCTGACCGGCGTTGGGCACGGAAACAGGACGCTCTGGACCTGGCCCACAGCCATCCGATCCAGAACAAAGTACTCCCCCTTGCGCGGCGTGATCCGAAAGCCATCCAGGCCAGCCTGGTGCATCAGCTCATCTGCCCAAAGGCCGGCTGCATTGATCACCCACCGGGCGCGGAATGCTCCCCTGTTGGTGGTGACCCCCTTGATGCGCTTCCCCTCTCTCAGGAAGCCAGACACCTCGCTCTCAAGAGAAATGGTCACGCCATTCAGCACTGCATTCTCAGCGGCGGCAATGCACAGCATGAAGGGATCGATGATGCCACCGGTGGATGCGTGCAGGGCGCCAACGGTCTCCTCCGCGATAGCTGGCTCTCTGCGACGCATCTCATCGCCGTCGATCAGGCTGAGGCCGGGCACACCGTTGGTCAGGCCACGCTGGTGCAGCTCCTCCAAGGTGCTCCGGTCTGCATCACTCAGGGCCACCGCGTAGGTACCGCATCGCTCGAAATCGACATCCAGCTCGGCGCAGACCTGGTCAAGCATGGCGTTCCCGGCCACGTTGAACGTCGCCTTGAGAGTGCCCGGTATGGCGTCGTAGCCGGCGTGGACGACGCCTGTGTTGGCCTTGGTGGCACCCTCCCCAACGTCGGAGGCCTTGTCGATGAGCAGTGTGCCGAGCTGATAGCGCGAGAGGGCCCGGGCAATCAGGCTGCCGACTACGCCAGCCCCGATGATGATGACATCATAGTCTTCGGCAATCACGTCGAAATGCTCAACTTCCTTGGGGAGGGCCTGACAGCTCAACCCAGCCCTTGGCGCGCTCGACCGCCCTCTTCCACAGGTGGTAGCCTCGCGCACGCCGCGAATCGGACCACTGGGGCTGAAATACGCGGTCAACACCCCAATTCCGCCGGAGCTGGTCCAGGCCCTTCCAGAACCCGGTTGCCAGGCCCGCCATATAGGCCGAGCCCAAAGCAGTGGTCTCAGCCACGGTGGGCCGGGTGACTGGCTTGCCCAAAATGTCGGCCTGTAGTTGCATCAGAAAGTCGTTGACCACTGCGCCGCCATCGACCTTGAGGTTGCCCACGGGAAGCCCAGAGTCGGCCTCCATCGCCTCCAGGACCTCGCGGCTCTGGTAGCAGATGGCTTCCAGAGTTGCCCGCACCAGATGAGCACGGGTCACGTAGCGGGTGAGGCCCACGATTGCCCCTCGCGCATACATATCCCAGTGCGGCGCGAACAGACCCGAAAAGGCTGGCACAAAGTAGACCCCCCCTGTGTCCTCCACTGAGCTGGCGATCACTTCTGTCTCCGACGCATGTTTGATCAGACCCAGGTTGTCACGCAGCCACTGGACGGCCGCTCCGGTGACGGCGATGGATCCCTCCAGAGCGTAGGAGCAACGACCGGGTTCGAGCCCGTAGGCCACCGTGGTGAGCAGCCCGCTGGGGGACGGCACAGGGCTTTCGCCAGTGTTCATCAATAGGAAGGAACCAGTCCCGTAGGTATTCTTGGCTTCACCCGGGGCAAAGCACACCTGCCCAACAAGAGCCCCCTGCTGATCACCCAGATCTCCACAGATGGGCACGATCGCGCCCAGCGCGCCATCAGATGGCGTCAAGCCGTAGGTTTTCCTGTCGCTAGAAGGCCGGATTGCCGGGAGCATCTCTCGGGGGATGTCGAGGACGTTGAGAAGCTGCTGGTCCCAGTCCAGCGTCTCCAGGTTCATCAGCATGGTGCGCGAGGCGTTGGTCACATCCGTCACGTGGGCCCCGCCGTCCGGGCCACCGGTGAGGTTCCAGATGAGCCACGAATCGATGGTGCCGAACAGGGCTTTGCCGCGCCGGGCGGCACCGCGCAGTCCGGGAACGTGGTCGAGCAGCCACTTGAGCTTGGGACCCGAGAAGTAGGTTGCCACCACCAGACCCGTTCTCTCACCAAAGAGGGGGTCCAGGCCTTCATCGATGAGCCTTTGGCAGATGTCTTGCGTTCGCGTGCACTGCCACACGATGGCATTGTGGTATGGGCGCCCTGTCCTCTTGTCCCAGACCACGGTGGTCTCCCTTTGGTTGGTGACCCCAAGGGCAGAGATGTCCCTGGCGTCGATGTTCTCCCTGTCGAGAGCGCCGCGAATGACGGTCTCGACGCGACGCCAGATCTCCAATGGATCGTGCTCCACCCAGCCAGGCCGAGGAAAGATCTGTTGATGCTCTTCGTAGCAGGACGAAATCACTCTGCCCGATCGGTCAAAGATCATGCAGCGAGTCCCCGTCGTCCCCTGGTCGATGGCTGCCACATATCTGGGCACAGTTCCCTCTCCTCGCGCGACGGCGACGCAGGCAGGCTTCGGCGGGATGCATCCTATATTTGAAGGCAGTCTTCGTCAAACGAAAGCGTAGAGGGTATTCAAAAAAGCGGCTCCGGATCTGACTGGAGCTGCATCCGCGGCGGGTTGCGTGAATACTGCGGCTAGCAAAGTGTAAACGAAAACAAAGGACGGATATAGGCCCTGGTGTAGGGACGATTCGTCGCAGATCCTGGTCGGAGGCCGAAGGCCGGAGATGCCGGGGCGAATCGCCGCTACCGGGTGGCGGCCACCTTCTCGGGTTTTTCGATGCTCTCTTTGACATCGCTTGGCCTCTCGGGGTATAATGTAAGGGTAGTGGGGCTATGATCTTCTTCGTTCTGGTGCCTCTCAAGAAAGTCGTGACCGCCACTTCCTGGCGTCTGGTTGTTAGGCTGACGTCTCCTCCCAAGATATGCCACGCCCGTGGGTCGAAGAGATCCCGGACTCGGATGCGCAACGGTAGGCAATGGCCAAGAAACAACGGTGTCCCAAATGCAATCACCTCAACGGCCCTGGCACGGAGCGCTGTGAACACTGTTTGGCGCCGCTCGTGCAGGTGTGCCCTCGCTGTGGGGCTTCGCTTTCATGGTATGCGCGACGTTGCCCTCGCTGTGCAATGACGGTGGCAGATGCAGACCTGTTCACCAACCTTTTTCGACAACCGCCCAGCACGCGCCTTCACGGTCGCTATCTCATCAAGGAGACGCTGGCCACCAGCCAGGTAAGCGCCGTCTTTCGCGCCGTCGATTCCCAGGATTCCTCTACCCAATATGCCATCAAGGAGCTTTCCCCCGTCAGACTCTTCCGTGCAGTCGAGCGTCGCGAGGCCGAGTGGGCTCTGCGAAGCGCGGTGAATCGCTGGTCGGCCATTTGCCACCCGGCCGTCCCTCGCATCATAGAGACCTTTGACGAGAAGGGCAAGTACTACATCGCCTTCGAATTCGTCCAAGGCCAGAGCATGAGGCGCATTGTCAAAGATGCCCACATCAGGGTGACCCCAGATCTGGCCTGCAACTGGGGGGCGCAGCTCTGCGATCTGCTTGAGCATCTTCATGCCCAGGAACCGCCTCTGCACGTACCTTTCCTGGGGCCGGGGCACGTGATGGTGGACATGCGTGGCGGGGTCAGAGTGGTGGACCTGGGGTTCACCAGCATTTTCTTCCCGAACGGGTACGGTCCCTATGGCAGCATGCCGGGATACTCAGCGCCCGAGCTGGCAAGCGGTCCCCCCACCGTGCGAACCGACCTCTTTGCTCTTGGCAGGCTCCTCTATGCGGTACTGGTTGGCCAACTGTCGCAGGAGGGTCTTGCGCGTCGCATCCCCCTGCATCACGCTGTGCCAGGCGTATCGGGCCGTCTGGTCACAGCGATAGCCCGCGCCGCCCACCGAGATCCCGAACGACGCTTTGCCTCAGCGGCAGCCATGCGCGGCCTGTTGTGGGATGAGGGGTCGGGACCGGTCACGCTGGATGGAGGAAGGATCGATCTTGCCACCACTGCGGCGTGGAGTGGACCGATCGCCTCCGAACCAACGTCTGAGACGCCGCAGACGATGTCGGACATGGGCTTCATTCGTGACCCACGGTTTGGGCCCGAGCCGGCTGATCTGGCGGTGTCAGCAGGCCCCAGGGCACAGCCGGGTCTTTCGGTATATCCGCACGTTCTCAAGTTGGGCAATTTGAGCAAGGTGGCCGTCAAGAGGGTGGCTTTGAGCCTGCGCAACAGGGGCGATGTTGAGGTGGTTGGGCGCGTCATCAGTCACGTGGGATGGATTGCTGCGCCCAAGAAAGCCGTACGGTTGCCGACGGGCAAGCAGGCAAAGGTGATTCTCACTGTGCGGCCGGCCCTGGCGCCTTCAGGCAAGATCGTCGAGGCCCGGGCCGTCTCTGTGGATACCAATGCGGGCTGTCAATGGGTCGGTGTCAGCCTGGAGACGGCCACTGGTCCCACATTGAGCGTCGAGCATTCGCTCCTCGATTTCGGGACCTTCCAGGGCCAGGCGGAGCGTAGCCTTTCCTTGATTGTGGTCAACCTGGGGCGGGGCACCCTCAGGGGCAGAGTGGTCACCCATGTTCCGTGGTTGGGCGTGCCCCACGGTGCTTTTCGCTGTGTTGCGGGTAAGCCGGCCGAGGTGTCCGTCCATCTGGTGCCCGACGAACTGCCTCGTGGCGAGCAAAGGGTGGATGGTGCCCTGGTGGTGGACAGTGATGGGGGGCAGCAACGAGTCCAGGTGCATGCGTGGCGTCTCGTGCCGGAGCTTGATCTGGGCGTCACACAGGTGGACTTTGGGGCCGTGCAGTGGGACGAGGTGCCCGAGCGCAACCTGTCCGTCAGGAACACGGGTGACGGTGTGCTGGAGGGTAGCGTGCGGTGTCTGGTGCCGTGGCTGCGGGTCTACCCGGATGGGTTCGTTTGTGCGCCAGGGGAATTGGTTCAGATCACTCTGAGCGCCGACTGCGCGGCTTTGCCCAATGGGATCATTGCCATCCCTCAAGCCCTCCGGGTGCAGACTAACGCCGGCCCACGCTCCCTGTCGTTGCGCATTGAGGTGCGGGCGCCACGGCTGGCCATCGACACGCCCAGCCTTGACTTTGGGCTCGTGCGTTTGGGCGAAGCCCGGGAACGGCCGCTTGTCATCCGGAATGAGGGATCGGCTGCTCTCGAGGCAAGGGTGCAGAGCCGAGCGCCCTGGCTTGAACCGTCGGAGGCCGAGGTCGTCTGCCACCCAGGCGAGCGCGTCGTGCTCCAGATGCGAGCGGACACCAGGGGCTTCAGTGGCGGTCAAGAGATCGCGCTGGGCGAAGCATTGCAGATCGTCTGGGGCGCGGGTGTCGAGTACGTATCAGCCAGTCTACTGGTGCTTCAACCCTCTCTCCACGTGGCCCCGCCGGTGGTGGATTTCGGCTACATCGATGTGGCCCGGCCTGCAATGCGGATTCTGTCGATCATCAACGAGGGCACCGGCGACCTGGCCTGGAATGCCCAGACCGACGCCTCATGGCTGGAGGTCTCGCCCGAGTCGGGCATATGCGAGACCGGAGGACGAAGCGATCTTGAGTTGACCGCCTACGGACTGGCTCTGGATTCGGGCATCAGGGCCGCCAGTGGGACTCTGATCGTCAATAGCGACGGTGGCCGGGCCAAGGTGCCTCTGAAGGTGGCGCTGGCCTCACCGCTACTGGCCACCGACGTAGCCTTCTTAGACCTGGGTACCAGCATCAACGGGGAGAACGTGACCAGCTCGTTCCGCATCTTTAACCGTGGTCTTGGCCTCTTGCGCGGCACCATCGAGTCGAATCGGACGTGGCTTGCGGTGGATCGCGCATCCTTCCAGTGTGACACTGGGCGTTCGGTCGAAGTGCGGGTTACCACAGATCTGGAAGAGCTGCCCTCGGGAGCGATGCACGGTAGCGGACTGGTTCAGGTGGAGAGCAACGGGGGCAACGCACAGATCGACGTGGTGGTGGAGACCGTGTTGGTTGCGCGGCTTCAGGTGGTCAACGAAGTCGTTGAACTGGTACCAGGCAAGCGCGACCAACGCCTGCAGGGCAGGCTCACCATCAAGAACATAGGGCGCGCCACAGCGCGTGCCGAGTTACGGACAGGCCTTCCAGAGCTGGTTCTCACGCGCAGTCGCTGTGACATCAAGCCCGGTAAGAGCGCGCGCATTGTCGTGCGATGGCAAGGACCCTTGCAGCCCGATCCCGACCGAATGTATGTAGACATCGTCTCTGACGGCCAGGAGATCCGTGTGCCGGCCAAGATCCGAGGAGAGGCTTTGGACGCAAAGAGCGGGCCTTTGGGCTGATCCGCAGGTCGCGAATTGTGCAAGCGTCAGTGAGGAGGCTGGGGAATGAAGCTACTGTTGGCCATAGTCCGCGATGACTCTGCTGCCGACGTCATCGCTGCCCTCAACGAGGAGGGTCTGAGCGTGACGCGTGTCAGCACAACGGGGGGATTCTGGCGGCGGGGCAATGTTACCCTGTTGATCGGCCTGGATGAGACAGAAGTTGAGCGTGGCCTGGAGATCATCAACGCCCACGCCGGTCCCGAGGTCGAGCAGAAGTTGGCTCCTGACTCTCATCGTCCGCACAGGGTCACCATCTTTGTGCTGGACGTGGATACCATGGCTCGCTACTAGGAGATATGGAG
>SDBU01004216.1_pt1 | contig 17752 bp, 16 predicted proteins | sample 2277071 | NCBI WGS metagenome assembly SDBU01 (sample SAMN10397929, study PRJNA504765) | marine sediment metagenome | isolation source: marine sediment core GS08_GC12, 126 cmbsf | place: Arctic Ocean: Gakkel Ridge, Loki's castle | collected 2008 | reverse complement strand
GCTCTGTGAGAACCGAGGCGGAGCCGCCGTCATCGGGCCGAAGACCGCGGGGAAGACGGCGGGAGGGCCGCCGGCCGATGCTTGATCTTATGCGCTGGTGCATGGAACAGATACGGAGCGGCCGAGCCGATCGCGTGGAGCAACTGGAACAGGGGATTTCCAGAGAACTCAACCGCCCGAATCTCCCGCCGGAGCGAAGGCGGGACCTCATGCTCTCGAGGCTGGTGGTGCTTTCCTTCCTCGGACGAACGCAGGAAGCGGACAGGCTCTTTGGCACGGTATCACAGGAGTATCGGGGCGACCCGGTTGTCGAACATCTGAGGAACTGGCTGCGTCGGTCGGCTGCGCTGAGACGACGCCGGCCGCCCAGGGAAGGACCCCTGCGTGAGCCCCCGCGATAATACCGCGGCGAAGACTGTCCCCCGGGTGCTGACCATTGCGGGGTCTGATTCCGGCGGGGGCGCCGGTATACAGGCCGACATCAAGGTAATCACCTGCCTCGGCGGATTCGCCATGAGCGCCATTACGGCGCTCACTGCTCAAGACACTTGCGGCGTGTGGGGCGTGCATCCCGTGCCGCCGGATTTCGTGGCCCAGCAGATCGAGGTCTGCCTGGAGGATATCGGCGCGGATGCGGCCAAGACCGGCATGCTGTGTAATGCGGCCATCGTTCGCGCGGTAGCGCGGGCACTTCGCAACATAAAGGTCCCGAACCTTGTGGTTGATCCGGTTATGTTCAGCAAGAGCGGGCACAGCCTGCTGGACGAAGAAGGCCGAACCGCAGTTCGAGAGGAGATACTGCCTCTGGCAGCGGTCGTCACGCCCAACATCCCCGAGGCGTCTTCGCTGGCCGGGATGGAGGTCTCGGGGCCGGAGCAGATGCGTCGCGCTGCCGAGGCGATCCTCCAACTCGGCCCCGACGCCGTGGTCGTCAAAGGCGGCCATCTCGCCGGAAAGGCCCTGGACATTCTCTACGACGGCGAGAGATTCATTGAGCTGACCGCCCCGAGGTTGAACCAGAGGAACACCCACGGCACCGGCTGCGCCTTCTCAGCCGCCCTCGCCACGGAACTCGGCCGAGGACTTGCGCTCGAGGAGGCGGCCCGCCGGGCCAAGCGGTTCATTACAGAGGCGATCCGATCGGGATTCGGATTTGGCAAGGGGTGCGGGCCCACGAACCCGCTCGCAGGCGCACGGGCGGTCAGCGAGTGACAAACTTGCCGATCCTTGGCGGACAGACCCGGCAATTCATGCAGTGCAATGCGACGCAGAAAGAGGAAAGGAATGGAGGGAGGGGACAAGACGGATGGGCGGCTGACGTTCTCCTTCTGCCTGCCCCCTTCTCCGCGCGAGCATCGCTGTTCAAGTCGTAGGAATAGAGTGATAGACCGCTTTTGGTCATCCTGACTCCGCCCGCCGACGACAAACAGGACGGAAGGTGGGTGGGCCTTGGTGGGAGTTGTCCAGGGGCGCGCTACGAGACCTTGACGACCTTTCCGGAACGAATACACTTCGTGCAGGCGCGGACGCGCTTCACCGTGCCCTTGATCTTCGTCTTGATGACCTGAAGATTCGGAGTGAACACCCTCTTGGTGTGGCCGGTCACCTTGAGGCCGACGCCGCCTTTCTTCTTGGCCAGGCCGCGTCGGCTGAACTGGAAACCGCTGTGGGGACCCTTTCCGCAAATCTCACATCTGCGCGCCATACTTTTCCTCCGGGTTGCTCGACGACCTTTCCAGTTTACGGCAAAACGCCCCTTGTTTCAAGTGCCTCGCGCTATGCTTTCTGGATACAGGGCCAGGAGCGTTCAGGACCTTTGTTTCTTCGCGTTCTCGCCGAGGACCTCGCTGAGAAGGTCCCTATCCTTGCCGGAGTAGCCGACGTGGCTGTGCCGGCGGAAGCCCTCGGCGTAAGTTATCCCGTCCAGTCCCGAAATCTGTGCGACCTCGCCGCACCAGTCACGTGCCGTATCGAGGTAGTCGTCCACGCCCTGGCTCTCTTTGAACCAGCTCCTCTGGCTCTCGTGGCAGGCGAGCATCTTCAGCTTGGTGTCCATGACCTCGTCGATATCCACGAACAGGCTGGGCACGACGAGGTCTCGCATGCCGTTGCGGTTGTGGATGGGCTGGGCGTGATAGAGATAGACATCCTGTGGCGTCGGCCCCCTCGGGGGATCGCTGATGTAGCTGCTGCCGCGGCAGAAGCAGGCGGTCACGACCAGTCGAGCGCTGATCATATGGTCCTCCAAGTAGTCCTCGAGCGAATGGAGGAGCACGATGGTGGGCCGGACCTCGCGCACGACGGCTGTGACTCGGCGCACGAGCCTGTCCTCGTAATAGACCATGACGTCGTCCACCAGACCGGGATGGTATGTGGCGCCTATGACCTCTGCGGCCCGTTCGCACTCGGCCTTGCGGATGCGGATGATCTCTTCGGCGTCGAGCCTGGAGGTCCCACACGATCCGTTCGCCAGCGTGAAGATGTGCGGCTCGAATCCCGCCTTGGCCAAGAGGATGAGCGTCCCGGCCATGGAGATCTCCACGTCATCCGGATGAGCGCCCACGGCGAGCGCGACTCGCTTCTCCTCAGTCATCGAATCCCTCCAGTTACAGATAGGCGCATTGCCTGCGCAGGAGACCGCCAAGACGCCGAGTTCTGACGCCGAACGCCTGCATGGACGTCCAATGTAGTGTTATGTCCCGCAACTAACTATGCGAAGTCTACAGGCGCTGGTCATTCTGAGCGAAGCGAAGAATCTTTTGCGGGACAATGGGTCAGCGCAAGAAAAGATCCTTCGCTACGCTCAGGATGACCCTGAGAATTAGTGAACCTATTTCAGGGACGTGACAGTAGTGAAGAGCTTACTCGTCGGCCGGGCTAGCCCGCCTCAGGCGGGGGAGGCCGACCTACACCGCTTGGCGAATTGAGCACTCAGCATTCAGTATTCACTACTCAGTATTTTGCATTCCGCTCGCGGCGGCCGCCGTCCCGTCCGGCTTCACGACCAAGTCGCCGAGCCACTCGTCCAAGGGATTAACCTGGGGATAGGCATGGCCCAGGTGCTGTAAGAACGCCTCCGCGTACTCGACGCCCACTTCCCGCCCCCGGGACGCGGCATGGCTTCGCATGGCGTCAACGTACTGGTCTACGCCGTGCTGGCGCCTGAGCCATTCCCGTTGCGACTCATGGCAGGCGAGCATGCGGGCCTTGTTCTCGATCTGTGTGGAGATGTCTACGTAGAAGTGCGGCTTGACCCTGTTTCCCAGGATGTCCTTACTCTCGAAGCAGTCCATGTACATGAGCGTCGGGATGTGGTCCGTGTTCGGCACAGTGACCGCTTCCCCGAAGGCGTAGTTGGGGATGGGCGCAAGGAAGCAGGCATTGCGGACCAGCCGGCTGGTGATTTCGTGATCCACCATGTAATCGGTGGGCGGCATAGTGATGACCATGTCCGGGTCCACCCGACGGATGATGGTCACCGCTTTCGCCCGGTGTTCATTGCAGTCTTCCAAGAGCACGTCCTGCAACATGGCACAGTGGAACTGCGCGCCCAGGATCTCCGCGGCGCGGTGGCACTCGCCGAGGCGGATGCGCGTTATTTCAATGCGAGTCTTGTCCACGGCGCCCAGATCGCCCACGCAAAGCGTGGCCACGTGAATTTCATGGCCCTTCTCAGCCAGATGGAACAGCAAGCCCGCGCACATGATTTCCAGGTCGTCCGGGTGACATCCGAATGCGAGGATCTTGGCCATGTTTGTCTCCTTGTTGCGTCGATTCGCATCGCCGCTTGGGCTGTGGAATAAAGAAAATACCAGAGCCGGTCGATCATGTCCAACGCCATAAGAAAAGGGGCTGTGTTCGCCATTCCTGTGGGCCGCCGTAGTGGGGGCGCACAGCCGTGCGCCCCTACACCTTCGATCAACAGAATATGTTGCACGACCAGAGAAGGTTTCCCGACCACCGTCTTGCTCGCGGGCGTCCCCGGAGAACACGTGCCGTCGTATGCTCGGGGATGCTTGTCGTCCGCTGTACGAGGGGCCACCTTCTAACTCGTCGGGCTCCACGGGGTTCCGCCGGCCGGCAGGCGAGGCGAGTTCGTCGCCGCTGGTTTGCCATACGGGATGAGGGAAGGGAGAGAATCTTTGAAGCGGGACGCGTGGAGTCGTATCACCTTGACCCTGGCCTGTGGGGCAAGTAGAGTGAAGGCTTGGGGTCTTGCGATGCCTATGTGCAACGGCGCAAAGAGAAGTTCGAACCTGAGCTGGCATACATTATGTCGGCAGGTGAAGAGAATTGAGAAGGTCTTCTGTATTCGGTAGCGCGGGCTTGTTGTTCGCCTGTCTGGCCCCCATCGCCGCTGTGGTCACTTGCATGACGACGTGTCACAGAGTAGGCGGGGACATCGGCGGCATAGCCGGGTTTGTGACCGGGCTCTGCGTGTTGGCGGGTGTATGGGCGTTGGGACTGCTATCGGGAATACTGGGGCTTGTCTGGGATCGGCGGCGAGCGAAAGCGATAGTGGCCTTAGTTATCAGCTTGGCAGGCGAAGGAGTCGTAGTACTGCTGATCATATCCGGGGGCTAGTGCGATTTTGGGTCCGAGTAGGCTTTCCACAACATCATGTGATGAGGTTAGGCTGGATTTGACCGTGGCAGGAGCGGGGGCTAGGAGTGGGGGCTCCTAACTAGGCCACGCTCACATGTGGGTAAGGATCCAAGGGGAGGCAGATCCAAGACAGCATAGGGAGACCAAGCCATGTCTTCTCGTGCGGACGTTGCTCTCATAGTGGTGTTCATCCCCGCGTTTCCTGGGTTCAGGGCCTCGTCAGAAAGGAGATGAATCATGCGGCCGTTGATGATGTGTCTGTGGACGGTAGGGATTTTGTGTTGCCTGAGCGTGGTGGGGCTGTTCCTGCCCATGTCGGCGGTTCAGTACCTCAGCGAGACGGTGATCAACCAGCCGTTTCCTGAGTCGCCGGCCTTGGCCTACGCGGTCCGCGCTCTGTGTGCGACGTATCTTGCCGTAGGCGTGTGCTACCTGATTCTCGCAGTGGATCCCATGAAGTACGGGGTGCTTGTGCCCTTCTCAGGGGTCGCGGCGATGTTCGTGGGCGTGGTCTGCGGAATATTCGGCCTCATAACGGGAATTGCGCCGCTCTGGTTCGGAGGAGACTTTATCGTTTGCACCGCCTTCGGCCTTCTTATCCTTATATTCTGGCGCCGAGCGCTGAGGCTGAGTCAGGTGAAGGAAGCTGAGGAGCCCTTGTCCGCGCCGGGAGAATGACTCCTGAATGCAGAATGCTGAATCGTGAATTCTGAATGGCCAACGTCGGCCTGCTGCGTTGGCGTCAGGTGTTCTCCAATCGAGCGTCCGTAGCTCCCAACATCCAACTCCCCACACCTCACACCTCACACCCCACACCGATCACCGTTTCCATCCCTATCCACTACTCCTCGTGATGCGTATATCTCAGGCGGCCTTCCTTTTCCGCGTTCTCGTACGCCTCAGGCAGGTGCTCCCTGACCAGCTGGGCCATTTCGCGGTCGGAGACGGCGGTGGTGCGGTTCTCGACGTCGTATTGGTCGACGACCCACCGCATGATCTTGACCATCTTCGTTTTTCTCAGCCGCTTATCATGAGGGAAGCCCAGGAAGTTGTTAACCCACAGGTACACGCCGTCCGAGCCGGACTTGTCTGTTATGACAACCTCTGGCGGCCGGCCGAGGAGTTTCTCGGTGTCGAAGATATTGTAGACCCGTTCGTCGCGGGCCAGGCCGTCGGCGTGGATGCCGGCGCGGGTCTTGTGGAAGTCGTCGCCGACGAGGGGATACCGGACCGATATGCGCGTGCCGATGGATCGGTAGAAGTGGGCGATCTCGGTGATAACGGTCGTGTCGATGCCGGAGATGTCTCCCGTGAGGCCGATGTATTCGATTAAAGCGCCTTCGAGCGGCGGGTTGCCGGTGCGCTCGCCGATGCCCAGGAGCGTGGCGTTCAATGCGTCACAGCCGTAGAGCCGCGCCGTGCTCCCGTTAACGAGGGCCTTGTGGAAGTCATTGTGGCCGTGCCATTCGATCCGGTGAGACGGCACGCCCGCCTTGTGAATCATGGAGAGCACGAGCTTGGGCACGCTCCTGGGCAGCGCTGCGCCCGGATAGGAGATCCCGAAGCCCAGGGTATCGCACAGCCGAATCTTGACCTTCAGCGACTCAGGGGCGTCTTCCGAGATGCGCATCAGCTCCTCGACGTACGGCAACACGAACCCGTCCAGGTCGGCCCGCGTCACGTCCTCCAGGTGGCACCTCGGCCGGATGCCCTTGGAGATTGCCTCCTTGACGAGGCCGGTGTACTTGTCGAACGCCTGGCGCCGATCCATGCGCAGCTTCATGAAGATATGATAGTCGGAGCAGGAGGTGAGCATGCCGGTCTCTTTCAGCCCCATTTTTTCGACCAGGCTCAGGTCGCCCGCATCGGCCCGAATCCAGCCGGTGACTTCCGGGTACCGATAGCCGCGCTCCTGGCACTTCTCCACGGCCTCGCGGTCCTTATGGCTGTACAGGAAGAACTCGGTCATCCGGATAACGCCCTTCGGCCCGCTGAGGCGCGAAAGCAGGTCGAACAGCTCCACGATCTGGCCCACGGTGTAGGGCGGCCGGGCCTGCTGGCCGTCGCGGAAAGTCGTATCCGTGATGTGGATATCCCGCCTCTTGATGTCTATGGGATGGATGGTGTAGGTCTCGCCGTCCAGCTCCTCGCTGATCGGACCGTCGAAGAGGATGTGGGGCGGCGTGACATGCGGGAACATGTCCGTCAACAAGACCGGCTCGGATACTTCTTTGACCTTGCGCATTCTACTGCTCGCTCCTTAACTCCGTGAAGAACATCCAGAAAGCCCGGCTGGAAGGGTTGGCCCTCCGTCCGGGCCCTGCAACTCACCGTTGAGGCGCAGGCGACGCGGCGAGTCTGCAGTAATGCAGCCATCTCGCAGATCGAAAGGCGCTTGGCGCTACGTCACAGCCCCGTGTCGGGCCTTTCCGGGTCTCTGGCGTCTTGTGGCCTCTGCGTTCGCTGCGCTCTCCGCGGTGAGGAATTCGGCTTACACTTTCACGCGTTTACCCTCACGCGCGCTGCGGTAGGCCGCGTCGGCGATCTGAAGGACGCGCAGGCCCTCCTCGAGCGTGTTCAACTCCGGCGCTTTGTCGTCGAGGATGCACTGGGAGAGGTACTCGATCTCGCCGCGATACATGTTGTATTCGCCGGGGTCCACGTCCTTGAACGCCGCCTGCTCGCCCTCGCGCGCCTGGGCCGCGTCGTAGCCGCCGGCTGCGCCGACGATGATCTCCTTCATCGTTCCGCCACCCTGCCCTATGGTGCCGTCGGCAAGAATGCCGCCTTCGGTGCCGTAGATCTCGAGGCGCCTGGGGCAGCTCTCGTCGCGCACGTTGAAGTAGCTCTCGACGATGCCCTGGCAACCGCCTTCGAACTCGCACAGGACCACGCAGGAATCCTCCACCGCGTACCCATGAACGACTTGGCTGGCGAGGGCCGTGACTTGGACGATCGGCTCGTTCAGGATGTACTGCAGCAGGTCGAAGACGTGCGTGCCCATGTCCATTAGCGAGCCGCCCCCGCCCTGGGCCGGGTCCTGCCTCCAGACTCCGGGCATGGGGGGATACCAGCAGGAGAGCTGGCCGCGTATGCTGACCACTTTGCCCAGCTTGCCGGAGGTTACGCTCTCCCGCGCGTGCTGGTGCAGGGGATGAAACCGCATCATATAGCCTTCAGTGGCCTTGACGCCGGCCTGCTTGGCCGCGTTTACCATTTTGCCGGCGCCCTCCAGCGTGTGGGCCAGCGGCTTCTCGCACAAGATGTGCTTGCCGGCCTGGGCGGCCTTGATGAACTGGTCGACGTGGGCGTTTGCAGGCGATGCGATGTACACGGCCGCGACATCCGGATCGGCAATCAATTCGTCGGCCGTGGCGTGTGCCTTGACCTTAAATTCGTCCGCGACCTTCTTGCCTACTTCCTCAACCGCGTCCATTACAGCGACCAGCTCGGCATTCTTGGCGGGCACGATGCCTTCCGGGATGGTCCTCCGACAAGCGATTCCTCCGGCTCCGATGACTCCCCACTTAACTGCCATGGCTCACCTCCCATGTCTAGCAATGCGCACAACGGTTGTGAGAACCTAGAGCATAAATGAATAACGACAAAGGTCCGATGTCCAATACCTCGTCTTTCGCGTCATTTCGGATTCAGGATTCAGGATTCAGGATTCAGGATTCATCTCTTTGAGAAGTTGTACAGCCGTATCCGCAACGGCCTCGCCGGTCCCCGGCTCCACGACGGATGAAGTCATCTCGTAAGCGCCCTCGTCGTAGTTCCGGCGGGCGCCGATGTAGCCGATGCAGCCGTTGGCCAACGTGACCACAAGAGTATGATCGTAAGGGGACCTGGACTTTATGTCACGGCCCAGTTCCGTGAAATACTCGGCCGGCAGCCCCGTCAGCGCCGCGCTTCCGAACGTCAGCGCGGTGACGTCGAGCGTCACGCTCGGGCCAAGCTCGGCGACGTTGACATGCCTGGCGGCCTCGACCCGGTCCAGCGTGAAGTCGACATCGTCCGGCGCGGGCTGGGACAGGAGCTGGCGGGCCTGAGCCAGTTGCTCGTCGGAAGGCGTCCTCAACCGGACGCTGAGTTCCTTGCGCAGCCCGCGGACCGGCCCCGGTCGGACCAGCTCGGATCTGTCCAGAGCGGCAGCCGCAGCGTCAGCCAGCTTGTTGCCAATGCGCTCGGTCTCCGCAAAGCCGCGAAGCGAGACATCGGCGAACACGTTCCAGTGATTGATGTCGCCCGCCGGTCCTATCGGCGTGAGCAGAACGGCGTTGTCTCCGATCTTCTGCTGCAGGCGCTTTCGCAGGTAATAGGTCCAGTCCGCAGAAATCTCGGTGCCCCCGACTGTGTCGCAGTGGAGTGCGAAGTGCGCCACGCCGCCGCGCACGCGGCCATCGTCGGACGCAAGAATAACCTGGATCTCCGGGTCGGGCTCGCCCACCGGCTCGACCACGTCCGGGTTCAGGATGCCCGGATTGGTCCGGATGGAGCCGTCCTTCATCCGGTAGCGGCGGATGAAGGCGAGGGAAGTTGCCTGCCCGTGGGCGGCCCTTAGTTCGCTCGGCGACAGGTCGTCCAGCGCGAGGCGCACTGACTCGACCAGCCTGTCCGGCAGAGAAGCCGTGTAGGCCTTCTCGCGATCCGGGTCGGGGCCTGTGTGAGTGTGAATGCCGGAAAGGATGAGGTTCTGCGGCGGCAAACCACATTCTTCCTGCAGACGCTTTCTCGTCTCGGCCACGGTCTGGGCGGGCACCCAGACGAGATCGGCCACACACAGCACGACACGCTGATCGCCGTCCGACACGGCCATGCTCCTCGCGAAGAGCGCGTCATGAACCGCCGTGGACCGTCTGTCATAGTAGTATCCGGCGAGCAGGACGGGCTCCGAAGGCGTGATGTCCACCTTGCCGAACCCGACCATAAGCCTGTCTGCCGTCATGAGTTACTTCCTATAGGCCGCGAGCACTTTTTTGATGCTCGCCGCGATCAGCTTCATGTGCTCCTCTTCCAGCATCGGATGGCACAGCGTGATGAACGTGTTGGTCTGGTACCTCGCTGCGTTGGGCAGGCTGACCTCCTTGTACTTCACCGAATCGGGATTAGTGTACTCCTTCGACTCAAAGGGGAAGTCAACCCGACCCTGGCCCACGTGCTCGCGGAAGACGTCCTCCATGTAGCTTTGCGGCCAGAAGACCGGGCCGCACGGCACGCCTTCGGCCTCCAGCGCCTTGAGGAACTGCTTGATGCCGCACGTGAGCGCGCCCATGTCGAGGATGACGGGGAACACGAAGAAGCAGCACTTCTTGTCGTCGTCCTCGTATTCCACGTTGGCTACGCCTGGTTCGTCCTTCAGCTCAGAGACCAGGATGCGGTGGTTGCGCACGCGGCGCCGCATGTTCCAGGAATCGAACCGCGCCAATTCGGCGATGCCGATACACGACTGCATCTCGGTCATCCGGTAGTTCCATCCCACGCGGCGGTGGATATAGGGCAGGTGCGCCTCGAGTTCGAGTAGGCTCATGCGCTTCTCCACGTCATAGCCGTGGTCGCGGAACGAGCGCATGATCCAGGCCGCGTCCTCGTCGTCGGTCACGACGATGCCGCCCTCGCCGCCCGTGGTCCAGTGTTTGGACTGGCAGAAGCTGAACGCGCCGGCGTGGCCGATGGTGCCTACCTTCCTGCCCTTATAGGTGGACCCGTGGGCCTCGGCGCAATCCTCGATGACGATCAGGTTGTGCTTGTCGGCGAGGGCCATAATCTCGTCCATGTCGCACACGCAGCCGTACAGGTGCACCGGGATGATGGCTCGAGTGCGGTCGGTGATGCGCTTCTCGATGTCTTTCGGGTCAATGCAATGGTCGTTCGGCTTGACGTCTGCGAAGACGGGGATCGCGCCGGCCTGCAGCGTGCACATGCTCGTGGCGATGAACGTGTAAGAGGGCACGATCACCTCATCGCCCGGCCCGATGCGAAACCCGCCGAGGGCAATGTGCAGGGCGGCCGTGCCCGTGGCGCAGGAGACCGCGAATTTGGCACCTTCCCACTCCGCGAATTCTTCCTCGTACTCCATTCCGTGCGAGCCGACCTTGCCGTCTTTGAGCCTGCCCTTGCGATTGGTCCAGTAATTGGGCGCGCCTTCCCGCAGCGGCTGAATGGCCGCTTGAAGCGTCTCCTCGGGGAAATGCGGCCAATCGGGAAATGCCTTCTCAACAGTCTTCTCTCCACCGTCAAGTGCCAGTTTCTCAGCCATCCGGTTCTCCTTTCTCACTGACGGAGTCTTTTGCGACGCATCTCATTCTTCGGGCTGACGTATCTTGAGGGGGCCACAAGTTTACGGGAGAACGGCCTCCTGGTCAACCGGTCAGTAGGAGGAGTCTCCCCATGGGACGCGAGCCGAACGGGGATCCGCCAGTTGGCGGACGGAAGTCCGCCGAAGGCGGAAGCGTTTCATGTCCCCGGAAGTCCGGCGCGTTGCAAAGCGTAGTGCAACTTCATAACATTTGGGTTGGGCTGCGACGTCTCTCTGGGAAGCCTCCATGAACACTGCCACGATCGTCATCGGCTGCATGGTCATCCTCGGCGCGTTGGGGCTTATGACCTGGCTGGTCCTCTGGAGCCGGCGGACGATCAACTGGATCGCGGCCAGTCGGTTCCGCTCCGTCCGCGAGATCATCAAGGGCATGCGCCGTGGCCGATAAGACGCAGGTCTCCTCCGAACTCTCCCGCGAGCTGTCCCTGTTCCACGTTACCATGATGGGCCTCGGGATGATGATCGGGGCGGGGGTGTTTCTGGGCATCGGCAATTCCATTTTCTACGCCGGCCCGGGCGGGGTGCTGCTCACCTTCGCGCTCAACGGCCTTCTGGCCATCTTCTGCGCCATGTCCTACGCCGAACTGAGCTCCGCCATCCCCCGAGCAGGCGGCGCATACAACTTCGCCCGCATCGGATTTGGCCGCGGCACCAGTTTCATCGCCGGATGGATGGAGTGGTTTGCCGCCAGCGTGGCCGGGAGCATGTACGCCATCACCTTCGCCATCTACACCCTGAGATACCTTGAGCAATTGGGGCTGTTGGGGTGGGCCGAAGGAAGCATGTGGCTCCTCACGCGAATCGTGGCCCTGCTGGTGGCCGGGCTCTTCCTTTACTTCAATTACAGGGGTGCCTCGGAGACCGGAAAGATCGGCGCGTTCTTCACTTTCGGCCAGATGCTGTTTCTGGCGCTGATCGGCCTCTTGGGCATCCTGGTGGTGATAAGAGATCCCAGTCGCGTTCAGAACTTCAAAACGTTCCTTCCCCATGGCTGGACACGGCTCTTGGCCACTATGGGCTTCACGTACGTTGCCTTCGAGGGGTTTGAGGTGATCGCCCAGGCGGGCGACGAGACCGTCGACCCTCGGCGCAACCTGCCCAAGGCCATGCTGTACTCGGTCTGCATCGTGACCTTCATCTACGTAGCGGTCGCGTTCGCCGCGGTTGTGGCCGTGAAGGCAGGGTCGCCGGGCGTGGAGGGCGAACCGTGGAGGTGGATCGGCAGCTTTCGGGAGAAGGGATTCGGCGAAGCGGTCTCGCGTCTGATGCCGGCCGCTAACATATTGCTAACCCTCGCGGTCATCTTCGCCACCACGTCTGCGCTCAACGCCACGATCTACTCGGCGACCCGGGCGTCCTACGCGCTGGGCCGAGACCGCATGCTGCCGGCCTTGTTCTCCAAGATTTCCAGGAAGCGAAAAACGCCCTGGACGGCGCTGCTCTTCACAGGCGGCATCATCGCCGTGGTGGCCCTGTTTCTGCCCACTATGGACGTGGCCTCCAGCGCCAGCATGATGTTCCTGTTCCTCTTTTTCCTCGTGAACATCTGTGTCATTAAGATCCGGCTGAACCTGGGAGACGAGTTGACGTATGGCTTCGTCATGCCGTTCTTTCCGCTGTTTCCCATCCTCGCCATTCTAGGTCAGGTCGTGCTCGCCGCCTGGCTCATCCACATGAGCTGGATCGCCTGGATTGTGGGCCCGGCGTGGATCCTTTCAGGCGTGGTGATATACCACCTGTATTCGAAATCACGTGCTGTCACCACGGACGACGAGATCCAAGTCCTCGAGGAAAAACGGGCGGCCGAAGGCAAGGAATACCGCGTCATGGTGGCCGTGGCCAATCCGGACAACGCGCTGGAGCTCGTGCGCAATACGTACAAGCTCTGCGGCGCCAAGGAAGCCAGAGTCGAACTCCTCCACATGGTCCCCGTTCCCGAGACGACCCCGCTTGCCGACGCTGAGCCATACATGCTGGAGGGGAGGGAGGCAATCGTCGAGGCCATGCTCTACCTCTCGCCACTCTTCCCGATCAGCACGACCATACGCTACTGCCGAAACATAGCCCGAGGCATCGTGAGCGCAGCGCGGGAGAAGCACGTCGACATGCTCATCATGGGCTGGCACGGCCGTACGACGGGGCACGCTTTCAGGCTCGGCAGCACGGTGGACCCGATCATCGAACGAACGCCGTGCAACGTGATCATCATGAAGGGCTGCGGCAACCGGAAGTTCAAGCGGATTCTGGTTCCAGTGGGCGGCGGGCCGAACGGCGCCTTCGCCCTGGAGGTCGCCGGCATCCTCGGCGAGGATGACGCGGAGGTGGTGGCGTTCACCGTGGACGGTGAGCGGCCGGCCTTCGATCTGGAGAAGTTCTTGGAGGAAAACCGGCAGAGCATCCCCGTCGCTCGCCGGCTTGCCGCCAAGGTGGTCCAGGGGAGGAACACTGTACGGGCCATCCTGGCGGAGGCGGAGGACTATGACCTGATCGTCATCGGCTGCACGCGCGAGCCGCTCATGTACCAGATCGTGCGGGGCTCGATCCCCGACACCCTCGCCCGACTCTGCAAGAAGCCGCTCGTCATGGTCAAGGCCTCCACGGGCCTGCGGTCGTGGATCAAGCGGTGGGTGTGAGGCGGCCCGACCGGGCAAGTGGGTTCTCGGTGTGCGGTCGTCGGTTCTCGGGTGGAGGGTGTGAGGTGGGAGTGACGCTTCGAAAATCTTCGATTTCGAGATTCGCTTTTGTGTTGACGTTTGCCCTTGTGTTTGGCGCCGTCACGCTCGGGCAAGACGTTACGGGGACCCCGCAGCTTGCGTTCACCCCCGAGGAAAAGGAGCTGTTCAAGCGTTTTCGGGAGAACATCGAGAGAGAGCCCGAACCTTGCGCAACAGATCAGGAGGCCTCCCAGGTTGCACGTGCCATTCTCCGCGCGAATGCGTCGATGGAGACTGTGAGAGACCATTTGGGAGCACCACATACAGAAGCGAAACTCGAGGGCCGGGGCATATGTCAGGGATTGCGATATAACGAAACACAAGCGGGTATCATCTTTCAGGACATGCCTGTTCTGCGCTATCTCTACAAGCCCGACGGCTTCGTGGGCCTGGAATTCGACCCGCAGGGCAATCCGGTCGGCGCCGTCGGTCCTTTTCCTCCCTTGGGCGTCAGGACTGAACCTTATAGAGGTAGCCGCACAATCCGGTTTTCCGGAGCGCCTAACCTCCTTGTGACATATCCGCTCCGGCGTTTTCTTGCTTCCACGCGTTCCTCAAAGCCGGTCTCTACAGCGTAGCAAAGAGAAGCCCCGAAAGCCTCCGGCCGCTACGCGAAAGGGTGGCGCGTCCGGTCACGTCCCCCAACTGCTCCGGCGTGCAGGCAAACCGCCGCTCGGCAGGTCTTCGGTCACTTGACTAGCTGCGCGACGGCAATATACTTGGTGAAGAAGGAAGCTGGTTGGTTTCCCCAATTCGGAGGAGCGGGTTGTGCCACACGAATCAGCCGAACGGGCGCCACGGGTCAGACCGCCAAAGGTCTCCATCATCGGCGCCGGCATGGTGGGGTCTTCGCTGGCCTACACGCTGATGGTGGAGCGGCTGGCCGGCGAGCTGGTGCTCGTAGATGTAAACCGCGACCGCGCCAGGGGAGAGACGCTGGATATCAACCATGCCCTTCCCTTCAGCGCGCCGACCACGGTCGTCTGCGGCGACTATGCCGATTGTCAAGACTCCGACGTCATTGTCATAACCGCCGGCGCGGCGCAGAAGGCCGGCGAGACGCGGCTCAGTCTGGCGAAGCGCAACGCCGACATTTTTCGCGACATCATCCCTCGCCTGGCGGACGTGGCCTCTGGGGCCATTATCCTCATCGTGTCCAACCCGGTTGACGTGCTCACGTACGTGACCGTCAAGGTCTCCGGCCTCCCGTGGCAGAGGATCTTGGGCTCCGGAACGATTCTTGACACCGCCCGGCTCCGGTTTGAACTGAGTGGGAAGTGCAGAGTCGATCCGCGCAATGTCCACGCCTACATCATCGGCGAGCACGGCGACAGCGAGGTGCCGGTCTGGAGCCTGGCCAACGTGGCGGGAGTCAGGTTCAGCAGGTTCTGCGAACTGTGCGGCCGCGGCTGTCCGCCGGGAGACCGCGATGGTGTTTTCGAGCGAGTGAAGAACGCCGCCTATGAGATCATCCGCCTGAAAGGAGCCACCTATTTCGCCATCGCGCTGGGCGCCACGCGCATGATCCAGGCGATCCTTCGCGACCAGAAGACGATCCTCACGGCGAGCACGCTCCTACACGGCCAGTACGACATCGCGGACGTGTGTCTCAGCTTGCCGGTGGTGCTTGGCCGCAAGGGCGTGGACCGCGTGATCGAGGTCCCCATCTCGGCGGAGGAACGCGAGGCGCTGAGGCGTTCCGCCGGCGTGATCAGGAAGGCGCTTGAATCCGTGGGCTTTTGAGCATGTGAGCAGGGCCCAGGACAGGCCCACTAACAGACAGCAGAAAACCCCGAGTTTTTTGAAGGAAGCGTGCGATGGCTGAGTTTCTCAACCCGTTCCCAGGTATGGTCCCCGGCCGGAAGCTGACGAAGCGCGAGCTGACCAGGGCAATCCGGATGTCACTCAGCGCAGAGGAGGAGGCGGTTCACCTGTACGAGGCGATCGCGGACGCTACGGACGACCCGTTGGCCAAGGACTTGATGCAGGACATCGCCAACGAGGAGCGCGTCCACGCGGGCGAGTTTCAACGCCTCCTCAATATCCTGCTGCCGGACGAGGAGGGGTTCCTGGCGGAAGGCGCAGAGGAAGTGAACGAGATGGCCGAGAAGATCGGAAAGCAGGAGCCCGAATCGCCCGCCTGAAGGAAGCATCAAAAACCCCACAGTCGGATACGGCAAGGCATAGCAGAAGGGGAAAAGGGGTCAGGCTGCTTTTTTCGATTCTTATGCACTCGAATCCTCGTTACGCCCGCCGGAGACTAGTCGCCGCACGAGGCCGAAAAGTAGCCTGACCCCTTTTGTTGTTTGGTTCATTTCAGCGCGCGCTGGATGATTCGGTTGTTTTGGCATTGGAAAGGAGACGGGAGAATGTCTGTCCGAATAAGTCGCAGAAACCTGATGAAGTCGGTGGGACTGGGCGCGCTGGCCTTTTCCCTCGGTTGCTCGAGCGCCCGCAAGGCGAAGGCGGCCGCGGCTTCTCTCATGGCCTCGTCCACGCCCTATGAACTGCCTCCTCTGCCCTACGCCTATGATGCGCTGGCGCCGGAGATCGAGGGAAACTTGCTTCGCGTTCACCACGATAAGCACCACGCCGGCTACGTGAAGGGCTTGAACGCGACTCTCGAACGACTCGAGCAGGCGAGAGAATCCGGCGACCTCTCCGGGATAAAATCGCTCTCGCGCAACCTGGCCTTCCACGGTTCCGGCCACATCCTGCACAGCCTGTACTGGCAGAGTATGAAGCCGGGTGGTTCCGGGTCGCCGTCCGGCACGCTCCTCGCCGCCATCGAACGCGATTTCGGGTCCTTCCATGCCTTCCGCGCGCACTTCCTCGCCGCGACGAAGAAGGTGGAAGCGAGCGGGTGGAGCGTGCTCGCGTATGAACCGATGGGCGGCAGGCTGGTCATTCTCCAGGCGGAGAAGCATCAGAACCTGACCATCTGGGGCGTGGCGCCGCTGCTCGTCTGTGACGTGTGGGAGCACGCCTATTATCTGCAGTACAAGAACAACCGCGGGGACTACGTCGACAACTTCTTCAAGCTCATCGACTGGCCGGTCGCGGCTCAGCGCTACGCCGCTGCTACGGGCTGATTGACGTTCGTCATCGCAAGAACCGAAGAAACCGGAAGGCAGAAGAGGAGAGCACTGTCCACAGGAAGTACAGGTAGAGAGAGCCGCCTATCTTCAGCGTTCTTTTCGCCTGCGCCGTTTGTCCCTGTCTTTGACGCCTTAGGAGTCTTGCCAGACCGACGGCTTTCCAGACGACTACCACACGTTTCGATCGCCGTTAAGCCAATAATAGGTGCCTGTTCGTACCTCCAGAACTGATCTCATCCGGCCGGGACGACCGTTGGCGGGCAGCCGGTGATGTGTTTACCTCGCCGCGTCGTCGGCGTGGACATCGTAGATCCAGATGGAGGTTTCCGCGGCAACTGCCAGTTGTTTTCCGTTGGGAGAGAAGCAAATGTTGGTGAAGGAGTAAGGAGGCCGAATTGTCTGGACCCGCTCTCCTGTGTCGGCGTCGTATAGCTTGACGCCGCCGCCCGCGACAGCAACCAAGCCGCCGTGGGGATCCACCTTGATGTCACCAATTGCGTCACCATGGTCCCACCTGGCAATCTGTTCCCCCGTGCGACCATCGAAGCAATACAGCCAGCCGGCTGCGCCGCCAGTGTATACGACGCTTCCGTCCGGCCCAATGTCTCCGTCCTCGAAGACGAAGCTGTCCTTGATCTCTCGGTGTTCCCAGAGCATCTGCTCCTTCTCGGCATCCGCAACGTACACCCACCCGCTTTTACCGTTGTGGCCGAAGAGGACGATCCGCTTGCCGTCGTTTGAGATCGCCATGTCCCTTATCATAGGATAATGGCCTTCCTGCTCGTCTCCCCGGGTTGTGCTGACCCATCGGACTGAGCCGGTCGCGGGATCGACGAGACCCAGGCGTATGGCGGTGTCGCGGTAGCGGTGGGTGAAGGTTGGCTCTTCCTTCTGGCATACGGCCACGTACCTTCCGTTGTGGCTGCTCACAAGCCGATCCACGTACCAGGCTGGGTCTTTTTCGTGGAGTACTGCTCCTGCAAGTCCAGGTGATAACTTCTATCAGGATTTAACGG
>SDBU01004215.1_pt1 | contig 17753 bp, 27 predicted proteins | sample 2277071 | NCBI WGS metagenome assembly SDBU01 (sample SAMN10397929, study PRJNA504765) | marine sediment metagenome | isolation source: marine sediment core GS08_GC12, 126 cmbsf | place: Arctic Ocean: Gakkel Ridge, Loki's castle | collected 2008 | reverse complement strand
CTCCACCGCCTTCCGGCGGCATGGCCGAACACCCTTCGCGCCTTCTTCACCTCTCCTCCCAGGCGCCCTTGATGCCGTAGCAGATCTGCCCGCCCTCGACGATGAACACGTCCTCCAAGGTGCCGCCGCCGTTGTTTCCCTTGCGCGCGTACTCCTCGCGCTCCTGCTGCGTCAGCTCCTCCCACGCCAGCACCATGTCGCCGTTGCAGCGCGGGCACAGCTCGTCGGTGTCCTTCGTGATGTCCGCCCCCGTGCCGTGGCACGTCGGGCAGTCGTAGTCGCCGCGTTCCCGGCACAGGCCCAGGGCCTCCTCGCGGGAGCACACGCCGTGCACGTGGTTCTCGAACGGCCATGTCTGCTGAGTCATGATGCGCACCTGCGCGTCCTCCTGGTACTGCTTCAACAGTTCGATCAACTGGCGCACCTGCATCGCTGCCTCCTAGTCGAAGATGTTGCTGAGTGGGTGGCTGTTGAAGAACGCCAGGCGCTCGGCGCCGCTCAGGCGCAGCACCTGCTGCCTGTACCTGGCCAGGCGGCCGCGGCGCCAGGCGCTGGTGTCGCCTCTCGCTGCCTGGCGTATCTGCTGCGCGTCGATCGCCTCCTGCCGGTTCGCCCAGTATGCAGCGTCGCACCTCGCGCGCGCTGCGGCGTCCATGGCCTGCGGCTCCTTCATCTTCTGTGCCTCCATGCCGCCGTCTTAGTCATTGGTGATTGTCTCCACTTTGTTGAACAATGGTGCGTCCCCCTTGATGCGACGCTCTGCGAGCTCCACGTATTCGGGGTCTTTCTCGATGCCGATGAAGCTGAAGCCTTCGCGCAATGCCGCGATCCCCGTCGAGCCCGAGCCCATGAACAAATCGATCACCGTACCGCCGGGCGGGGTTGTCAGGCGGCAGAGATAGGCCATGAGAGCGACGGCCTTGACCGTTGGATGCGTATTCTCTACGTCGCCCATGTTGCGCTCTGCCGTCGAGGGCTTGGCGCAGTAGAAGAAACGAGACGCGCCGCCGGAGTCACCATGGCCTTGAATGAGACAACCTGACGGCTGCCAACCATCATCATTAATACGCCCGAAATCTGTACCTGTTACCTTGGCGCGCGTAACCTTCGGGCTTACGCTTTCCCCGCTCTGCCGGTCCAGCTCCGCAACAGGGCAGCCGTCGACGCAGCGGTAGTCGGTAGCCGCCTTCCCCGCGCACTCGCAGCCCTCGGCGTGCGACAGGATCAGGTTCGCGGGCCAGCGTCCTTTCTCCCCGGTGTACTCCACCCGATCCATAGGACCCGCCATTGACCCTCTACGCCCGTCGACAGATGACCTCGGTGTTGAGCCTGGCCCTGGTGATTGTGTGCCCACTCGGCACCCATCGATATTCAGCCCCCCAGTCCCGTGCTCCAAGACGTTCGCCGCAACGGTCCCGATCAGCGGCACGCGGCAGAGTATCCAATGCTCGCTGGCGGGCTTGAGCGCCGTACCCCATCCGTCCCAGGTACGGGCGGCGGGGGTGGCGGGGATGGTGACGTCGTAGTCGCCCCCGCGAATACCGCTCGGGCCGAGGTTTTGCATCCCGGCCGTTGTCCCGCTCGCCTTATTGCCCACAACCTCCCGTTCGATCCGCTGCCAGTCATCATCCGACAGCACGGCCTTGAACTTTTCCCACCATGTATCCGACGGCGAGTGCTCGGCCTTCGTCCAGTCGTGAAGGCTGTTGCTAGGGATCTCTACGCCAAGCGCAACGGCGGCTAGTACGTAATCTCGCCGAGCCATCTTGTCGATCGCCTTGCTCACATTCAGCGACTTGGGAAATCCTGAGCCGAAGTGGTGCGTCACCACGTCGCGGATCTCGAACCCCGCGTCCTCGAGCGCCGTGGCCGTCCAGTGGGATGTGCGGGGCAGCGCCCAGACCAGAGCATGAGATCCGGGCTTCAGCACGCGCAGCGCCTCGGTGAAGATGGCCGCCATGCTGCTTATGAACTCCTCTCGGGCTCCAAGGTTCCGTGTTCCTGATTTACCTGTAAACCTCGGGGTCGCACGACGCGCAAACGGCCGCGTTCCCCCGGCCCCCCCGCTCTCGTCCCACTCCTCCGTTTGTTTACCGGAGGGGTTCGCTGTGCGGCGTCGGAACGTGTCCCACTCCTTGCCCATGAACTCGATCCCCGCAGGCGGGTCCGTCACCATCGAGTCAACTGAGGCATCGGGCAGTGCGCGCAGGACTTCCAGCGCGTCGCCTTCGTGGATAGTAGACGATCCGTCAGGCTCAGGCATCAGCTGCACTGCTTGTCCATTTCGGCCGACTCTCCTCTTGCTTCATCCGCAAGGGCCGCCTCCAGATAGTCAGCCGCCTTTCTGGCGGTGGTTAGGCAGCGCTTGCAAACCCGGCCGGGCGATTCCGTGGATTCCGTAAACCAGGCCGACGAGTCACAGTACACCCACACGTGCGGTACTCGTGGGCCGTCCTTCACGTCTTGCCACTCCCTTAGATGCCAGATGTGGCCTCTCTTTGAACGCACATACCTCGGCTTCGTCATCTGCTGCCTCCTCGGTTGTGTTGTATTAGCCATATCTACAAGTGTAAGCGGTTCTTGCACTCGAAACAACCGGAACAGGCACTTATCTGGCCATCCCCCCCGCATTTTCTTTCCCTTTGTTTATCGGCACTTATATGCATCCGGCCCCTTTCGAGTCTAAGTATTTCGCTAAATGTCTGGCCGGCACCGCACAGCTCCGCTAAACTCCGACGCATGAAGACACCTACGAAGTTCTCAGGCCGGCGCCTACGCGCCTTTCGATACCTGCGCGAACTGTCCTCGCAGCAGCTGGCAGACAAGCTGAGCGAGGCAGGCGGGCGAACCCGCACACGCACCACGATCCGCAACTGGGAGCGCGGCCTGTCGCAGCCGCGCGCCGATGACCTGGCCGTGCTGGCCGTGGTGCTGGGGATCGAGATCATGGACCTGTACGAGCGGCAGGAGAGCGACGCAGTGGTGGCTGCCTGATGTGGCCAGCTGACACCGTGCTCGTGGTGCTCCTGTACCTGCTCCTTGCCGGCGCGCTCGCCGTGCCGGCATGGAGGCGCCGCCGCCGCGGCAGGGAGCGGCGGCGGGTAGTGCGGCTGCTGTGGCGCGTGGTGCGCCGAGGCGATGGCCGCGAAACCAGCGCGCTGACGCGCGCACCTTACAAGGGAGGTGACCTGTGGGAAAGCTGAGGCTGGAGCGGATGACGCTCAGAAACTTCAAGGGCGTGGCGAAGTACACGTTCGCACCCGGCGGCAACGACGCCGCGGTGTACGGTGACAACGCCACGGGAAAGACGACGCTGGCCGACGCCTTCTCCTGGCTGATGTTCGACAAGGACTTCGCCGGCCGCGCCGACTTCGAGATCAAGACACTCGGGCCCACCGGCGAGGCCGTGCATGGGCTGGACCACGAGGTCGAGGCTGACCTGCTGCTGGCCGATGGCGGGAGCCGCAAGCTGAGGAAGGTGTACCGGGAGCACTGGCCGAAGAAGAGAGGCCAGGCTGACCGCACGTTCGCCGGCCACATCACGGACCATTTCGTTGACGAGGTGCCGCTGCAGAAGAAGGAGTACGCGGCGGCCGTGGCCGAGCTGGCCACGGAGGATGTGATGCGCCTGCTGACCGACCCCGTGCACTTCCCGGAGCGGCTGCACTGGCAGCGGCGGCGGGAGGTGCTGCTGGAGGCGAGCGGCGACGTGAGCGACGCTGATGTCATCGCTAGCACGGACGCGCTGGCCGACCTGCCTGAGCTGCTCGGGGAGCGCACGGTGGAGGACCACCGGAAGGTGGTGGCGGCCAAGCGCACGAAGATCAACCAGGAGCTGAACAAGCTGCCGACGCGCATCGACGAGGCGACGCAGGCGCTGCCGGAGGTGGAGGCCGGCAAGGGCGACCTCGAGGCTCAGCTGGAGCAGCTGAAGGGAGAGAAGGCAGAGGCCGACGAGCGGCGGGCCGAGCTGGCCAGCGGTGGCGCGGTGGCGGAGCTGACGGCGGCAGTGGCGACAGGGAACGCCGAGCTGCTGAACATAAGGACGCGCGCGCGCCAGGCGAGCGAGGAGGAGCTGGCGGCGCTGCGGCAGGAGCTGACGGCGGCGGAGGGAAAGGTGCGCGACGCCGATGCTGCGCTGGCTGGGCTGGCAGGCAAGGTGAAGGCCGCTCGCCTGACGCGGGCCGAGATGGGCGCCGAGATGGAGGAGCAGCGCGCGGAGTGGGCGGCGGTGGACGCCGGAAAGTTTACGCACACCGAGCCTGATACGTGCGTGTACTGCGGGACCAAGCTGTCGACAGAAAAGGTGAAGGCGACGCTGGACGCCGCCGTGGCCGCGTTCAACCAGGTGAAGTCCGACGAGTTGCTGGCCATTGACGAGGCAGGGCTGGCGGTGAAGGCGAAAGAAACTAAGCTGCTGAAGCTGGTGGTGGAGCTTGAGGTGGCCGCGGCGAAGGCGGAGGAGGAGGCAGAGGCGCTGCGGACCGCGCAGGTGGCGGCCAGTGCGGCGCTGGAGGCTGCGGAGGACGCGGCGCCGGAGCCGGAGGAGGGCGACGACTACAAAGCGAAGCTGGCCGAGGTGGCCGCGCACGAGGCAGCCGTGGCCGACCACCACGAGAGCAGCGCGGCTGCCGTGGCGGCCGCGGCTGCGGAGGCGGAGGAACTGGGGCGGCGCGCTGCCGGCCTGGTCAGCCAGCTGGCACTCGCCAAGCAGCGCGCGGGCGTCGAGGCGCGCATCAAGGATCTGAAGCGGCAGGAGCAGCGGCTGGCCGCGGAGTACGAGGAGATGGAGCGGCAGCTGTACCTGACGGAGGAGTTCGTGCGCCGGAAGGTTGCGATGCTGACGGAGCGCATCAACGCCCGCTTCAGCATCGCCCGCTTCAAGCTCTTCAGCGAGCTCGTCGGTGGCGGCGTCGAGGAGTGCTGCGAGGTCAGCTACCAGGAGGACCCGGAGGCCGCCCTGGTGTCGTACCGCGACCTGAACCACGGTGGCAAGGTGCTGGTCGGGCTGGACGTGATCCGCACCCTGCAGGAGCACTACGGCTTCGCGCCGCCTGTGTGGGTGGACCAGGGCGAGTCGGTGACAACCCTGCCGGAGCTGCCGTGCCAGGTGCTGCGGCTGGTGGTGAGTGAGGATGACAAGGAGCTGCGCATCTACCAGGCGCAGACCACAGCAGGGGCGGCGGCACAGCCCCGGGAGGTGTAGGGCAGTGGCGAAGAAGCAAGAGGTGGAGAAGGCCGGCGAGAGCAGTCTGGCCGTCATGAAGCGGGACGTGATCGACGTGGTCCATGACCGCGTGCGCCAGCTGGTCGGTGACGGTCAGCTGCAGCTGCCGGCGAACTACTCGCTGGACAACGCGATAGCGTCCTGGTGGCTGATACTGCAGTCGACCAAGGACAGGAGCGGCAAGAAGGCCCTTGACGTCTGCACGCCGGACAGCGTGGCGAACGCGACGCTGGACATGGCGGTGCAGGGCCTGAACCCCGGGAAGCAGCAGTGCTACCCGGTCGTCTACGGCAATCAGCTCGTCTGCCTCCGGAGCTACTTCGGGGACGAGGCGCTGCTGCGCCGCGTGTACCCGAAGGCGCGTGTGTTCACGGAGGTCGTGTGGGCCGGCGACGTGCTGGAGTTCGAGATCCAGCTCGGCCGCAAGGTCATCACCAAGCACAAGTCCTCGCTCGCCAACATCGGCGGGCTGGACAAGGTGGTGGCGGCGTACGCGATCGCGGACCTCGGCGAAGGGCATGAGCCGCAGTGCGAGATCATGACGATTGACCAGATCAAGAAGGCATGGTCGAGGGGCGAGAACTGGCCGCCGAAGCAGGGGAAGATGAGCGCGCACACGGACCACCCGGAGCAGTTCACGCGCAAGACCGTGAGCGCCCGCGTGTGCACGCGCCTCATCAACGCCTCGGACGACGAGTACCTGGTGAAAGCCGTGGACCGGCAGGCGGGCCTGGTGGCCGAGGCCGAGATGGACGCCCAGGTGGCGGACCAGGCGAACGCTGAGGTCATTGACATAAGCGTGGCCGCGAGCGCGCCAGAGGCTGACCAGGTGGCGGAAGTGGAGGTGGAGGTACCAGCAGCCGCCACAGAGCCGGAGGCCGCCACAGAGCCGGAGCCGGAGGCGCCGGACTTGCCGGCGAACTTCGCGCCACCGGAGGAGCCGGCCGAGGGACCGCCGGACACACCGGCCGGCAGGTTCATGGACCTGATTGACACCTACGAGCTGCAAGCAACGAAGGCGCGCCAGGTGGCCGCGGAGATCTTCCACCTGGACAGCGCGCGCAAGCTGACGCACGACCACTACTCGCAGGTCCTGGGCAACGTGGAGAAGTTCCTGAAGATCTACCACGAGAAGGAGCCAGCCTTGAAGGCTGACAAGGCTGTCGGCAGCGGACCGAAGTTCTAACGAGCAAGGAGGCAACGAGGTGAACTTCCGCGCGTACGCCAGCTCCAGCGCCGGCAACCTGTACACGGTGTCGGAGCAGGACTCGGTGCTGGCGATTGAGTGCGGCGTGCGCATGCCGCTGATGCGGCAGCTCCTGGGCTTCGGCGTCACGGGGCTTGACGGCCTGCTGCTGTCGCACCACCACGGGGACCATGCCAGGGCGGTCAGGGAGGTGATGCGTGCCGGCGTGGACGTGTACGCGAGCGCCGGCACGTGGGCTGCCCTGGCGTGCAGCGGCCACCGCGCACACCTGCTGGAGCCGATGTGCGCGGTGCAGGTGGGACCGTGGCAGGTGCTGCCGTTCGAGGCCGTGCATGACGCGGACGGCGCGCTCTGCTTCCTCATCGCTGGCCCCGGCGGCGGCAAGCTGCTCTACGCCTGCGACACGGCGTACGTGACCAAGCGGTTCAGGAGCCTGACGCACGTGGCGGTGGAATGCAACTACTCGGTCGCCACCCTGCGCGCCTCGCCGGCCTTGGCCGCGCACCGCATCCGCGTCATGCGCCACCACATGAGCCTGGAGCGCGTGGTGGAGATGCTGGAGGCGAACGACCTGAGCGCCGTGCGGGAGGTCTGGCTGCTGCACCTGTCGGACGCGCACAGCGACGAGCAGGTTTTTCAACAGACCGTGGCTGAGGTTACGGGCAAGCCGGTGCATATAGCGCCGCGACGATGGGGAGGTTCTAATGCTACACATTCGAGAACGTAGCCTTTTGTTTCGCTGGGCGTATCTTTTCACCGACAGCAAACCGCTTGATCACACGGACGTTTGCACGCTGTTCTGGCGGTCGATTGCCCTGACACCGGTCGTGTTTCTTTCCCTGGCGGCTGGCAGTGTGGCGGTCTGCTTTGTGCTGCTCGTCTGCCTCTGGGGAATGTTCTGGAGCATCCACTGGCTCGGGCCTATCGGCGGATCTGTTGTCACTGTCCTGCTAGGTTGGGCCATCCTCGTTCTGCGCGATAAGTTCTGCTTGCGAGATACGACTACGCTCAACGCGATCAACCTTGTTTCTGAACGCCTCAAGAGTGCCAAGCACAACTACTGCGCTCTAGTGGAAGTCACGCACGACTAACGAGAACAACTAGGTACCCAAAATGACGACACTTGGCGTGAGAATTAGCGAGGGCGAGCGGCTTGTGGTCTCCCGCCCCGGTGAGGCACTCACGCTGACGGGCCGGCGGCATCCGGGAGACAACCCCCGGGAGGCATGCCGCCGGCCTCGAGCTGTGCAGCCGTGGCACTGGCTGCCTCCAGTTGTGGCGCGCGGTTCGCGCTGCGCTGCGGCTGCACAGCTCGGGGCCCCACAGGCCCCTCCCAGGAAGGCGCGCGCGCGGAGTGGCCGTGGCTGGCCACTGCCTCCCAGCGGGCCGCGCGTGCCCTTCCACTTGCCACCAGAAGGAGGTGCGCCATTGAGCGGTGAACTGCATGACGTGTGTCTGACCACGCTGCGCGGCGGAGCGGCGGTGGAGATGTTTGACCACATGCTGGCGAAGGTGCTGCGCAACATAGCCGACCTGAACACGGTGGCCGAGGCAGAGCGCGCGGTCACGCTCGTGGTGAAGTTCAAGCCCGGCGCCGACCGGGACGTGGCCGGCTACCTCGTTGAGGTGAAGGCGAAGCTGGCGCCACCGGCGCCGGTCGCGGGCGAGATGTATATCGGACGGCGCGACGGCCAGGTGGTCGCCGTGGCGCAGGACCCGCTGCAGCGGGACATGTTTGAGCCGGAGGCCGGCGAAGGGGTCATCCCTATCAGCGGCGCCAGGCAGAACGAGCAGGAGGGATGACATGGATGGAGAAGGTATCCAGAAGCTGTATGACCTATTCGTCGAGGCGGTGGACGCGCAGGAGATCAACGGCGTTCACTACTCGGCTCACGAGCTGCACCAGGTGACGCCGAAGCTGTACCAGCCGGCCTCCATGGTGTTCAGCACCCTGACCGGCCTGGTGCAGTACCTTGAGGCCGACTGCGACAAGCTGGTCGGCCAGGACGTGATGGTGCACGTCGACAGCCCCCGCAGGGTGCTCGTCGTCTGCGGCGTCAAGGGAGACCGGAACCAGCGGCTGTACTACGCCAGCGCCGTGGCCACCACGTCGGACATCAAGGGCTGCACGTGGATGCCGCCGGACGAGATGACGGTGCTGCTGAACACGCTGTGCGCGCAGACGGACGACAGGGACAAGGCCGTGCAGCTCGTCGGCAACGTCGTGGCGCGGGAGGCGGTGAAGCTGGAGGACGACGGCTTCACGCAGCTCGTCAGCACGCGCGCCGGCGTGCAGTTGGTGGAGGGGCACGAGGTGCCGAACCCCGTCATGCTCGCTCCCTACCGCACGTTCTCGGAGGTCGCACAGCCGGCCTCGCCGTTCCTCCTGCGGTTCCGGGGCGGAGGCGAGCGCGCGGTGGAGTGCAGGCTGTACGAGGCGGGCGGCGCGCTGTGGGAGCTTGAGGCGATGCAGCGCGTGGCCGCGTGGCTGGTGGAGAACTTGCCGGCGAGGCACGGCTTTCAGATCCTGGCCTGAGCATTGACTTAGCGGCGCCCCGAGCCGCGGCTGGTCGCGAGGCCGTCGGCGGCGAAACACGGTGCCGTGGATACGGCTCGGGGCGCAGGGTATTGAAAGGCCAACAGAGAGGAGGCAGCCGATGAGTGGATGGAGGAAGATAGCGAACCACGTGCTGAGCGGCCGCGGCGTGCGCATGTATCAGCGCGAGGCAGGGGACGGCCACCTGACCGTGCTGGTGGGGCAGGAGGCTGGCAAGTGGTACCTCGGCATCAGCCACCGCCTGAGCATCGTGGTGCCAGGCACCGGCCTGCCAGCGCCCGGCAGGCTGCCGACGTGGGAGGAGATACGGGAGGCGCGCTACCGCTTCCTCCCTGATGACCTGACGTTCGCCTTGCTGCTGCCGCCGTCAGCGGAGTACGTGAACCTGCACCCAACGACGATGCACCTGTGGGAGTTGCCGGAGGAGGCGGTGGCCGGGACGTGATGGACTGGTACAAGAACTTCGCGCAGGCCTTCCTGGAAGGCACCGCCCACATGACCAACGAGGAGGTCGGCATCTACAAGCGACTGCTGGATCACCAGTGGTGCCGGCGCGGCTACCTGCCGACCGGTGAGGCGGAGCTGGCAAGGATGGTGGGACTGTCGCCGCAGGACCTTGATGAGCTGGTCACTTTGCAAGGCGTTCTGTCGGCCAAGTTTGTTCGTCATAAGCGAGGCTACACGAACCTGAAGCTGCTGAAGCTGTGGCGCGGGGCGAGGCAAGTCGCTGAAACTAAACGAGATGCGGCGCGAACACGGTGGGATGCAGATGCAGTGCATATGCAGAACAAACGGGATGCTACGCGCGCTCGCGCGAGACGCGCGTCTAGTACTCTTGTATCTACTTCTAAAACAGGTAGTAAGAGCAAGGCAGTAGCAGGCGCGCGCGAGATGCCAGAGGTGCTCAATACGTCAGCCTTCAAGGCGAAGTGGAAGGAGTGGCTGGCGTACAGGCGGGAGCACGGGTGGTCGGTGAAGCCGGCCTGGCAGAAGAAGCAGCTGGCGAAGCTGGCGCCGCACGGGCCGGTGACGGCGGCGGCCGCGCTGCAGCAGAGCATGGAGCAGGGATGGCGCAGCGTGTGGCCGGAGAAGCTGGAAGGCAAGGGCGGTGATCACAAAGGCCCGGACGGGCTGGACACGCGAGGATACGATGACCTCTTCTGACGAGTGCGTAAAGTGCGGCGGGACGGGATGGGCGACGATGCGAAAGGACGGCGGCGGGGCGATGCAGAGGTGCTCCTGTGTGGCCGACGAGCTGGTGGCCAGGCGCCGCGCCGCGGCCGGCGTGCCGGCCAGGTACCAGGACAAGACGCTGGACAACTTCAAGGGCGTGACGCCATCAACCGCGGAGGCGCTCCTCCACTGCCGGCAGTTCGCCAAGTGCTACCCGCGCACCAGATATAGGGACAAGGACGGCCTGATGCTGGTGGGAGCGGCCGGGGTGGGGAAGACGCACCTGGCGGCCGGGGTGCTGTGGGAGCTGGTGGGGAGGGGCGCCGACGGCCGGTTCATGTCCGTGCTGCGCCTCTTCCGCAACCTACAGACCACGTACCAGGGCGGCGGCGGCAGCGAATGGGAGGTGCTGGCGCCGCTGCTGAGGTGCGATGTGCTGGTGGTGGACGACTTGGGGGCGCGGCGCGTGACGGACTGGTCGCACGACATCATCACCGAGCTGGTCTCGGAGCGGTACGATGAGGGGCTGGCAACGGTGCTCACCACGAACTACCGAGGGGAGGAGCTGGCCGCGCGCATCGGCGTCAGGCTGATGTCGCGGCTCGCCGAGGTGTGCGTCAAGGTCGTCATGGACGCGCCGGACTACAGGCTGCAATCGTGAGTGCGCTCATAGCGGAAATCCTTTCAAGGCCAGATAACGCTGGACGTGTCCGAATGCGTCTTGCCAGCGGGCGAATCGTTCGTCGCGTTCATCCAGATCTCCGGCAGCGAATCTACAACCGCGGCACGCCTTACGAACGTGCCATGGCTCATGTTTGCGAAGAATCAAACGGCTGCTGGATATGGACCGGAACGAGATTCCCTGGAGGCTACGGCCATATCAATCTCGGCAACGGCACTCACACGAATGCACACATCGTCACCTACGAACACGAGCATGGTCCTGTGCCGGATGGCCTGGAACTAGATCACCTTTGTCGCGTACGTGCGTGTGTGAACCCCAGGCACCTCGAGGCTGTCACGCATCGCGAGAATTGTCGGCGCGGCGATGGCGCTAAGCGAAAATGTGATCACGCAGAATCAGAGGCATACCGATATCCCCGAGGTCCCCGGAAAGGTCGAATCGCAAACTGTAGAGCGTGCCGCAGGGAACGCAGAAGGAATGCGGCCAATGGCTAGAAACAGTGGGCGACCGACGGAGACCGAAGCGACTTTTCAAGGGGCGGTTATCGAACTGGCCCAGCGTCTCGGATTCAGGGTGGCGCATTTCAGGGCGGCGCGCACGAAGCACGGATGGCGCACGCCGGTCGCAGCCGACGGCGAAGGATTCCCTGACCTCGTCCTGGTGCGTGAGCGCGTGGTGTGGGCAGAGCTGAAGCGTGAAGGTGAGGACCTCCGCTCCGCCCAAGAGAAGTGGAGGGACTGGCTGCTGGCCGCCGGCGAGGAGTGGTACATGTGGATGCCGAGTGACTGGGACGAGATTATGAACGTGCTATCAAAAGTCGATAGCCCAAAACGGGAGGCGACCTATGACTGAGCAGCTGTGCGTGGACACCCGGAGCTTCATTGTCGTCGTGGGCGGCCTACTGATCGTCGCGTCGCTCCTCCCGGCGCTGTTCCGCCTGGAGGACTGGCACCACAGGCGCCAGCTTAGGCGCCGAGAGGAGGAGGTGCATCATGAGTGAGGCGTACCGAGTGAACGAGATCTTCTACTCCCTGCAGGGCGAAGGCATGAGGGCAGGGACGGCCAACGTCTTCGTCCGCTTCAGCGGCTGCAATATGCGATGCGACATCAAGCCTGGGCCGAGATCTCCCGGAGGCTGGGCGTGCGACACGGAGTTCGCCAGCGGCACGGACATGACGCTGGAGAAGATCCACCTGGCGGCGGCGGAAGCGATGGGGGTGGACAACTTCTTCGCAACGGCGAACGAGGACGTGCTGAAGTGGCAGGTGCTGACGGGAGGCGAGCCGGGGCTGCAGGTCGACAGGGAGTACTGCGATTACATGCACTTGAAGGGGTGGCTCCTGGCGATCGAAACGAACGGCTCCGTCAGGTTGCCAGCGAATCGTTCGGCAACTCAGATCATGGACCGCAACGAATCTGAGGGCAACGATTGGCGCGAGTACGTCGACACCGGCGACTTCCTGCTGGACTGGATCACGGTCAGCCCCAAGGTGCCGGAGCACGCCGTCAGGCAGCTCGTGGCGCACGAGGTGAAGTACGTGCGCGGCTACGGCCAGGCGCTGCCGCAGCCGCGGTGCGAGGCGCAGCACCAGCTCATCAGCCCCGCATTTGACGGCCCCGAGGTGAACCCGGCGACGCTCGCCTGGTGCGTCGTGCTGGTGAAGCGCGACCCGCAGTGGCGCCTGTCGGTCCAGCAGCACAAGTCGTGGGCCGTGCGGTGAGCGGCGGCCAGCGGTGCCCGCGCTGCCGGCTGCACTGGCTGTGGGAGCTGAACGGGAGGAACGACACGAGCAGGCACCGGCCAGGCGTGCGCGTCTGCGCGTGGTGCCTGCGCGAGGAGGCGATGTTGGACGCTGGCGAGCCGATGCTGCCGGACGCGCAGGAACGGAGCGAGAGGTGGAGGGTCCGATGAAGAACGACAAGGACTGCCCGGGGATCGTACTGGGTGAGGGGCCGAGGACCGAGTGCGACTGCGAGGAGGCACCGCTGCGGAACGACATGACCCCGGTCCGCGACGAAGGAATCGAGCAACTGGAGAAGCAACTGGCCGACGATGTGCAAACCCTGGAGGATGAAGTGACCGCGCTGGAAGCGGAAGTCTCCGCGCTACAGTCCGAAAGAGACGAGGCGTATGACCAGGCCAGCGATCAGCGGGCCGCCGTCGAGGCGCTAGAAGGGCAGCTCGATGCAGTAGGGGGAGACACGGAATGATCCGCCAGCGCCTCGAGGCCCGAACGACCAGACCGGGCCGTGCGGGTAGTAGCGCCGGGGCGCTGGTGGAGAGATTGGAGTTAGGGGAGGAATCTAGACGATGAGCACCGGAATCGAATACGCCACCGACACATGGAATCCCATAACTGGCTGTCAGCGAGCCTCTGTCGGCTGCACCAACTGCTGGGCTGAGCGCCTGGCAGCAACGCGCCTCAAGGATCATCCCCGCTACCGGGGCGTGGCCGAGATGACCGACTCGGGGCCACGATGGACAGGGGAGGTGAGGCTGCACCCGGAGCTCCTCGAGCAACCGCTTCGATGGCGGAAGCCGCGGCGGATCTTTGTGTGCTCGATGAGCGACCTGTTTCATCCTGCCGTGCCGGCTACCTACATCGCTGCCGTGTTCGGAGTAATGGCGGCAAGACCACAGCACACTTTTTTGATTCTGACCAAGCGACCGGAACGGATGCTGGAATGGTTCCGCTGGATTGATGATGGGGGATACTCGCCAGAGAGCCTGGTAGCCGACCACCTGGACGAGTACCTGATCGACTACGGGCTGCCGATATGGAAGCGCCCGACAGAGGCGGCGATCTCATGGCCGCTCCCCAACGTCTGGTTGCTCACTTCGATCGAGGATCAACGGTCGGCCGACGAGCGTATCCCTCACCTATTGCAGACACCGGCAGCGGTACGAGGGGTGAGTTACGAGCCGGCGCTAGGTCCGGTGGATCTCGCTGCAGTCGACTGTCCCGGTGCGAAGGGGCTGCTCGACTGGGTGATCTGTGGCTCTGAGTCTGGCCCCGGCCGACGCGAGACCGATATCGAATGGGTACGCACGATCCGCCATCAATGCGTGGCCGCCAACGTCCCCTTCTTTCTGAAGCAGCTACACGTCGACGGGAAGAAAGTCAGCATGCCTGAGCTCGACGGCCGCGAGTGGAACGAGATGCCAACAACAATACAGGGAGGTGGATGATGCCAACCGGATACACGGCAGACGTACAAGACGGGAAAACCACAGATTTGCGGACGTTCACGCTTCAGTGCGCCCGTGCCTTTGGGGCGCTCGTTTCCATGCGGGATAGCGCGCACGATGCGCCGATTCCCGAAGAGCTTGTCCCCTCCAAGTACAACAACGAAAGGCTAGCGGAGGCTCGGAAGCGACACACAGAACTACAAGCCATGTCGTCGGAGGATGTCACGGCCGCGTGCGAGAAGGCGAACCGCGAGGCAATAAAGCAGAGCCGTGAGAGCCAGGAGCGAACCGCGACAGCCCGCGCACGCTATGAGTCGATGCTCAAGAAGGTTCGGGCGTGGACACCGCCGACTGCTGACCATGAAGGACTCAAGGATTTCATGGTGAAGCAGCTTCAAGAGTCCATCGGCTTTGACTGCCACGAGTCAGGCCCGCCGGAACCACAAAAGCGCGACGTGTGGCTTGAGGCGCAACAGGATCGGGCCATGCTCGACATCGGCTACCACTCAAAGGCTGCCGCCGAAGAAAAGGCGAGAGTGGCGAGGCGAAACCACTGGATTCGTGCCCTGCGTGAGTCGTTGGAAGGTGAATAGCTAATGCCGGAGGCAACCCGATGAGCAGATACGCCAACCAAACCAGCGTCACCCCCGAGAAATCACGGGCCGAGATCGAGCGCACCCTGATTCGGTACGGGGCAACCGGCTTCGCGTACGGCTGGCAGGACAGCGGTGCGATGGTGCAATTCGACATGGGAGGCAAGCGGATTCGTTTCCTGCTGCGGATGCCCGACCGGAACAGCGAGGAATTCACCCTGACGCCCTCGCGAAAGTGGGAGCGAGATCCACAAAGCGCGACGGGGGAATGGAGCAAGGCCTGCAGGCAGGTATGGCGGGCGCTGGCCTTGGTTGTGAAGGCGAAGCTGGGATCACCTCCTTCGAAGAGGAATTCCTGGCCCACATCATGCTCCCTGATGGCACCACGGTCGGCGAGCACACGCTGCCCCAGGTGGAGAGGGCCTATCTCTGCGGCAAGATGCCGACGCTCTTGCCAGGGTTGGCGGAAAGCGTTGTGGAAGCGGAGGTGGTGGACGATGACTGAGATGCCGGAGGCCAGCGATGTCTAGGCTGCGAGGCCACCCGATTCGCCACAACGGCCACCAATTAGTCTACGAGGATACCGGAGAGCCGACCGCAGAAACGTGGCGCGATCGCCCTTGTGGACGCTGCGGAAAACCGGCGACGGAAGACGGCCACGATGCGTGTCTCGGCACGATAGTCGGTGCAGCGAATGCTTGTTGCGGGCACGGAGATCCCCGGGATGCTTACATCCAATTTGCGAATGGTGACCAGCTGGATGGCGCGGCGCTGCGCGCACTACCGAAAGGGAGGTGGATAGATGGACCAGGAAGAGTTGGACCGAGCCGAAGAGATCAAGGTGGCATCGCTGGCCTTGGCGGGGCTGTTGGCTAATCCCGAGGTGGATATGGAGCACGCCGACGCCGCCGAGTTTGCCGTGTCGGCGGCACGGGCGTTGATCCGCGAGGTTGAGACGAGGCCCGCCGATGAATGACTTCGCAGACCCAACCGATTCCCCGGGGAGCATGTGCCTGATCTGCGACGGCGAGGGTGAGGTGAACTGCCTCTGCCCGCAATGGACAGAGGCATGTGAGTGGCACGGAGCGAACGCGGAGCCGCCTGCGCCCGCAGTTTGTCCAGCCTGCGAGGGCACGGGGCGCGAGGCCGAGAAGGCGGCGGCCGGGCTGACGATAGATCAGGCTGCTGGCTGCACTCAGATCGAAGTCAAGGCGAGCAGCACCGGGACGCTCTATGCCATCTGCTCCGACCATGACTTGATGGACGCTGACCAGTGCGGCGTGAGGTGGCCCCGGATAGACCTGGGCGGGGCGTGCCTGTTCTGCCTGATCGCGGAGCAGAGGGCCGGCGTCGAGCGGCTGGAGGCAGAGCGTGACGGATGGCGGGAATCGACTATCACGGGAAACGGCACGGCCGCTCGGCTACGTGGGGCGGGGCGAGTTGTCCTAAAAAACCACGACGCTCTAGGCTGCCCAATCCCCGAGTGCGACAAGGGGGCCATCCCGCACGGCCCGGACCCCGACGGTCATTGGGAAGCGGAGCAATGTCAATACTGCGCCGAGATGGACGACCTCCGCGCTGCCCTGAAAAGCAAGGGGGAGGGATGCACTTGTTTCACCAACAAGATGACGCAATGCCCGAAGTGTAAAGCGGAGGCCGACCTGGATAGCGAGGGAGACGATGACTGACCACCCATACAGCCCGCGACCTGAGGACCCTGGTGGCAACTGCGCGTGCGGTCTACCGATAGAGGACCACGACCCCGCGCCTTCGAGCGGCGACGCATGGCGAGCGAGGCCGCCGGCGAGGATGTCGAATACCACCACACGCCCGCCGCGCGGGAGGTGTGACACGATGGCTGACCAGAAGGCGGCGACGGACGGGCTGCACCGCTATCACTACACGTCCGATTCAGGCATGTGCGTTTTCTTGGACGGCGCCTGGGTAGCGTATGCCGAGGTCGCGATCCTAATCGAGCGGCTGGAGGCAGACCTGGCCATGTGGACGGGAACCGCCGTCGAGCTGGCATTAGACGCCGCCCGGAAAGAGGTGGCCGGTGAGTGAGCAGCCAGGCACGCGCGAGTACTTCCTGTCCGAGGTGCGTGCGTTCTTCGAGCTGTGCGGCACCGTCGAGTTCTGGGCTCTCAGCCTCAAACAGCAGCAAGGCGCGGCAGACGGGCTGGCGTATGTCTACTTCAATTCGGAGCACGGAGAGCACCTGGAGAGCGATGCCAAGATGTTTGAAATGGCGCTCTGCAACTATTCGCGCCGGGCAATACTGGTGGATTTCATGAACAGGGAAGCAAAGGTGGCGCCATGACGAGCGGCTACCTGGTGCCGCCGGACCCGGACCCCGCCAAGCAAGCCTGGTGGATGGGGAGGCTGGAAGCCGGCGGCTGGACGCGCCGCCAGGCCGCGCGCGTGGCCAAGGTGAGGGGCGACCGCGTGCACCGGCTGAGGGCGATGCCGGAATGGCAGGACGGGCACGCCACGGTCGCCGGCGCCCACTACGAGCCGTGGGGCCTGCAGCAGTGGGCCAGGGCGGTGCTGGAGCAGATGGTGCGCGACATACGCCGGCCGCTGCACCGACCGACCGTCGCCAGATACATCCGCTACGTGCGCGACAGCCGCGGCCTGCGCCGCCGACACAGCGACTACGCCACATGGGCAGCGGCGCACCGCAAGCGCACGCAGCGCGCCGCACACAACGCCCTGGACGCCATCGCGTTCGCGGACCGCGAGGACGAGGGCACGTTCAGCCTCTGCTGCTACCTGCTGGACATGCGGCCAGAAGTCGTCCGCGTGGCCACCCTTCGACTGGCCGCGGAAAATGCAACGCCCCCTGATGTGGTACTAAGTAACTAAGGTGGCAACTGGCAACTGTAGTACAGGCAGTAAGAGGGACGGTGATGGGACGCTGTACGGCGAAGACGCAGACGGGCGAGCGGTGCCGACTGAAGACCAGGAAGGGACGCCGCTGCCACCTGCCAGCCCACCGCCCCGGCGACCCCCGCAAGAGCCTCAAGCCCCCAGGCGCACATGCCGGCACGCTCACCGTCCGCCAGCGCCTTTTCGTCGATGCGTACTTCGCCTGCAAGGGCAACGTCACGCAGGCTGCCAT
>SDBU01004214.1_pt1 | contig 17755 bp, 14 predicted proteins | sample 2277071 | NCBI WGS metagenome assembly SDBU01 (sample SAMN10397929, study PRJNA504765) | marine sediment metagenome | isolation source: marine sediment core GS08_GC12, 126 cmbsf | place: Arctic Ocean: Gakkel Ridge, Loki's castle | collected 2008 | reverse complement strand
GGTCGCCTTTCCCTGGGCCCATGAGGTCTGCTATATCTGACTCATCGGAGGAATTCGTCTCTAAATGCCGGCTGGGAGAAATCTCATATTGAACGATACCACCAGAAGCCACTATCCTAATCGCTGCCCCTAATTTCCCAACTTGAAGTAGGAATCCCGCAGGACCAAGTGCAACAGTAAGAGCTCCAGTAACTAACTCCACGGTGGAGGCAATTCCAAAAGTCGCACCAGTAGGGTACGGGTTTTCATAACCGAGTAATCCATGGTTTTTGAGGTCTTGCGTTGTTTCCTGAATAGTCTCGTAGTTCACACCATCAATATTTCGTTCGACGCTCCAAGGCGATGGATAAACAGGAATCTCAACATTGTTGGCTTGTATGGTCATGCCTGTTACCATACCTTTAATCGTCTTGGCTTGTGCATGAATCGGATTACAAGTCAGGAGACATGTGCTACGACAGGATAGGAATTCTAATTTACCAAAGTCAAGTTAAATAAAACTAACATTTGACGTGGATTCGCGGATGGCTTTCGTTGTCAATTTTCGAAACCAATTATCAGTTGTCATATCCACAGCCATCCTCCTACAAATTACAATGAACTTTCGAAACTCCTCCAGAAATCGGAACCGGCGCTTTCGTCAAGTCAGGTAAAAGCCAAAAGACACTCTGCCTACTCATTGGCTCTACAGCCAATACGCACACAATCATTACATATTACTTGTAATAGACTATGAAGTATTTCAAGATTGTCTTTCAGCACCTCAACCGGCGTTCGCTTCGTCTTAAGTTGATACGAAAGGTGGTCAAACAAATGTCATCCACCTATTTGACCACTACAAAATTCTCCAATGCTCTGAGCAAATATTCGTTTGCTTCACGCATCTTTTCAACTGCGCGGAGTATGTCATCGTGAACCTCGGTATGTCCATGAGATTTCGCTTTTTCCGCCCACTCTTGAAAATCTTCGCCATGTTCTTCGTTATGCTCAACCCAATGTTTCAATAATATTTTGATTTTTTCCATATCTGTCTGTGCCATTTTTTACCTCCATAATTTGACTCATGCCAAAAATAAGTGCAAGAATTCTTAACATGAGCTAAATACTTAAACTTGCTTAGTTCGCCAATGTCACATTTCGCGTAGCCCAAGATTCTATCTTGGCGGAAATAAGTTAGTGGTAGAGTGGTGATTAGTGAGTGGTGATCTAACCAATACCACCACTACTCACCAATTGGAATAGCCAAATTAGAAATCCGATCACTTCGTTCGAGGACAAGCGTCGCCTTCGGTTTTTCCGTTTTCCGTATTCTGTTTTCCGTTTTCCGTTTTTAAGCATTGTATACTCCGTACTTATGGGCCGCTTTAACCATGGCGATATAGTTTTCAGGCTTACAACCCGGGTGGATTGAGTTCGATGAGCTAATAATGTAACCTCCTCCCGGCGCTGCTTTTTCAATCGTCTCCTTGACGTTTTTTTCTACCTCCTCTTCTGTACCAAAAGGAAGGAGGTCACGGCAGTCGATATTTCCTAAGACACAAGCCTTTCCAGTCAGATGCTTTTTTACCTCTGCAATATCCATGCTTTGAGGCTGGACTGGATGAAAACCATCGAAACCAACTTCCACAAAATCGTCCAAAATAGCCCAGATATTCCCATCGGTGTGCTTTACTATTTTTAACCCTTTTTTATGTGCGTGTTCTACCATTTCCCTGTGATACGGTTTAATGTATTCCCGATAATGTTGTGGGGACATCATGGTACTGTATTCGCCCGCTAAATCCCCAGGCACAGCGATAACGTCGACTCCTACATCAACAGCTATATCAATGGCTGCCATGCAAAAATCTGTGGCAATACGAGCTAAATCATGAACAAATTGTGGGTTTAACACGTAATCCATTAGCAAGTTCTGCATGCCTCCCCGCCGACGCCAACTGACTTTAAATGGGTCAGTAATACTGACAAAGTGGGCTTTATCCTTTCCGACTTTATCGATTACATATTTAACTCCTGAAAAATCATCAGGCTTGAGCTTGGATATCATGTCAAACCCTTTGAGGTCTTTCGGTCCCTTAATGGGGCCGTCCGTAGGGCAAGGTTCGCCATGTTCAGAAAGAAAGTAGTATGTGCCGAATTTGTCTCTACCGTAATCCTCCCTGAGACGCTCTAAGCCGATTGAAAAATTCATGGCTGTAGAATCTATTTCTAATTCTTCGACTATTGAACAATAGAGGTCGAGAACCTCAAGCCTTTCTTCCCCAAATCTATCTTTTCCAGCCTCTACTTTTACCGCTTCCGGCGTTAAGATTTTAGCTAATTCGACGATAATTGGCTCGTTTATATACAATTCAAAAATAGGTACTTTATCAGGTTGTCCATTACTCAAAGCTGTTAAAATTCTTTCTTTAGAAGTCATGTCAACACTCTCCCTTCTTAGAATATTTCCCGATAGAACTGCATTCACAAAATGATAAATCATCAAAAACTACTCGACTCAGACATATTCCTCCGCCAGTTGCAAAGCCATCTGTGTCCACTCCGTCAAACGGTGAGGTTCGTATCGGACAGTATGAAGGTCTTGCAGATTCACTTCGACGATGTTTTCGCGGGTTTTCTCGAAAGCGTCGCGTAGTTCCGAGCGCGCCAGGTCGGGGTGCCAACTCTCCATGCTCACGATAGTGGGATTGGGCTTATGGGTATAAACGTAGTCCTTGCCGACTTCAGCCGAAGCCACTTCTATATCAACCCACGGACTCATGGAGACACGGCGCAGATTCTTAATGTTCCGAATAAAGTGCATTTTGTTATGGAGTGGCTCGCAGCAGCCATAGGTACCGAGACCGAAACGTTCGAGAAGCCGCTTTTCATATTGAATGGCAAACTCATCGTGCATTTCAGGTGAGATGCCCGCGGTGAAAATCTGTGTGGCGCATCGAGCCCAGAGGTCTTTGAGCCGCACATGCTCGCCATCAAAATCTGGCTGGGGTAGTTGGTCAGTCCATCCGTAGCCACCCGAACCTAAGCGCGTGTTGCCGTTGCCCAGCGATAGAACATTGAGCTTTTCTATCTGTTCGATGCTGCTGAGATGTCCGACGGTAATTCGCTCCAGAGCTTCATGAACCCATTTGGGTCGCTCAATGAGGTCTACAAACATCTGCTCAATGCCGCGCCATTGGATAAATGTATCCATGACGGTCAGCCAAAAGAAATCCGGTCCACGCTTTTCCACTCGCAAAGTGCCATCATAAAGGTCGCAAAGACGTTCGTAGTTCTGTTCGGTCTGTTCCCAGTTCACCCGGACTTGCGGATTTGTCTGGATTTTGTCAATATCGCTTTCTTTCTCAATGGTGTTTTTGAAAAGCCCCGCGCCGAACCTCATCTCGGGTCGTTCCATATTCACCGTCATGCCGAATCCGGTGCTACGGCTTTCTCCCTGTATAACAATGGGAGAAACGACAACATCATCCACAATACGGTCATCGGGGAAGTTTTCCCAACAGTAAATCTTTTTGCGCAGTGCCATCTCCTGACCTCGGCAGAACGCGTCGGTGGTCTGAAGTTGGTCGTCAGGAATCAATTCGACCCAGATGCTGGGGTCAATTGCCTGAATATGAATCAACGGTCGAACCCGTTCCAACCGGTTCAGTCGTATCCACATATCCTGCTTTTCCTTATGCACAGGCAAACTGGCAATCTCAGTAACTTTTTTCGCAAGGTCGCGGATGATGTGTTTGTCCTTTTCTGGAATTGACATATTTTTCCTCCCTCTTGTTTTTCTTGTATGCCTAACCGCGGAACTCATTGGACACAAGTGGTGATTCTTATTGCGTATTCTCCACAAAGAATAATGGATTCTTTTTCAAAGCTGTCAATGCACGCTCCCACATTTGTTCACAGTCAACCAAATCCACAGTTGCCTCCAAAACCTTTCCCTTATTCAAGCCGTATTCGTCAAGCAATGAACCAAGTCGGTCATAACGCTGCTTCCAGCCAACAAAGTGATGCCTTATCACTCGCATCTTCATCTCTTTGTCTATCGTAAGGATAATCCGGTAGTCCACGGGGTCTCCAAAAAGATATGGAGGCTGAACAAGCTCTTCAATGGCATGCATCGAGGTATTGGGTCTCAGTCCACAGCCCAAGAATAAAATTTGCCCTTTGACATCTTGGAGTCTGCGGAACGGTGAGTGTTCGCCACACGGAGTTGTGTCCAAATGATGCTCTTTGAGCAGACTCTCTGTCTTCGTACCGACACCGCAGACGGAATGCGTCGGATGAACACTTCGGATGGTACCAGGGCGTGTGCGAAAATATTCTGGCAGCGCACCAATGCACGACGGGGTGTGTAGGAGGTCGAAAACAGGGTTGTTGACGCCGGTGTATGTATAACTGAGCGCAGGCATGAGGAGCGTTCCATTTCCCCCCAGTGCGCGCAACAGACCACGCACAACAGTTTCAGCTCCGCCGGAAACTGCCCCCAACGAGCGTAGCGATGCATGTACTAGCAGCACCCCGCTTTCTCTCAGACCCAATGCTGTCAGGTCATGAGCGATTTGCATCTGTGTTTTTTCTTTATCTAACATTTAGTATTTCTCCAATAGGAGACTCACTTTCTAAGTTGCAATCCCGAATTCTGTTCGTCCCGATGAGATTGCTTCGTTCCTCGCAACGGCTCGGTGGTTTACCCGAAGGGTCCGAAGTCGTAGCCGAAGGACCCGAAGTCTTGGCGACTTCGGCTACAACTTCGGCTCTTTCGGCTACGATAGAATCTTGGGCTCATATGTGGCATTAGCGAACTAATCTTCAAAAATGCCCACTGGAATCTTTGCGTCCCAACCGTCAGGCACTGGCAGTCCGAGCGCGCGCGTGATGACGGCTGCAGTGTCCATAATATTCACTTCGCTTTCTAACTCAACTCCGCGCGCCACTCCCGGTCCGCCACATGCCCAGAATATAGTCGTGCAATCGGGGTGTGCGCTGCCGTGTGATTTGCCCACGCCACCGTGGTCGGAAAGCAGGACAATCAGGCTTTCATCAAATACGCCAGCGTCACGGATTGCGTCTAGCACTATTCCCGCTTGTTCGTCAGTGGCAGTTATCTGCTCAATGTATTTTTGTGAACCATAGCCGTGCGAATGCCCAGCGCCGTCAATAAAATCGAGTTGCATAAAATACGCGTCGGGGGACTGGCGGCGGATGTAGTCTGCGGCAGCCAACACGAGTTGCGGGTCTGGCATTGAGACGCAGTGACACTCGCATGATGGTTCGATGATATGCGTGTTAATCGGCTCCCAACAACTGAAGGAAGCGCATTTGGTTTCTGGTCGCACTTGTTTTGATACTTTCATGAACGACGGCCACGGCGCATCTTCCGAGATGGGGTTACTGCCACCGAGTTGGTGCTTCTCGGGTCCAACGCCGTGAAACATAGCGCCCCAGGCTTCAAAACTCGCCGACGGAACTCCTGTCCTCGCCGAATATGTCACGACACCTTCAGCTAAGATAGCGTCGATGTGCGGAGTATTCGCCTCGCGTACTGCACACCCAATCGCCCCGTCCAATCCGATGACAAATACTCGCTTACACTTTTTTCCCTGCATCTACTATTCCTCTCCTTGGTTCCGAGTTACATTTCATAGGAGATGAGTTGCCACCCCTTCTTCTTGATTGTCCTGTACTGGCTTATACCGATTTGGGTTTAAAATTTCCCGTCCTCAACTTGAACAGAATTATCCGTAGTATAGCCCCTTGTGGGCGTGTGGTAACGGGGACAAGCCCCTAGGCTACGCCAATAGGGGAAACATCAAGCTTAAACCAGTATTAATAGTTTCTTTCTCCAAATAAGATAGTTCCTATCCTAATCATATTGCTGCCTTCTTCGATAGCAACTTCGTAACTGTTGCTCATCCCCATAGAGAGGTATCGCATTTCAATGTTGGGAATCTGTGCAGCAGCTATGCGGTCAAAAATCGCTTTCGTCTCGCGAAAAAATGGTATAGCATCCTCTGGCTTACCGAAGCGCGGTCCCATAGTCATTACCCCTTGCACACTGATGTGACGCAAGCCTGCTAATTTCCGAATTAGAGAATCTACCTCATCGGGAAGTACCCCTGTCTTGCTGGCTTCACGCCCGCTGTTAATCTCCACCAAAACAGACATTGTCTTGCCGATGGCGGCACATTGCCTGTCTATTAATTCTGCCAAACGCCATGAATCCAAAGTTTCCAGCATGTCAAAGAGTTGGACAGCCTTCTTCACTTTGTTCCTTTGTAGATGTCCAATCATGTGCCATTTCGATTGGTTTCCAAGGACATTGATAATTTTCTCCGCTTCCTGAACATAGTTCTCACCGATAACTTCGATACCTGCATCAATAGCTTCTTTAATCTCCTCTACTGTTCTTGCCTTAGCTGCAGCAACTATGGTTACAGAATCAGGGATGCTTTTTCTAATCTCTTTATATTTCGCTTCTATATTTGCCACTTTTCTATCTCCATATATTTTTGAGCTTTCTCGGAAAGTCCGAAAGCTCTTTTTTTACCGGCAAGGAATATATCACCGTTAAGATATCGGCAGCGTATTCTGGTGATTAAATCGAATTACGAAGTACGAATTACGCATTCATCCCCTCCTGTTCACTTCGTTCACCGACGCCTGGCTGGTTTCGATACACTTCGTTACTCAACCCAAGTCGCTGGGCTTACGGAACTACATTCAAAGAATCAGACGCTTGCGAGGAATCGAAGCAGATTGCCGCGCTACGCTCGCAACGGCGTCTGAGCAAAGCGAAGCAAACAGGATTTCTGCGAAAAAAAGTTAAATGGATGGATGGTATAAAGTTTATCCTCCCGATTTTCGGAATGAACTTCATTGGGAGGATAAACTGCGGGGCGAATCGGTAGTTTACAACTCTCGAATACAAATGTTGCGGAACATTACAGGTCCGTGGTCACCCTGTAGCATCAAAGGTCCTTTAGGTGGGTCGCCATCGACTAGTTGTCCACCGGTTGGTCCCTTAATCGTCACGTTATCGTGGATTTTTTGACCATTTAACGTGAGGTTCAGAGTCATCCCCTTAAGCGTAGCATCAACAGTCTGCCACTCTCCCGCCGGCTTACTTGCCTCTACATCGGGCGACTTCTGGTTATAAAGCGCGCCGTTCTCGGCAGGATACTCATATTCCTTACCCAGGCTGTCCAGAATCTGGATTTCGTACTGACCGCGCAGGTAGATGCCGCTGTTGCTATCCTTGGGCACCAGGTATTCGATATGCAACTCAAAATCGCCGAATTCCTGCTCGGTAATAATGTCGACTCCACGACCGGTGTTATCCAGAATTCCATCGTGGGCTACCCACGTATGTTCCCGGTCAGAATGCCGCATTCTCCAGCCCGTCAAGTCTTTGCCATTGAAAAGCTCAATACATTCTTTTGCCATTATAGTAAATTCTCCTTAGTTGTAATTATTATTTATATTTCACACCCATTGTTTCGATTATTGAATTTCGAAAACGTGATGCGTGTTACGTGTTGCGTGTTACGTGTTGCATTTTCCTCATTTCTTTATCTTGCTCATTTTCCTCTGCTTCGTGAAAATGCTTTGTAAAATTTCTTGCAATTCTGCATCGTCAACATCCGACTTGCCCTTTTGCCCTCTAGCCCCCTTACCCTTTTGCCCTCTAGCCCTCTAGCCCCTTTGCCCTATCAATCCCTATATTTCGCCATGTAATCTTTAGTTTTGTATTCTTCTACCATCTTTTCGTCAAGGGGATATTGACCGTATTTTTTACCTGCTTCCAACATGGTTTTATAATTTTCCGGATTGACAGCAGGATGAATGCTGTTGGAAGAAGCAAAAATATGCCCACCACCTGGGGAAGCCTTGGCAATTGTCTCCTTGACAGCTTCTACAACTTCCTCTGGTGTTCCACGCGATAGAAGTTCACCGCAGTCAACATTTCCCGCCACAGCAATTCTATCACCATACAACTCTTTGACTTTACCGATGTCCATACCGGCTATCGGTTCAAGCGGGTCGAGTGCGTCGATTCCTGTGTCAACAATCATATCAATTATAGGCCAGATATTTCCATCTACATGTTTGATGAAAGGCACGTTATTTTCTTTGGCAACATCGACCATTTCCTGAAGATACGGGAGAACGAACTCTTTGAAATGTTCGGGTGACATAATTGGCGCTTGTCGATGAGCATAATCGTCTCCCGTAAGGGCTATGTCTGTGCCCTCGTCTATGGCTCGTTTCATCACCCGCTTCTTGTAATCGGTCACGACTCTAGCCAATCTTCTGACAAAATCGGGATTTAGAACGTAATCCATCAACAGGTTGTCCATCCCTCTGAGATAGTGAGAAAATTCGAAGGCGTCATGTCCTAAAAAGATTATCGCTTTCTCGCCCCTGAACCGTTTTACAGCTTGCTTCAATGTATCCACACGATAGTCAGTGTCCGGGTCAGGAGAGATGTAGGAATCTAAATCCTTCTCATTTTGGATGGGATGGCCAACGACATAGGGAATACCGTTGGGCGGAATTTGCCACGTAATACCCCATTCGTCGATGTAATGTTCTCCATCAATCCATTTTTTAGGGCGAAAATCTTCAAAGATGGTTATCGCATCTATATCCTCTCTTTCGATAAAATCCGCCAGCATTTGATAAGCTCCCTGAGAACCCCTTTCAAATTGCGCACCCTTGAGTGATAAATCTGGATGCAGAGCTTTGATGACAGGTTCATTTACTACCAATTCAAAGATAGCAACTCTATCAGGTTGCTCACGTTTCAAAGCAGTCATTATTCTTTCATATCCATTCATTTTGACCTCCTTTTCGGAATGCGGATTTCGGAATGCAGAATTGTCTTTATTCCACATCCGAAGAGCCACCTTGCCTCTTAGCTTGATCACTTCCTACCTTTCGGAAAGCGGATGTCGGAAGTCAGAAGTCAGTTCTCCGCTCTCCGTTTTCCGTTTTCCATTCTCCGTCTTTTCTCCTCAGTCTATATCGATACCGGGAACGATGTATTCACGATAACGAGTCTTTAGAACATGTTCGACATAGACAGGTTTATATTTACCTAACACTCGTCTTATTAGCGCCCTTTCATCACCATCGCAATCGACAACTTTTCCGTCGTGGATAGCAACAAATTTCCCTTCGTGAGTTTTGAGCAAATCTTGCCACATAGCATCGTAGGCGGCAACTTCTTTCAGCCATCTCCGGTTGCCCGGAGTATCTGGAAGATATTCTATATTTGTGTCCTCTATGTATTTCTGTGCCATCGGTATCACCTCCTACCTTTCGGAAATCGGAAATCAGAAGTCAGTTCTCCGCTCTCCGTTTTCCGTTCTCCGTTCTCCGCTAATATTTCTTCCAGTTCGCTATAGCTACTAGCGTCGTGAACGCGTTGTCTGATTTCACTCGAATCTGGAAATCCTTTGACATACCATTTGACATGCGTGCGGATTTTCCTTAGCGTTATGTATTCACCATTCGAATTGACCATACTCTTCGTAAACTTTAAGAACATCTGGATTTTATCGTGTCTCGTAGGTTCAGGCTGGAGAACTCCTGTTTTAAGATATTCTACAGTGCGAGAGAAAATCCACAGATTGCCTAACGATGCTCGACCAATCATGACTGCATCACAACCCGTGGATTCGAACATCGCTGTAACATCCTCGGGAGACGTAATATCACCGTTACCGATAACAGGTATAGAAACCGCATCTTTCACTTCAGCAATAATGCGCCAATCGGCCGCGCCTTCGAAGCCTTGCGCGCAAGTGCGCGGGTGTATGGTAATCGCGGCAGCACCACTATCCTGGCATATTTTGGCGATTTTTATTGCATTGTTATGGCTTTGATTCCATCCGGACCTGATTTTAACTGTAACCGGACAATCCACTGCACGCGCGACGCGTGTGACAATTTCACGAATGGTCATGGGTTCTTTGAGAAGTGCAGCACCATATCCATCAGCTATAACTTTAGGCGCTGGACAGCCAAAATTGAGGTCGATAAGGTCACATTCTGGCTCAACAATCTGTGCGGCACATGCTATAATTTCCGGGTCCAAGCCATACAGTTGAATCGCAACAGGACGTTCCTTGTGAGATACAGTCGCCAATTCAACACTTTTTTGGCTGCCAAGCATAATCCCTCGCGCGTTTACCATACCTGTGTAAACCAATCCCGCGTTATGTTCTTTCGCTAAAAGCCGCACAGGAATCTCAGTTACACCAGCCATCGGAGCTAAAAGAACATTACTTGAGGGGATTACAGAACCAATTTTTAGTGAATTCATTCAGAACATCTTTCTATTCAACTGTTAATTGTTGAAATACATTGTAAGCCTGCAGATGTTTCACAGCAGTTTGAATCTGCGGGTCATATTCGTATTCGTCTTTTGTATCTTTTGTCTCAAAAGATATTGCGAATTTAATTAAGTCATCGCTTAAGAAAATCTGTTCTTTTTCCAAGTCTTTAACGAAGTTTTCATATTGATTGAGTATAGGGTCTGAGCCATTTTCTTCCGCGCTCGTCTGTGCTTTTTTTAGTTTGTCGAGAATATCATCCCCTGATTTCTCCAGAAATTGCTTGAGTATGTCACCGTTTCTCAACTTCCACCACATCTTTCGCTCTGATAGGCTTTCGAGCGGATATTCAATATCGGGTTCGATACCCACTTTGTGAATATCTGTGCCGTTGGGAGTATAATAGTGGGCAACGGTGAGTTTGACAGCGGCGTCGATGCCTATTTCATCGCCTATGGGGAATATTTTTTGAACTGATGCTTTACCGAAGCTGCGGGTGCCGATGACCAACCCACGTTTGTGGTCTCTGATTGCGCCAGCGACAATTTCTGACCCACTGGCGCTGCCGCGATTGACTAAAACGACCAGAGGATATAGTTCATGCGTCACGCCTTGTGGGACAAAAAATTCCTCTTTTGACTCGACCCTACGTCCCTGGGTATAGACGATTAATTTGCCTTCTTTCAGAAAATCACTGGCAACATCGACAGCGGAAGTCAACAACCCGCCAGGATTGCCCCGCAAATCTAAAATAATCCCTGTAATGTTCTGTTGCTCGAACGCCTCGAATGCTTTATCGACATCCGCCGCAGTAGGCTCCATAAAGCTTGTGATGCGGATATACCCGATGTCATTGTTGAGGACATGATATTTGACAGTTTGGATGGTTATGATATCCCGAGTGATGGTCAATTTGATTGGCTCTTCTTCTCCTTCGCGGATGAGGGTAATCGTAACTTGTGTTTCCGGCTCACCCCGGAGCTTTTGTACTGCGTCGCCAACAGAAATACCGACTGTCGATTTACCATCTATCTCACTGATATAGTCGCCTGCTTGGACGCCGGCGTGATATGCCGGAGTGTCTTCAATCGGACTGATGATGGTTAATCTGCTCTTCCGGATACCGATATACATTCCTAAACCGCCGAATGTGCCACGAGTATTCATTCGGAGAAGTTTTTTTGCTTCTGGGTCGAGAAATTCACTGTATGGGTCGAGTGTTGATAACATTCCCTTAATTGCAGCATAAAGGGCATCCCGCGATTCTGGATAATCCAGATGTTCTTTCTGAACTTGGGCAACAACCTCTGCTAATAGCGAAAATTGCTTGAATATCTCTTCATCCGGAACTTGTGCCAACGTCGTGGAATATCCAATAACCATCGAAAATGTAACGACCACTATGAGAATTCCTACCAAAGTGTATCTTGCGCGTTTGCTTGTTACTTGTTTCATTTTTTTCCTCTTTTCTATAGTAAATTTGACTCTACATGGATTCTCGGAGAAAGCAAGCTGTGTTTATTATCAACCAAAATGGTTCGATAATACGTGTTGCGTGTTACGTGTTGCGTGTTGCGTAAAGCGTGATTATTTACGTCTTACGTTTTACTAAAAAAACTACCACATTGTCAAATAAATCCTGACAGACGTAGCGGCGTGTCTCTGTACCGCCAATTGTCAACGGAGAAATGTCACCGCAGAGGGATGACGCTACGGGATTTTAGGTATTGTCAAAACATATTTGACAGTGTACTACGCACTTCTACAGAAAATTCGAACCGCGATTCACTTCGTTCATCGCAGTTAAAAAGAAAGAAAAAAGCGCGGAAGTATAGTACGTAAAAAGTGAACTAAACTAAACCTAAAGGTTGTAGCTAACACACTCCCCTTCTCCGCTGAATATCAACAGGGCACCCTTCAAACTGCGATGCGTCTGCGGACGAACCTTCTGCATGTATCTCTTCAATTGCTCCATTCCTTCACTTTTCACCCGCTCCATTTCTCCCGCGTCTCTTTTCCGAATATACTTAAGCTCTAAAACCCACTCGTAATCAACAGGAAACTGCGGAGTCTCCCGGAGGAATATGTCAACGTATCCTCGCTCTGCTTCAAGTTCACTCTGAATGTAAAACAACCTGCTAAGGTGCAACAGCGTCAATATGTGAACCTTCAGATGGCTCTCCTTAAACCTTCGCAAATCACGGTTGGACAGTACCTTCTTCAAAAATTCCTCTACTATTTCTATTAGTTTTTCTATCCTACCCTGATATGCCAAATCCCTCATCGCAGACCTGAGTTCCTCTACTTTCAACTTCAAGCCATATTCCTGTTCCATAAGCTCGTAAAGATACCCGTAATACAGTTCTTTAATGACGTAGTTTGGAATGCCAAGTTCAACGCTCTCTCCTATCATCCCCTCTACCGTGATGAACCCCATGTACAACAGAAGCGAAAGAAAACCATCTCTTTCAAACTCTCTTTCCAAATTGAACTGAACCGTCAGGCTGCCGTAGACAACATCCTGCTCCATTAGCTCGTTGATTATTTCTCTTCCCCCCACCATGTCAAACAATCTAAAGAGATTCCCTATTTTGCGGTAATCCGACGCGATGTTTGGGTCTATCAATCTATTTGGTGGTCTGCAATACCTCTGATAATCCCTCAAGTAGTATAAAACCATGTTGGGGTTAAACAACCTGCCATCGGGGTGTTTATCCTCGCAAAACTTGTGTCCGTTGTAGCAGTCAGACATCTGTTTGTAGATGTCGTCAAGGTCAGTGTTACAATGAGAGCAGATGATTTCGATGAGCGAACTGGTTTCATCTTCGGTGAAACCTAGCATGTCGTGGAATTCCTCGTCTAAAGAGAGATTTTTGCCGATGTTAAACCCGCTAGTGAAGCTGTCGAGAGTGATAGGAGTTACGCCGGTGATAAACATCCTATCAATCACACCGTCCCTCGCGCCTGTTTTGAGAACTTCGTAAAACTTCCTCACAAAACCTGCTTGGGAGATTAGTTCTTTGAACATGTCAAATTGGAATGCTAAAAGCTCGTTGGCAAAATGGTCATATTCGTCTATCAAAAGGTAAATTCTCCTGTCGGTCTTCTGACTAACCGATTGTAGAAACTCCGCCAACATTCCCTCAGGCTCTTCTATGTTCAATATCTTTTCCTTCTCCTCATCACTCAGCATGTCAGCATACTTCCCCCAAAACCTCTCTATCCCAACTTGCGCTCTCCTGTGGAATCCCCTATAAGTTGCCTCCTTTGTCTCCGTGTTTATCCCGCTGAAGTCGAAAAGCAGGACGAGATAGCTGTTACGCAAAGGCGTAGGCTGCCTGCCGATGTGGAAATCCCCAAACAGCCGCTCGAAATCATCCGAATACCTCATGTCGTAGTAGTGCTCCAGCATTGAGACGAAAAGGCTCTTACCAAATTTGCGGGGGCGTAAAAAGAATATGTATGGTTCTCCCAGGTTTTCCAGTTTTTCCACAAACGGAGTTTTGTCTATAAAAATGTAGTCTCCTTCTGCTATCTTCTTGAAATTTGGTATCCCATACGGCAATCTTTTTCGTTCCATATCACCTCACCTCTCAACTGTATAGTCAATACATAGCATCGCTTATCGTCCTTTTTACTGTCCTCTTTCAATTTTCTTAATCTTACCATTTTTGCTGATAAATATGGTTAAATCTCCACCCAATTGGAACTTCAAAGGTTTATAGTAAATTTTCCAAAAACGTTTCTCTTTATTGGCAATGATTTGAAATTCATCAGGATGATAACCAAGCAACATAGCTCGCTCATTTGCAATTTTCAGGATATGATATTCATTACCTGTTAAATGTTTGTCGTGTAGTGTATGAGTTTGATTCATTGAAGCCTCCTTGACAGTGTGAATAGTGCTTCAACCCAAAACCTTCTTAGTTTTTCCAACCACAGTCACATTGCCTTGTATATCAATTTTATAAATCTTTTTCTCACTGATTACAAAATGCTCGTTTCCAGCATTTTTTGGATTATTTTTTACCCAGTTTATGTCCGCTTGACTTGGTCCCTGTCTGTAATCAGAGCCGATATTTGGATGGGTATGAACTGCCGCTTCGCCCCTCCGCTTCGCTACGGGATATGAACCTACGATTTCTTTATCGCTGACTTTGCCATCCGGATGGCTTGGCGGTATAAGTCTATCTGTATCACCCGCCGGCCAAGTTTGTGTGCTTAAATTTTCATTTTTGTCCTTTAGAATAAATCCGCCTTCCTCGTGTTTTTCCGTGCTCCCAAAGTTAGAGTTGTTTTTTGCTTGGATCATTCCTCTCCTAACTTCAGGAACGTCAATAAGACTACTTTTAACTCGGCGAAAAAAAATTATCAATTTGTGCATCGTTCGGAAGGGGTTGCACCCCTGACGGATTCAGTAAAAGTTATGGGGTACAACTATTCGTTGTGCAGGGGCTCAACCCCTGCACAACGAAATAACGAACAGTACCCCCCTTGGACCTTTCAGTTATTTCATAATTACCATCTTGCGGGTTGCCGTAAATTCCTCAGATTGCAAAGTGTAGAAATACACTCCGCTGGCGACTTTCTCACCCACGTTATCTTTCCCATCCCAGTAAGCGGCTTTCCCTTTGGTCACGTAAACGCCGGCATTTTTATTGCCAAAATGCAGCGTACGAATAAGCTGTCCCTTCGCATTGTAAATGCTAATGCTGACAGGTGAAGCTGACGCAAGTTTGTATGGCAGCCACGTGTCCGGGTTAAATGGATTCGGGAAGTTTTGTAGCAACGCGAAAGTCGAAGGGATAACGCGAACTTCTCCGTCGATTTGCGTGATGCTCCGGCTATTGGAAAGAACGATGTTTTCGAAAATCAGGTGGCTCGTCCTGCCTTCGGCATTCGGCAAAACTTCAAACTCTACCATCAGTAAATCCCCCCTACCCCCCTTTTCCAAAGGGGGAAATCCTTGTCCACTTGTTGGTTCAGCGGTAGCAAAGGCAAATCGGACTTCGCCCGGCAAATCTGTATTTGCTTTCCAATAGTAGCCGTTAAGGAGTTTTAAGGAGGCATAATCGACGGCTCTCAATACTGTCGAGTCATATCTGATGGTTATTCCACCAGCCAGTAACCCCGTAGCATCGTTGATGGCAATGGGAACTTGGATCTTTCCGCCTGCGGGCGTTTCTACGTTGGGAAGGCTAATCTCATAATCTTGGGTTTCTATTGCAGATGGCGAAGCCATTGAATCAGCGGGGAAATCATCTATCAAACCAACAACGTATTGCAAAATAAGCGCGGCGTCTTGGGCTGTGATTTCACCATTGCCGCTGACATCACCACGCAACGGAGGAGGCCAGGTTCCGTAAAGCGGAACAATTTCGGCATCTCCCATAAGCGTCCCATGATTGCCGTTTAGCGAGGAATCGTTGGCTGTGCTGTTGTCGAAGTTCCAGTAGCCGACTAAGTCTGGCTCATCACCTTGAAGCGTTGTATTCATTGTCGATTGGATTTCTTCTTGGGTGCGGGCGACGTTCCAGATGCGAACTTCGTCAAGAAGACCATTGAAAAAACGCAGCATTCCCGCTTCACCGCCAAGTCTTAAACTTACATCATTAATTCGACCTGGCCCACTTTGATTTATCTGTCCTGAAGGAACGCCATTGAGATAGAATTTTGCCTGTTGGCCATTCCAACTGAGTGCTACATGCGTCCACTTATTTGCTTTCACTCTATCCTCGGACAGATGATAACCCTCAGGATGCGTATCATAGAAGTAATAAGCGATTTGACCCATTGGCTCTATTTGAAAATAATACGCATCTTTCTTAACGATGATGGTGCGTTTATATCCCGTAATTGTTATAGGGTACACCCATGCTTCCATTGTAATCTGTTCGAAAATATCGAGACTATCCGAATCTGCAATTTCCACCCAATCTTCATCTCCATCTACAATCAATGCCTGGGCAAATGGAAAAACTTTTCGGTGTGCCCCATCCATCCAAGGCTTGTAATCAACAACACCTCTGCTGGGGTCATCGTAATAATCATAGATAGCATTTTGGATATCGATTTCTGCGGTAGTGCCCCAGTAATTGTAGGTGGCGTCGATAGTGTTGGTTGAATCGTTGCGGACGGCATATTCGGTGTTGCCGAAGATGTCGTTGGCGTTGTCTCGGTTGCCGCCGATGAGAGCGGAACAATCATCGCTTAGGTAGATGCCATCTCCCTGATTATTTGTAATCCAATTATTAATAATCCAGGCAGATGCGCCTTCGGCTAAACCGCCTTCCCATAAACTAATTCCATCACCAACAACTGCATCATTATTTGAAATGTCATTGGCATCGACTCGGACGTCAAGCGTTCCTTGGATACAGATTCCACCACCCCAATTTTCAGCGTGATTATCCGTGATACTATTTTGCCAGATGGTAATAGGCGCGGTACATTTGGAAATCAAAATCCCGCCGCCGTCGGCGAAAACACCATTGACCTGGTTTTGGGTGATTATGTTATCGCGTATGACAATGTTGGAACATCCAGAAACTGCAATGCCGCCTCCATTGTCACTACCCTGGTAGTCTTGCCCATCGCCCAAACCGTTTGTAATCGTAAATCCACTGATGGTGACATCGCTAATCTCTGACATCTTCACCACACTCCCGTTACCTCCACCATCTATTGTAGTAACATCAGCGCCAGAGCCTTGCAACCTGATGCCGCTTTTCAAGATGATGTTTTCATAGTAAGTCCCAAGGTAAACTACTACAATATCACCTGGGTCGGCAGCATCTATTCCATCTTGAATCGTAGGATATTCGACTGGAACGAAAATAACCTTTGCCCGCTCTGCCTCGACGATTGTTGCATCGCCCTGCAATGTGCCATCATTGCCGTATTGCGACAAGTCTGCTGTGCCGTCCTCGAAGTTCCAGTAGCCGACTAAGTTTGGCTTCGACTCTGGATCTACTATCGGCGGATTCATGTCTGCTCGGATTTCTTCTTGGGTGCGGACGACGTTCCAGATGCGAACTTCGTCGATGAGGCCAGGAAAAAAGTAACTAGCCCCATCTCTAGACGCGCCGATGATTAACGGAATATCCAACCGGCAGGCAGCCAAGAGATTGGCCGGAACATTTTTGTCACAGGAGGAGATCATTACCAGTCCGTCGAACATTTGAAGAAATGTTGCCGCTTCAATCTCGGCGGCGACAATATCCCGTGTCGCCGTATCATAGCGGATACCATGTTTGCCGATATCCATGGGGCACTGTGCGAAACTGTTGAATTCAAACGGTGTGCCGCCCGCCTGCCAGACGCCTGCCTTGACGGCGTCTCCAACGCCTCTGAGATGAAAATGACCTGGGCTGGTCTCGCCCCATGAGTTTGCAATGCCGATCCGGGGCTTTTTGAGCTCA
>SDBU01004213.1_pt1 | contig 17756 bp, 17 predicted proteins | sample 2277071 | NCBI WGS metagenome assembly SDBU01 (sample SAMN10397929, study PRJNA504765) | marine sediment metagenome | isolation source: marine sediment core GS08_GC12, 126 cmbsf | place: Arctic Ocean: Gakkel Ridge, Loki's castle | collected 2008 | reverse complement strand
CATCTTTTTTAACTACGCCCGTAAATTCAAGATGAATAATGTTATCTTCTTCATGAGTATGGATTGGTCGCTCGGTAATGCCAAGACCAATATTGGCGGGAATATCCTGTTTTTGGCCCAAAATAGTAATTGAGAGTTCAGTGTGCCAGTGAATACCTTGTTTTGAAATAATTTCTGATTCTGGCAGGGGTGGCCTTGTGGCTAAAAACCAACCACCACCAAAAATCCCTCCCCCCACAATTAAGGCTACAGCAGCTACCAATAAAAATTTTTTGAATTTTTTCTGGCGGTGACATCTGAGACGCTCTGTTTCTCTTTGCTGTCTCTTTAAAAGATTACGTTCTTTCTTTGTTAGCTGGTGGCGCTTAGCCGGTGCGTTATTTTTATCCGACTCTTCCATATGGTATATACTTCCTCAAGGAGGGGGGGAATTTATAGTGTGAAGGAGCTTTGCCCCTTCACACTTCCTTGACAGGCAACCTCTTTAGTTAGTGGAGAAAGAGAGGTTCATGGTTCCTTCCGATTACTTTCTTTTTTGCCCCTGATATTGTCACTATGTCATGCTTTGGTTAGCTCAGCCAATATGCTTTCATCCATAAAGGAGCTTTGCTTGTCCGTGGGGAAGCCGCCGGCTTTCACCTCGTTGTGGTATTCAGTAACCGCGCTTCGGATGATGTCGGCAAGTTTTGCATATTGCTTGGCATGCTTGGGCACAAAGTCAATAAATGAACCGAGAATGTCATTAATGACCTGAACCTGACCATCACAGTCAATACCAGCCCCGATGCCAATAGTAGGGATGCTTGTGCTCTGAGTAATAAAGGCGCCTAGCTGGGCAGGAACCGTCTCCAGAACAATAGCAAAGGCTCCTGCCTGTTCCAGGGCCTGGGCATCATTAACCAACTTACTAGCTGTCTCTGGAGACTTGCCCTGAACCTTAAAACCACCCAACTGATGAATTGACTGGGGGGTAAGTCCAATGTGACCCATAACCGGGATGCCACAGTCAACAATCCTTCTTACCCTTTCCGCCACCGTAACGCCGCCTTCGAGCTTGACTGCCTGGGCACCACCTTCCTGGATAAAACGGGCAGCATTGCGCAGGGCGTCCTCAACCGAGAGGTGATAGGTCATAAACGGCATATCGCCAATTACCATCGCCTGCCTGGTGCCCCGAACCACAGCCTTGGTGTGGTGTAGCATATCGTCCATAGTTACCGGTATTGTTGATTCATAACCGAGGACAACCATACCCAGGCTATCCCCAACCAGGATTAGTGGTATTCCCACCTCGTCAACTATCCTGGCGGTGGAGTAGTCGTAAGCGGTAAGCATGGTGATTTTCTCACCTTTTTGCTTCATTTCTTTTATCTGGTTTATAGTAACCCGCATTTTGTTCTCTCTTAAAAGGGTAGAGCGTTGGCTTCCCTCTTGGTCTCGATAATGGCATTTTGAGCATCAACATGCACAATTTTGGGGGTGATGTGGGGGGCTTCTTCATCCTCCACATGGCAGTAGGAAAGAATAATAATACTATCTCCCTTGGCAGCTAGTCTGGCCGCTGCCCCGTTTATACAGATTTCACCACTACCGGGTTCGCCTCTAATGGCATAGGTTGCAAAGCGGGCACCGTTGTTGACATTCAGTACCTGCACCTGCTCATAGGGGAGGATATCAGCCTCTTCCATGAGGTTGCTATCGATGGTGATACTGCCTTCATAATCAATGTTGAGGTTGGTGATACGAGCCCGATGGATTTTACTCTTAAGCATTATTCTCATTAGACACTCCTCCACAAGCTTTTAGGCGGATTGTTTTAATATTGTTCGCAGTTCTTCAGCTTTGTATTCATCTATTCTCCCTTTGGCTAGAGCAATTGGGATAGTCTGGAGACCAAGTTCACGGTAGGCAGAGAGTATAGTCGGGGCTCTCTGTTGCATAGCCTCAAGGTGCTTCCTTATGGTGCCGGTATCGCCCCGGGCGATTGGCCCGGTGAGACACTGCGGAATGCCAACGGTGTCAATATTATGGGTCGTCCCCCGGATTAGCGGAAGTAATGCCTGGGTGGCTTGGTTGGACGGGATATTGAAGGTCTGCCACAGGTCAGTAGCCATTTTTACGATGGTCACCAGGTAATTGCAAGCCATTACTGCCGCAGCATGGTAGAGTACCTTATCATTTGCCTTAAGCTCCACCCAGTGACCCTCAAGTGTGATTGCCATATCCTTGAGGATATTCAGTAGCGGCTCCTCAGCTTCTATGGCGAAGGTTGAGCCGGGTATATTTTCCATCGCTTGTTCGACACTGGCGAAGGTCTGGAGAGGGTGTAAGACGCCAACCTGGGCACCCAATTTCTTAGCCGGCTCCAGAACTTCAGTCGAATCAACACCGCTACAATGAACCACACTCTGTCCGGTGTGCCATTTTATCTGAGACGCTACCGCAGGAATAGCATCGTCTGGAGTGGTAATGAAAATAAGCTCGGCAGTGTCAGCTACACCTTGCATATCAAATACCTGGCAGCCGCCAACGGCCTGAGCCAGATTTCTGGCTGAGGTCTGGCTGCGACTGGACACGGCCACTACCGAATATCCCTTTTGACTTAACCTCACCGCTAGGGCAGTGCCTACTGTTCCCGCACCAATGAATCCTACTTTAGGCATTTAAGTCCTTCGCTATTTAACATAAAAATGCCCTCTCTGACACAACCAGAGAAGGCACCAAAAACAACTTTCCATTCCTGCCGTCTCGGTCGTATCTGATCCAAGCGACTAATATTGTTAATATAGATTCTTAGGAACTCACCGCCGAATAGGTCGATGGCCAATTATCATTATAATTTGGCTAGGCTAGTTTGTCAATAGCCTTTGTAGAGGGTCCTGCTCGGTGATGGTTGGTACCTGTGCCACGATTGCTTATTAGCGATCACTCGACAAAGGTCATCACTACTAAGGATCACGTTTCCTCCATATTCTCTCATGTTGAGCCTTATCGATTTCGCAATCCACAAGACTGACAAACTCTCTTTTCCTTAGCTTCAGCCGTCGTGCAGTATCATTAATCACATAGTCCATAGCTTGTCCACGAGAGCTATGAGACAATTTGCCAACTCTGAAATCACGTCTATCAATTGTAAGGTAGAAATAGATGTGATCTCCTGCTCTATCCTCAATTGCTTCTAGTTTGTTCACCAAAGTACTTCTTATATCTCTATAGTCCATTTATTTTTTTGTGAGCATACTTCTAAGTATTTGCAAATTCCGGCGTTCTCTATCCCCCAAGCGATTCTCACGTTTCTCTAAAGACGTGAGATAATCAACTAATGAATCGAATAAATCCTGTTGAGCTTCTTGTTGTGAGTCGCCGATGCCATATTCATCTACTTGGTAGTCAACCACCACATATTTATCGTTCTCTACCCTCACCACAGCAGTCAAACCCACTTGCAATATGTAATGGTCGGTAATGTGTGTGTCTGCGGGGACTGTAAGCATACCTATCGTACCAGTAAAGGGAATTTGGATCTTCTCTGGGACTGACACGGCTAACATGTCTGGTGACCCTTTGGTCTCGTAAGCAACCGATTTAGCTCCTGCCATATTAAACCCCCTTGCCTTAGCATATGTTCGAATCTAGGTCTTCCAAAAACTGTCCCAATCTTCAGGGGCTATATTAAGACTATTGAGTATACGATGGTCTATATTGATTTTGACTCCCGCCTCCGCCTCCATCTTTTTTATCTGTCGTACTATAATTATAGCCATCACTTTTAGGTGTTCATTGCTCATTCTAATTGTGGCGACTCTCTCGGCAGGTACAACCTTTGTCTGTTCGGGATGTGGTGTATTCAAATAGAATGATAAGTTGGCACCGAACGTAGTCGTAGTTACCAGAAATTGGTCGGAATATTCGTCGATTGGCTCCACCATTTCACCTCCTTTGACTGTTTCGCTTACATGCAAAGCCAGTCAAGAACATTCCTAAGAGTAACAGAGATACGAACTATTGTCAACGGGATAAAGTCGTCTTGATAATATAGTGTTCTCCATTTGATTACTCTAGGCTAAACATTAAATAAGAAGGTGATGACATCACCGTCGCGGACGGGGTAGTTCTTGCCCTCCAGCCGAAGAAGCCCTTTCTTGCGAGCTTCAGCCGGGCTGCCGCACCTTACCAGGTCGTCGTAGCCTATTACCTCGGCTCGGATAAAGCCCCGTTCCATATCGGAGTGGATTTTGCCGGCGGCTTTGAGAGCATCGGCGCCACTTTGAATTGGCCATGCCTTAACTTCACTGGAGGCAGTAGTGAAAAAGGAGATTAGCCCCAGGAGCTCGTAGGCGCTCTTTATGGCGCGGTCTCGCCCTGATTCCTCCAGGTTGAACTCGGCACGGAATTCATTGGCACTTGTCTCGTCTAGCTGGGCCAGTTCCATTTCTAGCTTGCCGCAGAGGCTTATGGCTCGACATTTTGGCCGGGAATATTGTGAATTCAGTTGTGCTTCTAGTGAAGCTGCCTGGGATAACTGCTCTTCACCAATGTTGGCTATAATTAGCAATGGTTTAGCGGTAAGAAATTGGTAGTTGGCAACAACTCTGGTGACGTCCGGCGAGAGGGTTAATTCCCGGATGGGAATATCTTTTTCTAAATCAGCACTAATCTTGAGCAAGATTTCCTGCTCCCGGCGAAGATGCTCACGTTCAGGCGGTTTGGCTCCTTTCAAAGATGTGTCTATCTTCTCTAGTCTCCTCTCGATGATGGCCAAATCGGAAACAGCTAACTCCAGACCTATAGTAGAGATGTCCCGCTTGATGTCCAGGCTACCTTCAATATGGGGTATACTTTCATCGCTAAAGGCTCGGACAACAGCAATAAGCGCGTCTACATTGCTGAGTTCACTCAGAAATTGACCGCCTATTCCCTTGCTGTCTACCAAGCCCTTGGTTGAAGCCCCGATATCAATGAATCTGGCTTCAGTGGGGACTACCTTCTTTGGGTGGAGCATATCGGCTAATACCTTGAGGCGTGGGTCAGGCACTTTAGTTATTCCAATATGCGGGGTTGAGCTTACTGTATCTGCCTTAACTCCAGTTAGGGTGTTGAAAATGGTTGTCTTACCGCTTTTGGCTAGCCCGATGATGCCAATATCAACACTCATAATCCAGCCCTAATTTATCAACATGAGGCGAACGGGAGGTCAGTGATACCCCGCCGTTCCGTTGACACGATTCAGGGAAGTTCCTGCCTTTTCACACGGGGATTATCAACGTCCTGATTTTATTATTACCCTGGCTTGCTTGAGAGCAGCCTCTCTTTCTTCAAGAGCTAGCCTTTCGTTGGCTACCAACTCAAGCACGACAAGGAGTGCCTCACGAGAGCCAATCCTGCCCAGTAATTCTATAGCTTTAACCCTCATGTCAGAAGAAAGTTCCAAATCAGTGGCAATGGCGGCTAATTTCTTTAGCTCGGATGGTTGCTCTGGCATTAGTCTCACCTCTCAGCTATGATAACACTGTCGGGCAAAGGATTACCATTTAAGTTCATTCTACTCTTAATGCAGCCATTGTTCAATAGTCAAATTCTTTTGTCTCCTAGTCAGGTTAAGTTACCAGGTGGTAAAATGAGGGGGCTATCAAATAGGTGAGGTGAGGCTTGCTGTTCCTACTGTTAGGTGAGGACGATTTTTCCATCCGCCGGTCACTCGAGGAGATAAAAAGGGGCCTAGGTGACCAGGTATTGTTATTGACTAATACCGCTACACTTGATGGACGACAACTAACCCTGGATCAGCTACGAACTATCTGTGAGACGATGCCGTTTCTAGCCGAAAGACGGTTGGTTGTTGTCCAGGGGCTCCTGGAGCGTTTTGAGCCCAAAGGCAAATCCCGACGTCAAAAGAAAGTCGCAGCTACGACTAACCAGCCGGAGGAGTATAGACCGTTTGCTGACTACATTCGCCATAGGTCGGATACCACGGTATTGGTGTTAATAGATGGTAGGGTAAGCAGTGGTAACCCTCTACTCAAGGAGATTTCGGCTAAGGCAAAAGTCAGGTCATTTCCCTTACTAAGATATGCCAAACTGAAGCAGTGGATTGAACGGCATGTGGCTGAGGAAGGTGGCAGCATATCCTCACAGGCAGTAGACTTGCTGGCTAAGCTCATCGGTGGTAATTTATGGAATATGGCTAATGAAATAAATAAGCTAGCCCTTTTTACTTTAGGTCGCCGTATTGAAGAAGAGCATGTCAGGTTGATGGTGAGCCATAGTCAGGAGGTAAATGTTTTTGCTATGGTCGATGCTATCTTCGAGTTCAAAGCCAGGGTTGCTGAGCAGTTACTCCAGCAGTTACTGCAAAGAGGAGCCGTTCCAGCCTATCTTATGGTTATGCTATCACGGCAGATTCAGATGATAATTCGGGCTAAGGAGCTAAAAAACCAAGGAAAATCCGAAGTGGAGATTCAGAACAGGCTGGGTTTGACCGCGGAGTTTGCCTTACGTCGAACACTGGAGCAAGCGGCTCGGTACTCTACAGAGCGGCTTAGGGAGATATATCATAAACTTTTGGAAACAGACCTATCGATAAAAACCGGGAAATATGAGGGCGAACTTGCCCTTACTATCCTAATTACAGAGCTATGTCAACGATATGGGATATAAGGTAATTGCCGTCAACATTAATGAGCACCTGTTAGACTTTCCTACCAGAAACTATTTAATCCTGCCCAAACTTGACAATCTTGTTACCCTAATGTTAGAGTCTTTGCTAGCCTTTGTAATCCTGAACGATTAAAACCCGCTGCCGGTCACCCCTTGCTGAAGTCGGACGAGTTGAGGAACAAAGTGATGGCAAGTCAAGAGAGTGATAGTGCCAGGCTGAGAGAGCTGTTTAGCCACGTATTATCACAAAGACGGTTAATTCTTGCCAGCAACCGAGGACCTATTGAATATCATCTCACCAGTGAAGGGCGACTTCAAGCTCGCCGTGGTAGTGGTGGTGTGGTTACCGCTCTTAATTCCCTTAGTAACTATTGTGAGCTTGATTGGATTGCCAGTGCTATGGGGGAAGGAGATAGACAGGTAGTACGAAGAGAGCAGGGGGGGCGCTTTAAAGTCCCTCAGGGTGGTGAGAACCTGTATCTCCGTTTTGTAGTTACCCCCAGAAACACGTATCATAAATTTTATAGTATCTTCTGTAATCCCCTTCTCTGGTTTCTGCAGCATTACATGTGGAACTCACCTCGCACTCCAAATATTGACCGCGTCGTCCATGATGCCTGGGATAATGGCTATATTCCGGTGAATCAAGCTTTTGCCCAGGCGGTTATTGAGGAAACGAGCGGAGACGGGCCACTGCCGATAGTAATGCTAAATGACTATCACCTTTATCTAGTTGGCGGTTATATTCGGCGGCAGAGGCCTGACTTAATAATCCAGCACTTTACTCATATTCCCTGGCCATCACCAAGCTACTGGCAACTATTGCCGGACTGCATGCGGCAGCCAATCTTCAGAAGTTTATGCTCTACTGATATCATTGGATTGCAAACCGACCGAGATGTGCGTAATTTTCTTCATTGCTGCCAGTCATTTATCAGTGAGGCTGAGGTAGATTATCGACTACAAACCATTCAGATTAATGACCATACTGTTCAGGTCAAGGCGTATCCCATATCTATTGATGTCGCCGGTCTTCAGAAGCTCGTTTCCTCACCAGCACTACAGGAATATGAGACAAAATTGCGTCCCCTGTATGGAGAGCAAGCCATTGTGCGGGTGGATAGGGCTGAGCCGAGCAAGAATATCATTCGCGGTTTTAGAGCCTTTGATACCTTGCTGGAACGCTATCCCCAGTTCCGAGGCAAGGTCAAGTTTATCGCTTTTTTGGTCCCCACCAGAACCCATATCCGCCAGTATCAACGCTATCTCGAGGAGGTCACTCAGCTAATAGAAGCTATCAATAGAAAGTATGCCACTGAGGACTGGCAACCCATTAATTTCTTCTACGAGAATAATTATATACAGGCTATCGCTGGCATGCGCCTGTATGACGTTCTTCTGGTAAACGCTGTTATCGATGGGATGAATTTGGTAGCTAAGGAGGGTCCCACGGTTAATACCCGTGATGGAGTCCTGATACTATCGGAAACTGTTGGTGCTCATGAGCAATTAGGGCAAAATGCTCTCACTGTGTCACCAGCCGACATTGAGGGGACAACCCAAGCCTTGTATACGGCATTGACAATGCCGGCTGATGAGAGGCATCGGCGCGCTATGGCATTGAAAAGGTCAATTGAGGAAGAGGATGTGATTGACTGGCTTTGGCACATGCTTCAGGATGTGTCTAACCTGGTAAAACAACGGTCTGTGACATCCATTTAAAAAAGCGCTCCACGTCACTGACGCCGTTCAAGGTGAAATCTACTTCAGCAAGAAAGTTTTCAGGCATTTCCTGGCTAATAATGCCTATGGCAAACCCCCGAAAAGCCAAATTAGGGGAGGGGGTATGTATTGCTCTAAAGGCATCAATATCGGTGAGGTCGTCTCCCAGATAGATACCACCACGCAAATTATAGCTTTGTATTAGGTCTTGGGTTGCTGTTCCTTTATTTACGTCCAGTTTTGGCAGGATGTCGATTGCCTTTCTCCCTTGTATAATCCGGAGTTTTCTCATCTGGGGTGACTTTTGGAAGGCGGCCAGGATTGCTCTCCTCGCTGATTCTGGTTCAGGGCAGAGGCGATAATGAATAGAGGCGGTTATCCCCTTATTCTCAATCACAATGCCCTCTATAGAAAGTAGTGGGGTCAATTGTTCAATAACAGCGTTGACAATCCCCGGGTAATGCTTCGCTTCTTTGGTCAATTCAGAGTGCCCGTCAGCCCATCGCTCTAAGCCATGATTTCCAATGTAGACCATGCCATCAATCCCTATCATATTTCTGGCATTAGCCGCGGGTCTCCCTGAGATAGCGGCTACCAGTGCTAAATGGCGACAGAGTATGGAAAGATAATGGCGGCACAAAGAGGAAACCTGGGCTTGTTGTGGGCTGGGGGCGGTTTGGCTTATGGTGCCGTCAACATCGGTAATAAGCCCGAAAGGGGGTTGTCTTAGAAGTCCTTCAATTAAATCTAAATGCTCAAAGAGATAGGGCACAAGCTAAGTTTAGCAGGAGGTTTGCCTTGCGTCAACTTACGAACGGGGTTATAATATGGCTACTGGTCAGCATGATTCCCTCTTGATAAAAAGGTTTTAAGTAACCTTAAGTATTTAGGGTGCAAGAGACTAGAAAACAGGGGCTTTCCTATTGTCTGTTGAAGAGATGCGTATAGTTCTTACTCACCTTGGTGATGATACCGGGGTGCTTGGTGCGAACTATTTTTGCCTGTCAACAAAATTAGCCAGGGGGTAGGATGAAGGTTCGTAAAGCGGTTATCACTGCGGCTGGTTGGGGGACCCGGTTTCTCCCAATTACCCGGTCGCAGCCTAAGGAGATGCTGCCACTAGTGAATAAGCCGCTAATCCAATATGTCGTGGAAGAGGCGATTAATTCCGGTATTGAGCAAGTGATCCTAATCACGGCGATGGGCAAGCACGCCATTGAAGACTACTTTGACCGCTCCTTTGAGCTGGAGGATTTTCTCCGGCAAAAAGGGCAAACTAAGCTACTCAAGGAGATGCGCGAGTTATCTAGCTTGGTTGATATCTGCTATATCAGACAAAAGGAACAGCTGGGTCTGGGTCATGCTATTCTGACTGCCAAGGATGTTATTGGTGACGAACCCTTCGCCATCCTCCTCCCCGATGACATTATTGACAGTCAGGTGCCGACCCTGAGGCAGATGCTGAAGGTTTATGAGCAATATGAGACCAGTATCATTGCCGTTGAGACAGTTAGCCCGCAGGATACGACGAAGTATGGTATTATTGAGTCAACGAAGGTCACCGGCCATGTCCATCAAATCTCAGGTATGGTAGAAAAGCCGGAGCCGGCAGAAGCCCCGTCTAATCTGGGAATAGTGGGCAGGTATATCCTTTCACCTCAGATATTTGATGCCCTTGAAGTTACCCCACTGGGTAAGAATCGGGAGATTCAACTTACTGATGCCCTTCGGTTACTGCTTAAACAGCAGGCAATATATGCCTATGAATTTGAAGGGGTGCGCTATGACACTGGTACTCTTGTGGGTTGGCTGAAGGCGACAATTGCTCTTGCGATAGAACATCCCGATTTTGGGCCGGAACTAAGGGAATATTTGCGTCAGCTTCTCTGAGTGTTGAGATTGCCTATAAACGGTACCTTTAGTTTCTATTTAGTAATCCTATCTCTTTCCCCTTATCACCTCTTCATTGACAGCCAGTATAAGTTACACTAAAATCGTATATGAATTAGTAGAGGGATATATGGAGAGTAGTTAAGTGACCACCGATGAAATTCGGGCAGCTTTCTTAAGCTTCTTTGAGGAAAAGGGACATACAATAATTCCTAGTTCGTCTCTAATACCCCACGGAGACCCAACTTTACTTCTTACTAGTGCTGGAATGGTACAGTTTAAGCCGTACTTTTTGGGGGAGGCAGTACCACCCAGTCGCCGTTTGGCATCATGCCAGAAGTGCTTTCGCGCCACCGATATTGAATCGGTAGGTGACCCAAGTCACCTTACCTTTTTTGAGATGCTGGGCAACTTTAGTATTGGTGATTACTTTAAGCCGGAGGCGATTAGCTGGGCATGGGAATTTGCTACCCAGCGCCTGGGGCTTCCCCCTGAGCGTTTGTGGATAACCATCTTCCTTGATGATGATGAGTCCTTTGATATCTGGCGGGAAATAGGTGTCCCTGAGTCAAGGATACTGAGATTTGGAGAGAAAGATAACTTTTGGGGACCCGCTGGTAGTTCGGGACCTTGTGGACCCTGCAGTGAAATTCACTATGACTTTGGGGAAGAGTTTGGCTGTGGGCAGGCTTCTTGTGCCCCAGGCTGTGCCTGCGGTCGCTTTTCTGAGATCTGGAACCTGGTGTTTACCCAGTATAACCAGAATGAAGACGGGCATCGCACTTTACTACCAAAACCTAATATTGATACCGGTATGGGGCTAGAGAGGACGGCCGCTGTAGTCCAGGGCAAAACCTCGGTTTATGAGACAGGCCTGTTTGCTTCACTGCTGGATAATATCTCCAAGTATATAGGGAAGAAGTATGGCTCCGACGATGATGCAGATAGTGCCATGCGGGTAGTAGTCGAGCATGGCCGCGCCCTAGCTTTTCTTATCGCTGACGGGGTCATTCCCAGCAACGAGGGAAGGGGCTATGTGCTGCGGCGGCTGTTGCGCCGCACTCAGTATTTAAATGAGACCTTGGCGCGGGATAAGCCCATTCTCGTCGATATAGCTAAGGAAGTCATTGCCAATATGGGGCATGTTTACCCAGAGTTGGCAAAAAGTGAAAAGCATATACTTGATGTGATTGAATCAGAGGTGCAAAACTTCCGTAGAACACTCCCTGTCGGGAGGGGGATTCTATATCAGATTCTGCTCAAGATGAGGGAAGAGTTGACTGAGCATTTTCCTACATTTGAGCAGGCATTTAAGGAAGCACTGGCTAAACAGCGTTTTGATGGCTCCAACAGTCTTTCTTCTGGAGTTAGAGATGCAATAGTAGATTTTGAGAAATCTCCAGCTTGGTGGCATACACTACATATTGGGGGAAGAGATGTCACTAAGGAGATTCTAAAACCTGCTGAAAATGACCTGAACGCATTTGAACAGGCTATCAAAAATTATGAAGCAATTGGGCCACACCCTTTAACCGACCTTAAGAAAAGTCTTCAGGATAGATTCGAGAAGCTCAAAGAAAATGTCCAAATAATAGCAACGAAACTTTCGGGCCTAGAGGTATTTATACTTCATGATACCTATGGCTTTCCTGTAGAGTTGACCAAAGAAATTGCTTCCGAGCGGGGTTTCTCCGTGGATTTAGAAGGCTTTGAACAGGAAATGGAGAAGCAACGGGAAAGAGCTCGGGCAGCAAAAGAATGGGTTAAGCTGGACGAGAAGACTATTACAATCCGTGTCGCTCCCAAAGTTGAGTTCGTTGGTTATCACAGTCTTGAGCATAGATCTAATATTGTTAAGCTCTTTGTCGGTAATGAATCCACAGAGACAATACAAGAGGGGCAAGAGGCAAACCTCATTTTAGAATCTACCCCGTTCTATGCCGAGATGGGGGGACAGGTGGGTGATACCGGTGAAATACACGGTGTATCTGGACGATTCCTAGTCACTAATACTATTCGCGTCCCACCGGATATTGTTGTCCATCAGGGGCAGGTAACCGAGGGAAGCTTTACCGTAGGAGAGCAAGTTGAGGCTGAGGTTGATAGAGAGCGGCGGCTTGATATTGCCCGCAATCATACCGCCACCCATTTACTTCAGTTTGCCCTTCGCCAGGTGTTGGGTGAGCAGGTTCAGCAGCGGGGTTCACTGGTAGCTCCAGACAGATTCAGGTTTGACTTCTCTCACCTGGCGGCATTGGCAAAAGAGGAAATACAGGAAGTGCAGCATATAGTCAACGAGAAAATCCGCCAGAACCTGAAGGTATATGATGAAGAGATTCCGTATAGAAAGGCTATTAAGGAAGGAGCCATAGCTCTATTCGATGAAAAATATGGCGAAGTGGTACGGGTAATGAAAATCGGGGAGCCGGCAATTAGCGCTGAGCTATGTGGGGGCACCCATGTCGCTTCAACCGGTGAGATAGGTTTCTTCCACATTATTGGCGAAGGCAGTATTGGTGCCGGCTTGCGCCGTATTGAAGCGATTACCGGTAGAGGGGCTGAGGCATTTATTGGCCGGCGTTTCTCAGATTTACAGAGTCTTGCTGAATACTTAGGTGCCGAGCTAGATGACGTCCCGGATAAGGCGCATAGCTTGGTCGCTGAACTGGATGGGGAGCGTAAGCGGGCTTCGGCTCTGGAGCGGGAACTGTCAAAGAAAACGGTCGAATCGCTACTGGGTCGGGCAGAGGTAGTCAATGGGGTGAAGGTGCTGACAGCCATAATACCGTCTTCTCGACCTCAGGTATTACGTGAAATGAGCGACCAGCTCCGGGAGCGGCTTGAAAGCGCTGTAATAGTTCTGGGTACAATCTACGAAAACAATGTTGCTTTTATCGCCGCCGTAACGCCGGATCTTGTCGCCAAAGGCTACAACGCCAGCGAGATAGTGAAGCAAGTGGCTGCGGTGACCGGGGGTGGGGGTGGTGGTAAACCAGGCTTAGCCCAGGCAGGTGGCAAGGATAAAGGTAAATTAGATGAAGCTCTGCGTCTGGTGAAGAGCCTGATATAGGTAGTCTGGAGGTTTATAACGCGTAGTCTGGGGCTTGACATCGGCGATAAACGGATTGGGGTGGCTCTCAGTGACCCTGGTGGTATACTGGCTAGCCCGATTAATATTGTCAGCCGCAGGGATGAGGGACTCGACATAGAGTCTATTATCAATATTGTGGATCAGTATCAGGTCAAGCAGATTATAGTCGGACTACCCCGCTCTATGGATGGTAGCCTGGGCAAGCAAGCGGAAAAGGTGGAAGCCTTTACCCGGAGACTGCGTCAGCATACCCAAATCCCAGTCGAGTTCAGGGACGAGCGGTTGACAACGGTAGCGGTGAAGCGTTTAATGCACACCGTTAATTCCAAGAATACCAGAAGAAAGGTTAAAGATGACGCTATGGCCGCAGCCCTCATTCTGCAGGGTTACCTTGACGAGGGGCATTAGCCAAGGTCGTAACAAATGGCTTATAGTTAGTCCCTCGTTGTGTTAGCTTTGTCTTTCAGCTAGGATTAGGGGGTGATTGAATCATTTATCCATCGCTTAGAAGCTATATTGAGGTATTAAAGCCGCGTGAGAGCAGCTTGCTGACCTTCATCGGGGTTTGTGCCGCTATTGTCGCTGGTGATGGATATCCCCCCCTGGGCTTGCTGCTTCTTGCCGGAGTCACCATTTTGTTAGCCAGTGCTGGGGTTAACGGGCTGACCAACTATCTAGACCGTGATGTTGATGCCCGGATGCAGCGTACCAGACACCGGGCTTTGCCGGCAAAGCGTATTTACCCGCCAGAGAAGGTTCTACCGTTGACCATTGGCTTGGTTATTATTGGTCTGGCTCTGGCCTGGCAGCTACATCCACTTGCTTTTGTCGCTGACCTAATAGGAACGATAGCTGCTCTTGTCTGGCGAAAGAGGGCCACTTGTGTTTTCCCCCAGGGCGTAGTTGCTGGTTGTGCCCCGGTTCTTATGGGCTGGTTTGCTATCAGGTCCACTTTTGGCTGGGAGATATTGCTCTTATGCCTTCTTATAGAACTTTGGCTGCCACTTCATATCTGGAGCGTGATGATTGCCAATCGAGATGACTACCTTGCGGCGGGATTAAAGTACTTCCCCATGAGTTGGCGGACAGCAGACTCGGTGAAGGTGCTGGTGCTGTTCAGTCTGATGTTTTATATGGCATCTATTGCTCTCTATTTCATGGGCGGTTTTGCTTGGCTCTATCTGGTGTTGGCTAATCTACTAGGTATTATGATTATCTACACAAGCTTACGGCTTGTGGTTTCGAGTACGTCTCAGAATGCCTGGCGACTATACAAGCTATCGGCTTTCCCGTATCTGGGTCTAATATTCCTTACGATGTGCCTTGACATCTGGTTAGTAAGCTAAGATTGCGGAGGCAAGGTGGACTTCAATCTTAATGAGCAGGAGAAGATGCTCCAGAGAATGGCTAGGGAATTTGCCATTAGGTCAGTGCAGGCGCGAGCGGCTGAGATTGACCGCAGTGGGCAGTTCCCATACGACCTGGCTGAGGAAATGGGCAGGTTGGGATATCGGGGGTTACCGTACCCGGCTAAATATGGTGGTAGTGAGGCTGGTTATCTTAGCTACACTCTAGTGCTGGAGCAGATTTGCCAGGCATCAATGACGGTCGCTACTATAATGCATATCAATACTGTCCCTGAGGAGGCTATCTTTCGCTTCGGTAGTGACGAGCAAAAAGAAACCTTTTTGCTTCCCCTGGCCCAAGGTAAGTTGCTGGGCGGTATTGCCTTCACTGAGGCTGAAACCGGCTCAGACCCGGGAGCGATTACTACCATTGCTAGAAAAAGTGGCGATGGTTATATAATTACCGGCGAGAAGCAATTCGTAGCTCTAGCCCCGGCAGTTAACCTCTTGTTGTTGTTCACCAGGCACGAGGGAGGGGGCCTGAATGCCTTTATAGTTGATACTTCATCACCAGGATTCCTTATCCGCGAACCCTGTGAAACCATGGGACTGAGAGGTTTGGAAACCTCAGCAGTGTATCTTGATGACGTTTTTGTCCCTCAGCAAAATCTGATTGGGGAAGAGGGGCAAGGTTTTGGCATCCTTCTCGAGGTAATGAGTATGGCACGACTGGGAGTGGCTATTGAATCGGTAGCCGTAGCTCAGGCAGCGCTGGAGCTTTCACTCGACTATGCCCGGCAGCGAAAAGTACGGGGCAAGCCAATTGCCAAACTACCGACTATTCAGTGGCATCTGGCGGAGATGGCATCCAGAATAGAGGCTGGCCGGTGGCTGGCATATCGGACTGCTTTTCTCCGGGACCAGGGGCTCGACATTCGGTATGAATCTTCGGTGGCCAAGTTATTTGCCTCTCAGGTAGCGGTTGAAGTCACGCGTATGGCGATGCAGGTTCATGGTTCATATGGCACAATGAAGACCATGCCGGTGGAGCGGTTATACCGAGATGCCAAGATGACCGAGATATATGTCGGCATCTCTGAAATACAGCGGAATATCATTGCCACCCATTTGATATAAAAGGGGAGTTTCATAGGGGGTATAGCGCCTCTAATAGAATTACTTCTTTTTTGAGGGGCAGCTGACATATAAGGTGTTTAAAGGGGTATGGCCCCTCTTTATAAGAATTCCCACCCTCCTTGATAAGAAGGGTGGGATACAGGGAGTGTTTAGTAGAGGGATTAGAAGGGGCGAAGCCCCTTTTGAAATTCTCCTCCCTCTCCCTTTCACAAGGGGATAGGGATAAGGGGTGAGGGGTTGGTAAGCAGTCCCAATAGCTTCAACTTAATACAAACTTGCTCTGATAGCTTAGCTCGTGCTGGAGAATTGATAACGCCCCACGGCACTGTGCCAACACCGGTATTTCTGCCGGTAGGCAGTCAAGCAACAGTCAAAACCTTGACACCGGATGAGCTTAGGGAGATTGGGGTGCCAATGATACTGGCTAATACCTATCATCTTTATCTCCGGCCGGGCATTACTACTATTGAAAAGATGGGTGGTTTACATAAATTCATGGCCTGGGACGGGGCGATTCTTACCGACAGTGGGGGTTATCAGATATTTAGCCTGGCACCACTGCGCCAAGTCAACGATGATGGCGTCATCTTCCGCTCCCATATTGATGGCAGCGAGCACTTTATTACCCCGGAGCTGGTTATGAAATTCCAGGAGACTCTTGGGGCTGATGTTATCATGGTTCTGGATGAGTGCCCCGGCTATGATGATAGCTTGGAAACAGTGCAGCGAGCAATGTCGAGGACCCACCAATGGGCCGAGAGGTGCCTGATACGTCATTCCCGTGGTGACCAGGCACTATATGGCATTGTCCAGGGGGGCGTCTTCCCGCAACTCCGGCGTCAGTCCGCGGAATACCTCACCTCGCTGGGGTTCTCCGGCTATGCTATTGGCGGCTTGAGCCTTGGCGAACCGAAGGCAGTAACCCTGGCTATGATTGAAGAAACGGTTGCTTACCTGCCTTATGATAGGTCACGATACTTGATGGGGGTAGGCTCTCCAGAAGATATCGTGGAAGCCGTAGCCAGGGGCGTTGACATGTTTGATAGTGCCCTTCCCACCCGGGTTGCCCGAAACGGCGCCGTGTTTACCTGGCATGGCCGTCTTAATATTAGAAACGCTGTCTATAGCCAAGTGGAACAGCCGATTGACCCTGATTGCGATTGCTACACCTGTCGCACTTTCTCTGCAGCTTATCTCCATCACCTGTTTCGGTGTGAGGAACTGTTAGCCTATAGATTGGCTACTATTCATAATCTAACCTTCATGCATAACCTGATGCAGAGAATAAGAGACGCCATTCAGAGTGGTACCTTTAGCTCTTTTAAAGATAATTTCCTGGCAACTTATAAAACTACTGATGAGCAGATGCGGCTCAACCAGAAACGAAAATGGTTGAAGTCACGAAGATAATCCTGTGTTATACAGGCGTTGCCCAATGAGCTTGGCTTCACCAATAATACCTTCAATAATTTCCTGCACGCTAGGTATATCATGTATCAGTCCCAGCACCTGACCACAGACGATAACTCCCATATTAATATCGCCCTCGTCTAGAGCTTGCTTGCCGCGTAATCCACTTATTAGAGGCAGTAGTTCTTCTAATGTAGCGCCTCTCTCTTCCATCTCCAGCACCTTTTGGCTAAGCTCTGTTTTTAATACTCTGGCAGCGTTTTTTATTGAGCGCTCAATCAGCAAGGTATCGGTTTCGCTGGCTTGCAGTAGCCGTTCCTTAATTTTGGGGTGCATATCGCACTCCTTACTCACCATAAATCGGGTCCCGATGAGCATTCCCTCGGCACCAAGGGCTAAGGTGGCAACGAAGCCTCTGGCATCGCCAAAGCCTCCGGCAGCAATAACCGGGATGTTTACTGAGTCCACGGCAATGGGAATGAGGACTGAAGAGGCAACGTCAT
>SDBU01004212.1_pt1 | contig 17768 bp, 17 predicted proteins | sample 2277071 | NCBI WGS metagenome assembly SDBU01 (sample SAMN10397929, study PRJNA504765) | marine sediment metagenome | isolation source: marine sediment core GS08_GC12, 126 cmbsf | place: Arctic Ocean: Gakkel Ridge, Loki's castle | collected 2008 | reverse complement strand
AAGGTCATTGAAAAAATAGATGGTATGAAACGGCTAAGGCACAAGCTCACCGAGCCGGTCGGCTTTGTGCCCACTATGGGCTATTTCCATGAGGGACACCTGTCTCTGGTCAGGCGAGCCAGAGCCGAAAACCCATCGGTAGTAGTTAGCATATTTGTTAATCCCACCCAATTTGGTCCACAGGAAGACTTTAATAGTTATCCCCGTGACCCTCAGCGTGACCTGGCTATGCTGGAAGAGGAAAAAACTGATATTGTCTTTATACCTTCAGTAGCCGAAATGTACCCCCCACAATTTGATAGCTGGGTAGAGGTTAGCCAGATAACGGAACGATTAGAGGGGGCATCCCGCCCTGGTCATTTCAGGGGTGTTACTACCGTCTGCGCCAAGCTATTTAACATCATACAGCCAACCAGAGCCTACTTGGGGCAGAAGGATGGTCAGCAGGCAATAGTTATCAAAAAGATGGTGGCTGACCTGAATATGAACCTGGAGATAGTTACCGTGCCCACGGTGCGTGAGCCTGATGGCTTGGCGATGAGCAGCCGTAATACCTACCTCAACGCCGAAGAGCGCCAGGCAGCAGTAGCTTTATATCAGGCACTTACTCTGGCTCAACAACTATGGTCGCAAGGTGAAACAGATGCCCAGCGCTTGCGCCAAGAGATGATTGCGCTCATTCAGAAACATCCGCTGGCGGAGATTGATTATGTCAGCATAGCCGACGCCGAGACTCTAGACGAATTAGACACGGTCAAGTCCCCGGTTCTAGTATCCCTGGCAGTAAGAATTGGTAAGACCAGGCTGATAGATAATATAGTGCTAGAATAAGAATAAATAGGAGAAAGCGATGGAAGGGCTGCATATTGAACTAGATGATGACCTTAATTATGTGATGGAACTCTATATGCGCATGGTGCATGAATACACTGATATAGAGCGAAGCAAGGAAGATTTTGCCGCGCTGATGTGTGGCCTTGGTTTAATGACATTGAGCAGAGCACTGGCACCAAAAACAGAGGACGATATGCACGAGTTCGCCCTTTCACTCATGGGTGAGGCTCCCGAGAAAGCGGGGTTCTTTAGAAGAGTATCTGAACTAATGAAAGCGCAATCAGATAAAAAAATAGGGTATAAAAAATAACCTCAAAAACGTTACTCCCTAATCAGCACCATCATACCTAGCATTGCCACAGAGGCAAGACCGGCGCCAAAGTAAAAGGGGGCGGCAGGGCTATAAGCCTGCCACAGCCAGCCGGCAATGAGGCTAGCCGGCAAAAGGGTGAGACCGACCACACCGTGATACAGACCATAGGCGGTGCCTCTTTTCTCCTCAACTACTAAATCAGCCACAAAAGCCCGAGCCACCCCCTCTACTATCCCATAGTAGATTCCATAACAAGCAAAGAGCAGCCACATCTCCCACAGACTTGATGCCAGAGCAAACCCAAGGTAGACCAGGGCATAAATAAACCAGCCCAGGGTGATAACCCGCCGCCTCCCCACCCTATCTGAGAGCATACCTGCCGGTAAAGAAACAGCGGCATAGGTAACATTAAACACGACGAGCATCAATACCACATAGATAACTGATGAGCCCAGATTCTGTGCCCGCAGTATCACAAAGAAATCGCTGGAATTACCCAGAGTAAACACCGCCATAACAGCCAGAAATAGCTTGAACCGGGTATCAAAGCCACCTACCCGTTTGAAACCTACCTGAGAGCTAATATCACCTGACGAAGGTTTCCTTCGCTCCTGAACAAAAACCAACAGTACTAATACTGCCAGCACTGCTGGCACCACACCAACTAATACCAGCCATTGGTAGGTCTTTAGGCTAAGCTCCAGCCCTCGGCTCTGAACCATATATACAATAATAGCGGCTATCGTTAGCCCGAGGACGGCACCAAAGGTATCCATAGCCCTGTGCAATCCAAAGCCCTTGCCCCTCTCATCAGCCGAGACCGAATCGGCAACCAGGGCATCGCGTGGTGAAGTGCGGATGCCCTTTCCTACCCTATCGCTAAATCTAATTGCCAGCACTGCACCCCAGCTAGCCGCCAGATACATAAAGGGCTTGGCTATGGTAGAAATAGTGTAGCCTAATACTGCCAGAGGTTTTCGTCTGCCTACTCTGTCGCTAATCCAACCGCTAAATATCCTGAAGATAGCATCAATACTTTCAGATAGCCCACCGATAAGACCTATGATGGTAGTGGCTGCGCCCAGCACATTAGATAAAAAGAGGGGGACAAGGGTAAAAATCATCTCGCTACTAACATCGGTCAGCAGGCTGACTATACCGAGGAAGAAAATGTTGGGGTTAAGACCCCAAATTCCCCTGCGGTCTGCATCAGTATCCAATGTTCCTGTCAACTACCTCTCCTTAATCACCTCGGTAACCAGTTCCCTGATTTTCTTCTTGGACTGCTCCAGAACCAGCTTCCCTTTGGCAGTAGCCTGATAGTATTTCCTTACTCTGCCACTAACCACCTTTGAGCTGCTTTCCAGATAGCCTTCTTTTTCCAGGCGATGCAGAGTCGGATACAGAGTGCCCGGGCTGATGCTATACCCGTGCCTAGCCAGCTCCTTAGCTATTTCTACGCCGAAGATTGGTTCTTTTGAAGCGTGATACAGGATGTGAATCTTTATAAATCCCAGGAAGAACTCTCTATCTAGCATGATAACGCTCTCCGATATTGTAATACGATATTATTCTATACCTAGATTTATCCTTAAGTCAAGCACCACGCGCCCATCTGGACAAAATCAGCCCGAATTATTACACATAGGGAATCCAAGGCAGACCAAGTTCCGCTAAATGAATTCACCCTTCCCCATTCGTGGAGAGAAGAAGCTACACGAGATAGAGAGATTGTTTATTGACCCTTCGGGCTTGAGCCCTCTAGGGCGAAGCCTCACCCCCTTTATCCCCCTTCCCCTTGATAAGGGGAAGGGGGAATATTTTGTATAGAGGGGCTACGCCCCTCTTAAACACCACCACATTATTAACTCAGAGTAAGGAGAGTTAAAGAGAGGCAAAGCCTCTCTCACCTACACCCCCCTTCCCTTAATAAATAATAAGGGAAGGGGGCAGGGGGATAGGTTTCTAAGCAATCTCAAGATAGGATGCCTTGACACTACAATCACTTACCAGTTACAATATTTTCTGTGCCGAGGTAGCTCAGTCGGTAGAGCACCTGACTGAAAATCAGGGTGTCCCCAGTTCGATTCTGGGCCTCGGCACCAAGCTGAAGACGGAAGTGGCTCAGCGGTAGAACAGTCGCCTGAGGCGACGGGTTACTGGTTCAAATCCCGTCTTCCGCTCCATTTGAAGGATAAGCCGAAGTGGCGGAATAGGTAGACGCGGCAGTCTCAAAAACTGTTGGGGGGCAACCTCCATGTCGGTTCGAGCCCGACCTTCGGCATTATATAAGATGCCGAGTTGTGTAGTGGTAGCACGGGGGACTTTGGATCCCTTAGCCCTGGTTCGAATCCAGGCTCGGCAGCCAGCCCTCTAGTTGGACGTCTTGACTCTGCCTGGTTGATAAGCTACAATTTTAATTAGAATCATTGAGTAATGTCAGGGGCAGGGGAAATAGAAATGTATAGAAAGTTGCTGGTGCCTTTGGATGGTTCAAAGCTGGGAGAAGTATCCTTCCCGTTTGCTAAAGAGCTTGCTGGGAGGTTAAATCTAGCGACAACCTTTCTTCATGTCGCTGCACCGGAAAAGAGACAATCTGCCCCGATGCACCGAACCTATGTTGAGTGGGCAGCCAATACCATAAAGCGTCAATCAGAAGAAGCCGGCCGGCCAATAGAGGCACAGGGAGAGGTAGTTGTCGGCCAGCTGGCAGCTGAGGAAATTCTAGGCTACGCCCGGGAGAATAACATCGACCTTATTCTTATGGCAACCCGCGGCCGCTGGGAGCTAGGCAGTGTCGCCGATAGGATACTTCGCACATCGCATATCCCTATTTGGCTGGTCAGAGACGGTCCTCCCGCCGAGATTAGCTACGACAAATGGCCAAAGATAACGATAGTAGTGCCACTGGACGGCTCTAGATTGGCTGAGGGTATACTACCACATGTTGAGGCAATGGTAAAACAGCGCGGCACTGACATTGTCGAGGTCATTCTGATAAGAGTTTGCGAAGCACCGGCAATCCCCTCGGACTACCCTGAGGATATGCCTCTAAGTTGGGAAGAGCACGTGGAGCAGGAAGTAGCCGGGTGCCAAGTGGATAGCAAACAATATCTATCAGGCCTTGAAAAGCGGCTGAGTCAGGCCGGTATCAAGGTGAAACGGCAGACCATGGTAGGTAGAGTTGCTAATGAGATAGTTGACTTTGCCGCCAAAACCCCTTTCAGCTTCATTGCTATGTCAACACACGGGCGCTCTGGCATCGGGCGATGGGTATACGGCAGTGTAGCCGAAAGGGTTCTTGTTGGAGCATCCAGCCCAATTTTTCTGGTCAGGCCACACTGATAAGCTTCAGTTCGGTGAGCAACAGAAAGGGTAGTAGCTGTTTAGGGCTGTGCCCTAACTCCTAGTCAATTCGTTCCCCGATAGCTCAATGGTAGAGTAGGCGGCTGTTAACCGCTTGGTTGTAGGTTCGAATCCTACTCGGGGAGCCAATTTACTTTTCCCGAACCTGAGCAGATACAAAATTGCCCGAATTTATGGGTTGACAATCGTGGGTATCAAGTTATAGTATATTATGAGACGAATAACATGAGGCATAATAATTGATTTGAGGGAGTGTATATTATGAGTAACCTGGAAGAAATCCATGTTGTTTGGTTACAGGGCCAAGGGTGTACTGGCTGCACGATCTCGCTAACGAATGCTACCGACCCTAGTCTCGTAGACGTGTTGACCGGCTTTATACCGCAAGTAGTAGGTGTCACGGTTGATTTCCACCCGACCATTATGGCTCCATGGGGAAAAGATGCGATAAACACCCTGAAGAGGGCTGAAAAAGGGGAGCTCGATCCATTTGTACTCGTCCTAGAGGGGTCGATACCCGACGAGGAAGTCGCCAAGAAGACTGGCGGCTTCTGGTGTGCAGTGGGAGAAGAAGATGGAGAACTGGTAACTCATACCGATTGGGTCCGAAGACTCTCAAAAAAAGCGGTGGTGGTGGTAGCGGCGGGTTCTTGTGCAGCCTATGGAGGAGTTCGTCATGGTATTCCAAATCCAACGGGCGCGAAGGGTGCGCTGGATTTCTTGGGTAAGTTCTGGGAGAGCACTTTGGGTATACCTGTTGTCTGCGTCCCTGGGTGTCCAGTTCATGGGGACCACCTCCTAAAGACACTTGGCTACGGCGTACTTTTCGTGAGGGGTCTCTTGCCCAAGCCGACCTTCAAGGACCTCGGGGAGCTGTTCAAGGTGGTAGATGGGTGGCACAGACCTAAGTTCGCCTTTGGCGATCTAGTTCATGAGGTTTGCCCCAGAGCCGGATTCTTTACCTCAGGACAGTACTGTAAGGAATTCGGAGAACCATACTGCATGGCGTTATTGGGTTGTAAGGGTATCATAACCCATTGCGATGTTGCCAAGCGTGGTTTTATTGATGGCATAGGTGGTTGCACAACCCTTGGCGCCCCATGCATAGGTTGCACCGAGCCCGATTTTCCTGACAAACCGTTCGGACCTTTCTTAAGTAAAGCACCGGTTAGTCCTTACTTAGCAGATTCTTGGAAGGGATTTTGGGGAGTCGTTTCTTCCGGGCTAAAAAGACTTTCCAGGAGGAGGATATAATGGAAAAAGATGTGTTTATAGCGCCAGTGACTAGGATTGAAGGGCATCTCGATATCCATGCCAGAGCCGATTTAGAAGCAAAGAAATACGTGGAAGCCCATAGCTATTCAACGATGTTTAGTGGCTTCGAGGTTATTCTGAAAGGTCGGGAACCAGTTGATGCCATCTGGATCACGCAGAGAATATGCGGCGTATGCCCAGTTCCCCATGCTATTGCCGCGGCCCAAGCCATTGACATGGTCTACCAAGCGCCACCCCCTCCCATGGGAATAGTATTGAGGGACTTCGTGCACGCGGCAGAGGAGATGTACGACGCCACGCTGATCTTCATCCTAGTAGGACCCGATTACAGCCAAAGCGTTGTTGAGAAATTAAATCCCGATTGGTGGGAAGAAGCGCAAAAAACCAAGGCTGAAAGAGCGGACATGCATGGGTACGCAACGATTGCCGATATTATGGTAGCTCTAAATCCCATGTCCGGCGAGCTATGGCTTAAGTCTCTGGAAATGGGGAGGCTTGGTCGAAAGATGGCGTCCATCTTCGGTGCCAAGCACCCCCACGTCGCTACCTTCGTTCCCGGAGGTATCACAAAGTCGGTGTCGATTGACGACCTCGAAGGGTACGCATCCATGCTAGCTCGCCAAGTTGCTTATTCAAAGGAATTTATTTCGATAATTGATGATCTCTGCGACTTTCTGGTGGGCGTTGCTTATGATGAAAATGGTGTTAGACCATCAAATCTTATATCCTTTGGCGCATACGACGACCCCCTTGCCTACAATGCCAGATATGAAGACATGAAAGAGTGGGGTGAGAAACGCAGGGTTACGCCGGGAGTAGTGCTAGATGGGAAACTGGTTACTACAGACTTGGTCGAGATAAACTTAGGTATTCGAGAGTTTGTTACCCACTCTTATTATGATGAGTGGGCAGGACGTGATGTAGTAACCGATCCGCTTGGAAACGAAGTTCCTAAAGATCACCCTTGGAACAAGGAAACTAAGCCCAGACCTGGCCCGGCAAAAGACTGGGATGGTAAATATTCTTGGACGACAGCGCCAAGATGGCACGACTGGAAAAGACAGGTCGATGGAGGCATATACACGCTTGAGGCTGGTGCCGTTGCTAGGTTGTGGGCTACTGCCATGGCACAAAAGGTTCCAGAATCCACGGGTAATAGCCTCCGCTTCACCCTTCCTAAAGCTAGCATCGCCGGCTTTAGAGTCGCAGACGAGGTTACACTGGACTGGAAAATACCCGCCAAAGTCAACACCATAGAGAGACTGAGAGCCCGTGCCTATTTCCACTCTTATTCAGCTTATATCGCCTACAATTCGTTTCTTGCCAGTCTAGAACTAGTAAAGAAAGGCGAAACGAGAGTTTGGAATCCCTATAAGCGTCCCAAGGATGGCATTGGCTTGGGTTTGACGGAAGCGTTTCGCGGTGCTTTAGGTCACTGGGTAGTCATGCGAAATGGCAAGATTCATCGGTACCAGATAATCACACCATCCACATGGAATGCCTCTCCAAGGGATGCTGATGGTCGACCAGGACCTTATGAGGAAGCTATCGTGGGAACACCAATAACCGAAGTCTTAAAAGACGAGCTGCAAGCCGTCGATGTGGTCAGGGCGGTGAGGAGCTTCGATCCCTGCATCGGTTGCGGCGTGCACGTATACATGGGCGATAAAGTCGTCCATCGGGAACTAGACCATCACGAATATTAACTGATAAAGGAAGGAGGTGAAAATGATGGAAAAGGGACAAACGGTAGTTGGAGTAGGCGGATGGCTCCTGCTGGTGCTGGGGATCATTGTTTTAATAGTCGGTGTGGCGGGGCTCTTCAACACGGGACCATTGGAAAGAAACAAACTAACATCGGATGAGGTGCTTACGATTTACCCGGACATTGAAGTTCCAACTACTGCTACGGCTGTCCTTACTCTAGTGAATGGTACCCAAGAGAACGTCGAGGCGCAGATATCCATAGTGACAACAATCATAGGCACACTCATAATACTCCTCGGCGTAGGGTTCGTGGCGCTTGCGGGGGTACTTAGCGCCATCATGAAGATAATCTCGTAGCTTCGGGGAGATCCTGCGGCTGTCACGGCTCGTGATTTTGTTGGGAGGGGACTGCCTTTCCATAGCGAGGATGTTAACTAACATCCGGTTGTAGTGTTTTACAACTGAAGCACTCTTGTGAACCCTTCACCCAAAATTTTTGTTTTCAACATGACCAATATGAAGAAAGAAATAAACGTATAAGGATAGAGGCCCGATCATGGCTCGCAAGATCGCAGTTATAGGTATCGGAAATCTCTTGCTTAGAGATGAGGGTGTTGGTGTGCACATTATTAACAAACTCAGGGGTTTCCAATTGCCCGAAAACGTCGAAGTTTACGATTGTGGAACGGGCGGGCTAGGCATTCTTGGTCTCCTAGAAGGTTTCGATAAGGCGATAGTAGTAGATGCGGTCAAATGTGCGGAGGAGCCCGGAACTGTCTATCGTTTCAAATTTAATGAAAAGGGAACCGATAACAGATTGGCGAAAATGATATCCTTTCACGAACTAGATTTTGTCACAGCCATAGAAATCGGAAGAAAAGCTTACAAATCACCAAGCGAGATGGTTATGATCGGGGTAGAACCAAAAACTATTGAGATCGGACTTGACCTATCACTTGAAGTTAAAAGAAGCATACCAAAAGTCATAGGTCTAATTTTTGAAGAGATAAGAGCCTGCGGTGATTGATTATCTTCAAAAATGCTACGACATTTCGATGAGAACTCAGAGATAGAGTCGCCTGTCGTAATGTGCCAGCCGGAGGCAGTAGGTGTTGAGTTGGGCAGAGCCAGGATTATCGTGCGGGGTATAGTGCAAGGCGCTGGCTTCAGACCTTTCATCTACCGCCTTGCCAAAGAAGACCTCTCCTCTCCGAGTGCAAACCCCGTCTCCCCTCACGAACTAAAATTGGAACACACCTTAAAAATCGGTGAGAAGATTCTAGGCGATAAATTCCCCTCGGAAATAATTATCTTTGGCGTAGAGGTGGGAGAGATTAAAGAGGGCATAGGGCTAAGTCCAAAGGTAGAAAAGGCCGTTCCCCGAGTGGTGGACTTAATTTTACAGGAGCTATGAAACTCAGTGCATGAATTAGCTATCACCCAAGGTTTCCTCACCCTGGCCTTGGAAGAAGCCAAAAAGGCTCAGGGGAGGAGGGTCACCAGGATAAACCTTGTTCTCGGTGAGATGTCGGGGCTTAAGGAGGAAAGCGTGCGGTTCTGCTTTGACCTCGTTAGCAAAGATAGCATCGCCGCCGGAGCTGTCCTCTCCTTTGGCTACATGCCTGGGCGGGACACTTATGTGAAAAGCATAGAGGTGGAAAGAATAAATCAATTTACTGACAAGCTAACGCCAGAGGTTAAACAAGCCATTCCCAAGGTGCTGAAACTAATCCTTAAAGAGATAAAGGGCTAAGATGTGTTACGCTATTCCCGGCAGAGTAGTAGAGCTTAAGGGGAAAATAGCAATCATTGATTACTTTGGAGAGTCAAGAAAGGCTTTTAATGAATTCGAGGATCTCCAAGTAGGAGACTACGTTTATGCCCAAGGCGGCATTCTGGTTCAAAGGATTGAAAGTAATGAGGCTCTATCTATTTTAGAGACATTCAAGGAGATGTTCTTTAAGCTACAGAAAGTGGATTCAAGGATTTCTCGAATAGGAGGGCCTGAGCCGAAGATGGTTGATGAGAAATTTATCAAAGCCATAAAAAAGGCAAGGCAAGGTCTTTCGCTTACTCAAGAAGAGATGCTGAGACTTTTAAGAACAACAGATAGCCAACAGCTTAATATATTATTTAAAACCGCTAACGCATTAAGACACAGGCATTTGAAGAATTCCTGTTGTGTCCACGGGATTATTGAGTTTTCTAATTACTGTAAAAATGATTGCTACTATTGTGGTATTAGAAAGGATAATGAAAAATTAAAAAGATACAAAATGTCTATCGAGGAAATAATCGAACTAGTAGATTATGCAGTTAATCGACTTGGGTTTAAAGCCATAGTTCTTCAATCGGGAGAAGATTTTTGGTATACAACGGAAAAATTAATAAAAATGATAAAGGAAATAAAGGCCAGATGTGGCGTTTTCTTAATTTTAAGCGTTGGCGAAAGAAGCATCAAATGCTATGAACAGATGTATAAGGCTGGGGCAAGGGGGGTCTTGTTCAGATTTGAAACCTCTAATAAAAAAATGTATGGTAAATTACACACCACTCTAAAATTTGAACACAGAATTAAACTCCTTGAGGCTATGGGCAAATTAGGATATCTCATCGCCACCGGTTTCTTAGTCGGACTGCCCGGACAAACCGAAGAAGATTTGATGAACGATATCTTACTAACTAAATCTCTAAAGGCGGAAATGTGGTCTTTTGCGCCGTTAATTCCTCATCCGGAAACGCCTCTATCAAGCTCTAAGATGGTTAATATTAACACCGTATTGAAAGTGTTAGCTGTAAGTAGGTTGATCGATTCGAAAGCTAAAATACTTGTGACTACGGCCTTAGAAACTCTGGATAAGGAAGATGGAAGAAGGCTTGGGCTGCTCTCGGGAGCAAATTCTTTAATGATTAATCTCACCCCGGCTAAGTATAGAAAGCTTTACTCAATTTATCCTGGGAAGTCAGGAGATGGCAAAGAGATTGAGGAGAATATTAAAGAAACAATTGCCCTACTTTACTCGCTGGGCCGGGCACCAACAGATTTGGGAGTTTAAAAAAAGAGGTTTAATAGATGCCAAAGGTTAAAGATATTCTAGACGAACAAAATATCTATAATATTTTAGAAGAAACCCAGATGCCAGGTTCTAGTAAAATCTTAGAAATTTTAGATAATGCCTTAAGGAAAAAAGGCTTGAGATTAAAAGAGGTAGGTTATTTACTCAACACAGAAGATCCGAAGTTAATAGAAAAAATGTTTAAGGCAGCTTGCCGGATCAAAACAGAGATTTATGGCGAGCGGCTAGTTTTCTTTGCCCCTTTGTACGTTTCCAGTTTCTGTATTAATGATTGTGAATACTGCAGTTTTCATCGCAGAAATCCAGCGCCACGTAAAAAATTAAGTGTAGGAGACGTTAAAGAACAGGTAAAGATTTTAGAAGATATGGGGCATAAAAGGCTATTACTTGAGTTTGGTGAACATCCAATTGAAAATCCAATTGATTATGTGGTGGAGGTTATTAAGACTATTTATAATACCAAATCTGGTCGAGGAGAAATAAGGCGGGTCAATATTAATATTGCAGCAACCACTGTTAAAAATTATGGAAAGTTAAAAAAAGCTGGCATTGGTACCTATCAACTTTTTCAAGAGACTTATCACAGAGAAACTTATGAAAAAATGCATAATGGCCCAAAGGCGGATTACCAACGCCAATTATTTGCTCACGACAGGGCTTTTGAAGGAGATATTGATGATGTTGGTTTGGGTGTTCTCTTTGGTTTATATGATTATCGATTTGAAGTGTTGGGCCTAGTTTCTCATGCTCAATATTTAGATAAAAGATTTGGCGTGGGTCCCCATACCTTTTCGGTTCCTCGTTTCCAGCCAGCCGAAACAGTAGATATAAAATTACCTTATCGCGTTAGCGAAGAACAACTTTTGAAAATAATCGCCATCCTTCGTTTGAGCGTTCCTTATACAGGCATGATTATCTCAACCCGAGAACGACCAGAGATAAGAGCTAAGGCATTTGAGATCGGTATTTCCCAGACTTCAGCGGCTTCGAGAGCTTCACCAGGTGGTTATGGAACAGAAGAAGAGCTAGCTCAATTTTCCTTGTCAGACCCGAGAACAGTGGATGAAGTTCTAAAAGATATTTTAAGGCAACACCTACTGCCTAGTTTTTGTACCGCTTGCTATCGCAAAGGAAGAACAGGAAAATTATTTATGGACTTAGCAAAACCTGGTAATATCCAAAACCTTTGTAGGCCGAATGCAATTTTAACCTTCAAGGAATATCTTGAGGATTATGCATCGCAGGAAGTTAAAGAGGCGGGTCTAAAAATTATAAATAAATATATAAAACAGATTCCCTCAGACAGCATTAGAAGAAAAACACAAATTCGTTTACAAAGAATAGAAAGCGGAGAAAGGGATTTATATTTTTAGCAATAAGAACATATGATGAATCAACCTGAACAGCCTTTTTGACAACCCTTACAGTTTTGTCTCGCCTTTTAGACCTAGGGGGAGCAGCATAGGAAACTCACCCTGGCCTCGCTATGAGGACACCCACATCGGTCCACGCCGGTTACCAGTCTCTACCATTTTCAATATCATCCTGTCCACCGTCCACCATAAAAAGGGAGTTTTCCAATCGTGCGTATTAACCCCGGTTCATCTCTAGTTATGTGGTGAGAGTGTTTCTTGGCATTCGTTAGTGCGAAAATGAAAGTAAAGACGAGAAAAGTTCGGATTTTCCCCCCACGCAGGGAGCCAATTATTTTTATCTAAAAGTATCTTTAATACGTATCAGTAGAGTTGGCGAAATATATAGAGCTAAACCAGACCGAAAAGATAAAATACCACGACTACAATTAAAGCTGCTAGAAGAGCGCCAGTAGCTACCTCAGCTAGTGAGTGATGCTCCAACTCTATCCTTGCCCAGGCTATTAAAAGGAGTAGCACTGCGCTTACCGCAGCTATAGAGCCATATAAAATAACCAATACTGTTACTGAAGCAGCGCCGGCTAACTGCTCCCCACCAATGGAGTGGTCTTGACCCGTGCCGCGAAGTCAATATAAAGAGCCCCGTGGGCTAAATTGTGGTAAAATATAAATTATGCTAACGTAAGCGCCATTACAAGCCAGGGTAGTGAGGTAAAAAATGCGCCTAGAGAGCCTAAGATATACCGAACGCTTCGGGTCAGTCAGAATAAATGACCTGCAAAGGGTTCTAGAGCTAGACTCAGGAAGGAAGAGCGAGACCCCTCGTAAGGAGGCTATAGCCGTACATAAGATTGAAGACGAGGCAATCAAGGATATTGAGGGGAGGATGGCTGTTGTCATCCCGATAAAGGATGAAAAGCTCAAGCTCTTTGAGGGTGTTATCAGCGGTATCCCTCACGATTGCCTGATAATAGTGGTATCTAACAGCCAGAGAAAGCGTGTCGATAGATTCAGGATGGAACGGGATACCCTAGTACAATTCTGCCATTTTACTCAGCGCCAGGCTCTTGTTATCCACCAGAAGGACCCATATTTAGCCCAGGGGTTAGCCCGAGCTGGATATACTGATATACTGGACGAAAAGGGAGTGGTAAGAGACGGAAAAGTGAAGGTATGGTAATCGGTGTCTTGCTGGCAATGCTGCATAAAAAAGAATATGTAGCCTTTATTGATAGCGATAACTATATACCTGGAGCGGTGTGGGAATATGTAAAAATTTTCGCTGCTGGTTTCAGCCTAGCCCAGTCCCCTTATGCCATGGTCAGAGTCCTGTGGCACTATAAACCTAAAATTTCACGAGGGATGTATTTTAGAAAATGGGGGCGGGTTTCAGAAATCACCAACAAATACATGAATGCCTTAATCTCAGGAAAAACCGGATTTGAAACTGAGATTATAAAAACAGCCAATGCCGGGGAGCATGCTATGACCACAAAGCTAGCTGAAATTCTGCCCTACGCCTCAGGATATGCTATTGAACCACAGGAGCTAGTATCCATTTTTGAAGGCTTCGGCGGTGTTTTACCAACGGCTAATCAAGCCGCCGCCCAACAAGGTATAGAAATATTCCAAATTGAGACCAGGAATCCTCACCTCCATGAGGAGAGGAGCAGAATGCATTTGAGACAGATGTTAGTCCCCTCGTTATCTGTAGTCTACCATAGTGCCCTCTGTAACTCAGAGATTAAACAACAAATTTTAAAAGGACTGATAGACCAAGGCACACTACAACCTGAAGAGGAAATACCCAGACCCTACCTTGTCCCCCCTCCCAAAAAAGTGAATGTTCAAAGTTTCGCCAGCTTCATAAAGGAGCACCTCCATACCTACTCAGTGCTTGAGGAATAGTAATGAAAGCAGTTATCCTGGTAGGTGGCGAGGCAACCAGACTACGCCCGCTTACCTGCAACATACCCAAAGCTATGGTTCCCGTGCTTAATGTCCCATTTTTAGAACATGTCATCGGCTACCTCATCCAGCATCAGATAGAGGGTGTAACCCTGGCTCAAAGTCACCTTGCCCAAACTATTGAAAGCTATTTCGGTGATGGTAGCCAGTTCGGAGTCAGACTTAGCTATACCACAGAAGATACCCCTCTGGGAACAGCCGGGGCAGTGAAAAATGCTGAAAAATACTTAGCTGAAACCTTCCTGGTGCTAAACGGCGACGTTTTCACTGACCTGGATATTACGGCTATGATAGGCTCTCACCGAGAAAGAAAGGCAAGGGCAACTATTGCCCTTGCCCCGGTGGATGACCCCACCAGCTACGGCTTAATAGAAACTAACGCCGAGGGTAGAGTTACACGCTTTCTAGAGAAGCCTAGCTGGAATCAGGTAACTACCAATATGATAAATGCCGGCACCTATGTTCTAGAACCTGAAATCCTGGCTCATATCCCACCTCAAGCCAATTTCAGCTTTGAGCATGACTTATTTCCGTTACTTTTAGACCAGGGTGAGCCAATTTATGCTTATCCTTCCGCCACCTATTGGATAGATATAGGCACCCTAGAAAAATACCTCCAGCTACACCAAGACCTGCTTAAGGGCAAAGGTAGTGCCAGCCAGCATGGTTTCACCTCAGGTAAGGAGGTGCTGATTGGAGACCAAAGCTATGTCCACCCTACAGCTCAAATGAAGGGACCGATACTGATAGGCAGCAACTGCATTATCGGGGGCAAGGTCAAGCTAACCGGACCGGTGGTTATTGGTCCTGGCAGCACAATTCTGGAAGATAGTGTGGTTGAGGAATCCATTATCTGGCGAAATGTTCGGCTAGGAGCGCAGGTTAACTTAAAGAACTCTATCGTGGCTGACAACTGCTGCCTAAATGCCAATAGTATTATAGAGGACTCAGTTCTGGGTGATAATGTAATTGTGGTCAGCGGCTGTAAATTGGAACCAGGCAGCAGAATCTGGCCAGGGACAACGGTGGAATCACCTTAAATAATTGACAAGATACGGGAAAGGTCTTTAGTTATTACTATATCAGCCACCTTCTCTAGTTTGGGATGCTTGGGATTAAAGGCTATCCCCAGCCCCGCTTTCTCAAGCATACACACGTCAGAAAGGTTATCACCAATAGCCACACATTTTCCTAGAGGTATCCCTGTTTTTTGTGATAGGTGAGCCAGAGCAGTTAGCTTACATACCGAGTGCTTCAAGCACTGCTCTTCCGCCTTACCCCAGCCTAGTGGCATCTTTATCTCACCGCTTAGCTTGCCATTTTCCAGGCTAAGCTCATTGGCGATAGTATAGTCAAACCCTAGCCTCCTTTTCAGCCATTCAGTGGCTAGGGTATAGCTATCACTAACTATAGCCAATATGTAGCCTCGGCGCTTTAGTTCCCTAACCACAGCCTCGGTACCTATAGAAAACGGGATAAGAGCCAGGATATGATAAAATTGCTGCCGGCTAATCCCCCTGAGCAGCCAAGCTATACGCTTGGTCTTCTCATATTCAGGGCTACTTCCCTCAATAATCGTTTCCAGCTTCTTCTTGAAGCCGAAGCTATCGGCTAATACAAAAATAAGCCTGTCTTGAAGCAAAGTCCCATCCATGTCGAAAACTACTAGCTTCTTTGTCATAGACTAACCTCATTAACGATATAATATTTTAGCATAAGAGGAAAGTTATTGGTTAAAGATTGTTTATCAACCTCACCCCCTTAATCCCCCTCTCCTTCATATGGATATATATTCATGAGGGGGAAGCGTAGGTTTTGAAGGGGCTTTGCCCCTCTAAACAAATTATTTCCCCCTCCCATTGTCATTGCGAGGCGTTGCGAGGAACGAAGCAAACAGCCGAAGCAATCTCTAGGAATGCCCGGAGATTGCCACGCCTGCGGCTCGCAATGACAAGGAATAAGGTGATATGTCACTAATCATTGGACGTGTACATTGCTTTGAGTGCTATCGAGGGCTGTGATATAATAACAAGGTGAGGTAGGATGAATCATGCTAGACCAGTTGGAGAGAATAGAAAAGCGTTATCAAGAGCTAAATCGGCAGATAGCTATGCCTGAGGTAATATCTGACCACAAACAATTGCAGCTCTTAGCTCAGGAGAGAGCCGGTATTGAAAGCCTGGTAACAAAGTATGAGGAATACAAAGCAACCACTAAGTCGCTAGAAGAAGCAAGAGCAATGCTAAGTGGTGGGCTGGATGAAGACATGGCTATTTTGGTCAAGCAAGAGATAGAGAGCCTTGAGTCACGATTAGACTGTCTATTTCAAGAGCTAAAGCTTGCCCTCCTGCCCAAGGAGGCTAATGATGAAAAGGACATCATTATGGAAATCCGGGCTGGGGCTGGTGGCAATGAAGCCGGACTGTTTGCCGCTGACCTCTTCCGTATGTATAGTCGCTATGCTCAAGCTAAAGGTTGGGGGATAGACATTATTAATGTTAATGAAAGCGGCATCGGCGGCTTTAAGGAGATTATATTTGAAATAAGAGGCAGAGGTGCCTTCAGCCGACTGAAATATGAAAGAGGGGTTCACCGGGTGCAGCGAGTGCCTACCACCGAATCTTCAGGCAGAATTCATACTTCAACGGCTACGGTAGCTGTTCTCCCTAAGGCTGAGGAGGTAGACATATCCATAAATCCTGACGACCTCAGAATTGATATCTTCCACAGTGGCGGCGCCGGGGGGCAGAATGTAAACAAGGTAGCCACCGCCGTCCGCATCACCCATTTGCCTACAGGCATAGTCGCCATCTGCCAGGATGAGCGCTCGCAACTAAGAAATAGGACAAAGGCAATGTCTGTGCTCCGAGCCCGAATCCTGGATATGGAGCAGCGCAAACGAGAAGAGGAAATAACCAAACAGCGTCGCTCCCAGATAGGCACTGGCGACAGAGCGGAAAAGATACGAACCTACAATTTTCCTCAGGACCGTGTTTCCGACCACCGCATCAGTCTAACCCTCCATAACCTGCCCCGAGTCCTGGAAGGAGAGCTTGACCAACTTATCGATACCTTAGCCACCAGTGACCAAATGAAACGGTTGGAGGGGCAACCGGCGTGACCCTAAAACAGGCTCTCACTCGTGCCAGGGAAATTTTTGCTGCCAAAAACATTGAAGATGCCCCTCTGGAGTGCGAGCTACTGCTGAGGCATACCCTAAAAATAAGCCAGGTTCAGCTATATCTAGACCTAAACCAGGAACTAAGTCCCAAACAAGAGGAAACCTTTTGGTCTCTCATCAAGCGCCGCCTAAACGGTGAGCCCACCGCCTATATAACCGGACATCGCGAGTTTTATGGGCTTGATTTTTATGTCAACTGCCACGTTCTCATCCCCCGACCGGAAAGCGAACTTCTGGTAGAAAAGGCGCTCAACCTAGCTCAAAATCACCCTGTGTCAACTATAGCCGAAATTGGCAGCGGCTGTGGGGCTATTGCCATCAGTCTGGCGCTAAAACTACCAGAAGCTAAAATCTATGCCACCGATATATCAGCCCCTGCCCTCAAGGTCGCCCTATTTAACTGCCAAAAACATGGGGTGGCAAGTAGAATTTGTCTGCTCCAAGGCAATATGCTCGACCCCCTACCCGAACCTGTTGACCTCATAATAGCCAATCTCCCTTATGTTAGGGAATTGGAATTGCCCAATTCAGCGAATTTTGAGCCGCTGCTGGCGCTAAACGGTGGCTCAGATGGGCTAGAGAAGATACGCCAGCTATGCCGGCAGGTAAAGGACAAGCTTCGCCCTAAGGGTTGCCTGCTTCTGGAGATTGGACAGGGGCAAAAAAGAGCAGTA
>SDBU01004211.1_pt1 | contig 17769 bp, 18 predicted proteins | sample 2277071 | NCBI WGS metagenome assembly SDBU01 (sample SAMN10397929, study PRJNA504765) | marine sediment metagenome | isolation source: marine sediment core GS08_GC12, 126 cmbsf | place: Arctic Ocean: Gakkel Ridge, Loki's castle | collected 2008 | reverse complement strand
ATCGCTCGCCGCCTCTCCTGGATGCAGGAGGAAAAGCTGTTTGCCCTGAATGAGACCGCAATGGCTAAGCTGCTCAGCACCGAACTGGTTTACGACCTGGCCAACGTGGGCATGCAGGTAATGGGCCCTTACGGAGAACTGGTGTCCGACTCCAAATACGCAGAGCTCCAGGGTTGGTTTGCGCATATATATCAGGAATCTCCACACTACAAGATAGCCGGCGGCACCTCTGAGATTCAGAGACAGATCATCTCTACCCGAGGGTTAGGTCTCCCCAGGGGTTAGTTCCGACTTACAGGCGAAGCTGCAGCCATAAAACGGAGAATTGTGACTGATTTATGGGCAATCTGAGAGGTTTGCCTTTGAGCAATTCCAAAGGCGCTGAGAAGACAAATATAACGGGTTGCGTTTTCAACATAGAGCGGTTCGCGATCCGCGACGGCCCGGGGATCAGGACCACTGTTTTCTTTAAAGGTTGCCCGCTGAGATGCCTGTGGTGCAGTAATCCTGAATCCATGCAGCCACACCCGCAGCTTTTCCACTTTGTCCATTTATGCACGAGATGCTATCGGTGCGTCAAGGCATGCCCCAATGGAGCAACCAGAGTGGGTCCCGAGGGCGCGATAGAAATAGACCGCAGCCTGTGTAAGAACTGCGGTGAGTGCGTGGATGCATGCCCCAACAAGGCCAGAGAGATGAGCGGGAAGATTATGACTGTCGAAGAGGTCCTGGAGGAGGTGAAGAAAGACTCCCTGTTCTACCAGAACTCAGGCGGGGGGATTACTGCGTCAGGAGGCGAGCCGACGCATCAGCCGGAATTCCTCTGGCATCTTTTCGCAAAGAGCCACGAGTCAGCTATCCACACGTGCCTGGACACCTGCGGATACGTGAAGACCGAGACCCTGCAAGGGATTCTGGAGCATACCGATTTGGTCCTTTACGACATCAAGCATATGGATCCAGCCAGACACAAGGAGCTTACCGGCGTCGATAACAGTCTAATCCTGGAAAACGCAAGAGTGGTTGCTGCCAGCAGGCCAATGACAATAAGAGTGCCTCTCATTCCAGGGTACAACGATTCGGAAGAGAACCTCAATGCCCTGAGCAAGTTCATGGCTGAGCTGGGGCTCAAGAGAATCGATCTTCTGCCCTATCACGCGCTGGGCAAGCAGAAATACGAAAGATTGGGCATGGAATACAAGCTGGGTGATCTCGAATCATATGAGAGTGAACAGGTGGCAGCTATCAAGATAGTTCTTGAGTCTCATGGGCTGGAAGTCGGAGTAGGCTAAATATATTTGGATTTTGAATTTGCCTGCGACCCGAGCTCAGGCCGGGTGTTTATGATTTCAAGTTTAGCATTTCGGATTTGGTGATAAGCTACAGTTCATACATAACTATTTAGTCCGTTTTCGTAGTTCAAGGAGGAGAGTATGGATTACGCCCTTAACGAACAACAGGAAATGCTGAGGAATACGGCCCGCGATTTCCTGGCGAAGGAATGCCCCAAGACCCTGGTACGCGAAATGGAGAAAGACGAGAAAGGCTATTCGCCGGGACTGTGGAAGAAAATGGCGGATCTGGGCTGGATGGGCCTGGTATTCCCCGAGGAATATGGCGGCAACGGGCTGAGCATCCTCGATTTAACGATCCTCCTCCAGGAAATGGGCAGGGCGATTGTTCCCGGTCCGTTCCTTTCAACGGTCGTCTGTGGTGGGTTGACTATCTTGAAATGGGGAAGCGAAGAGCAGAAAAAGGAAATACTGCCCAAGATAGCCAAAGGTGAACTGATACTAGCCCTGGCACTCACCGAACCCAGCGCCAGCTACGATGCGGCGGATATCACTGTTCAAGCGGTCCCCGACGGAGATGACTTCGTTATCAGCGGCACCAAGCTCTTCGTTGAAAACGCACATGTTGCTGATTATCTGATATGCGTCACCAGGACCAAGAGCAGTGAGAACAAACAAGACGGGATCACCCTCTTCCTGGTGGACGCCAAGAGCCCGGGAATAAGCTGCACCCTGTTGAAAACGTTCACCGCCGACAAGCAGTGTGAGGTCGTTTTCGATAAGGTACGAGTTCCCAAAGCAAACATGCTCGGTGAGCTCAACTGGGGATGGGAGATAGTGGAGGACATCATAGAACAGGCAGCGTTTTCCCAATGCCCCTGGATGATGGGTGGGGCCGAGCAAGTTCTGGAAATGTCCGTTAATTACGCCAAGGAAAGGGTTCAGTTCGACCGACCTATTGGAAGTTTCCAGGCCATCCAGCACAAGTGCGCCAATATGTCAACAGATGTCGCAGGCGCAAGGGATATCATCTATCAGACAGCCTGGAAGATAAGCGAGGGGCTTCCGTACAAAATGGACATCTCAATAACGAAAGCTTGGACCTGCGAGGCTTACCGAAAGGCCTGCGTTGAGGGAATCCAGATTCACGGTGGAATTGGCATCACCCAGGACCATGACGCACAACTCTACTACCGCCGTGCCAAGGCGATGGAAACTGCCTTCGGGGATGCTGATTACCACCTCGAACTGATGGCTCGCCAGATGGGCCTATAATAGCCAGCATTGTTCATGATGATTGCAGTAGGGGCACGGCATGCCGTGCCCCTACTCTCTGGGTAAGCGGGACGACGTCGTCCCGCTTACCCAGAGTCACTAAATGCTCAACCTCATCCCCTCATAGCTCAAGGATATGTCCACCCCAAGGCTCTTTGCCACCTGCTCAACCTCTTCTTTGATCTCGTCCTCGAACACGGGGCTGAGGTGGATAATCATCACCTGCGGCAGATAACCCCTGGTTCTCCTGAATCCGGCCAGTTCCTCACCAAGCAGATGAGGCGTGAGGTGCCCAGAGGAGACAGCGTGCTCTTCCAGCCTGTTAGGCAGTGTCACATCTATGAACAGCAGTTGCGGCGATATGTTTTCCCAGCATGAGGACAAACCGGGCCCTGTATCCCCGCTATAAAAGAGGCTTCTTCCCTCATCAGAAGTAATCTGATACCCCACCGCAGGGACACCATGCTTCACCGGGACCGCAAGCACCTTGTAGCCGCCGATAATCTCGACCTTGTGGGGCTCCAAGGGACAGAATTCCAGCGGAGGGTTGGCGGTAGGTATCTTAGTAAAGTCAGGGTATATAACTCCGTTGAGAATGTGATCGGAGATAGCGTGGAGCGTGCTGGCCTGAGAATAAACTCGGATATTCTTCTCAAAATGCGAGATATTGAGAGCAATAGCGGGCACATCCCTCACGTGGTCGTAGTGGCAGTGGGTGAGCAGAATATGACTCACCTTTTCCTGCTCTGAAAGAGAAAGGCTGGAGGTAAGCGCCCCGGCGTCCACTGCAACAGTATCGTCGATGAGCAGGGTCGTCAGCCTTGTAGTCGCCGATTCAATATTGTGTGCTCCCAAAACCCTGATCTCCATTTCGCGTTCTCCTTTCTCTAGTAGTCGCTCTCAGCGGGTAACCAGCAGGGGATTGAAATCAGTGTCGTAGTCGTAGGTATCAATGTCTTCTTTTCTCTTCAGGTAGTTCACCACGGCGTAGGTAAAAGGGGTGGCCACCACCTCGTAAATGGTCTTGACCAGCCAGTGGGTAATGATTATGCCGCCAATGACAACCCCGGGCAGGGTGCCGCCGAAGGCGATGGCGATGAAAACCGAGGTGTCCAATCCCTGGCCGACGATAGTGGAGCCAATAGTCCTGGCCCATAGAAATCGCCCCTTGGTCCTGATTTTCATCTTGGCCAGGACATAGGAATTGGCGAACTCGCCAACAAGATAAGCAGCAAACGAGGCTGCCAGAATCCGGGGGGTATAGCCTAAAATGCGATCATATGCAGTCTGAACATCGGCATCAAGCGCCGGGATTTGCCCCGCCACCCAGAAAGCTCCGACTGCGATCATGTTGCAGAAAAACCCCAGCCATATAACACGGCGTGCCTGTCGATAACCGTAGACCTCGGTGAGAATATCACCAAATATGTAGCTTAGGGGAAAGATGACTATGGCAGCGGGCAAAGGCGCCGGTAGTTCCAGACCGCCAAGCCTCCATGAACCAACGCCCAGGGTTATCAGCTTAACAGCGATAATATTCGCCGTAATGAGGCAGGTAATGAATATAGCGGCAACAACAAGGAACCGTTGCGAGACAACCATCGACTTCTAAATCCAGCGCCGTGAGCGGAAGAAAAAGAGCATGCCCCCGATGATACCGACCATGGCTATGATTATTCCGGCAAAGACTGCCGGGCTGTCAACAGGCATGGGATAGATATTCATCCCCAGGATGCTGGCAATAAGAGTCAGGGGCAGCATTATCGTCGAGATGATAGTCAGCACCCGGATAACCTCGTTGATGCGAAACGAGGTCAGCGCATTATTGGTATCGTTGAGACCCTCTACTACCTCTTTGTAATCCTCGAGGGTATCCCGAATTTTGCGCAAGTGGTCTGCGATATCTCCGAAATAGATTTCGGGATCCTCCTTGAAGATGGGCCACTCCTTTTGCTCCAGTGTCTCCACTGCCTCCGTCTGAGGCTTAATTATGCGCCTAAACGAGATGATATCGCGGCGAAGTACCGCTACATCGGCAACCGTGCCTCGGGGGTTCTCGCCAAAGATGCGGTCCTCCACCTCCTCAATGTTATCGCCGATCTTGAACAATATGGGGAGACAATAGCTAACGAGCCTATCGAGGATTTTATACAGCAGATAACCAGGGCTCCGGCCCATGTTTTCCTCTCGTGCCTTCTCGTTCGTTTGACACGTTTTAAACAGACTCACCAGTGGCTTGAGGTCCCCCTGATGTAAAGTGATCAGGTAATCTTCACCGACGAAGACAGAAACCTGGCTCGGTGTAGTGACGCCAGCTTGGAGATTGAACACCGGGAAATGGAACACCATAAAAAAATAGTCTTCGTACTCGTCGATCTTTGGCATCTGGATTTTACTTAAACAGTCATCCAGATCGAGAGTATGAAAGGGGTAATTCTCGGCAAGATACTTAGTCTCTTCCTCCGTGGGCCTCTCGATATTGACCCAGGTTAGCTTTTGCCATGTAAGAGATCCGACGCTCGGCTCCATTTTGGTTACAGTGGATGTAACCACATCAGGCCCACGTCTCCTCCTAATAGGTGGCCTGGTTATCCGTCTTATCTTCATCAGTAAAGAAACAACTCCAGTTGATAATCAGATGGAAGAAAGATACCTCTCGGCGGAGATGGCAGCGGTTGCCCCGTCACCCACAGCGCTGGAGACCTGCCGTGCCGAACCCGCACGTATATCGCCGGCAGCGAATATACCAGGCACCCCTGTTTCCATCTGGTCATTCACCAGTATAAAGCCTTCTGGAGATAAGGCAACCACCCCCTCCAGATAGCCTGTGTTGGGGCGTAACCCAACAGCCACGAAAATGCCCGAAACCTCCAGTTTTGATTCTGTCCCGGTTTTCACATTTCGCAACCCCAGTTCCCTGACCTGGCCATCTCCTCCGATGGATTCAACCACCGTATCCCAGAGAAACTCTATCTCGGGCCGGGCAAGGGCCCCTTCACTAAGTATCTTTGTCGCCCTAAGCTGGTCACGACGGTGGATTACAATCACTTTGGAGGCAAACCTCGTAAGAAAAAGGGCATCGTTAATGGCAACATTCCCACCTCCCACTACCGCTATCACCTGATCCTTGAAAAAGGCGCCATCGCATGTGGCACAATAGGACACCCCCCTACCCCTGAGCTCCTCCTCCCCAGGCACACCCAGCTTGCCATGCTCGGAGCCGCCAGCGATGATAAGCGCCTTCGCACGATACTGACCCTCACTTGTATGCACTATCTTCTCCCCCTCCCCAACCTCAACCCCCTCAACCTCGGCCATGATTATCTCAAGGCCATACTTCGTTGCCTGCTGTTCCATCAACGAGCCCAGCTCAGCCCCAGAGATACCCTGGGGAAACCCCGGGTAGTTCTCCACGAGCTCTGCATTGATTATCTGGCCACCGGGGATGGCTCTTTCAATCAATAACGTGGACAACCTTGCCCTGGTGGCATACAAGCCAGCACTGAGACCAGCAGGCCCACCACCGATAATGATTAACTGGTAGGAATTACCCATATCTGAACTCTTGGATAAACATAATGTAATCGTTCAGCCGTCAGCTTTAAGCTCCCTGCAAAACCTGTAGGGGCGTATGGTCATACACCCCTACTTTTTTTAAACTGAACGCTGAGTGCTTATAGCTGAACACTTGCTTTTTAGGTCAGAGTAGCATCCAAGTGCTTCTTCAGTTCCGCCTTGGACCTGAGTCCCACGATCTGCGTCATCGGCTTACCTTCTTTGAATAGCAATAGAGTGGGAATGCTACGAATGCCGTAATCTGTTGCCGCCTTGGGGTTCTCATCTACATTGACCTTACCAAATCCCACCCGTCCCTCGTACTCGCCGGCTAACTCCTCCACCATAGGAGCAATGGCGCGACACGGGGCACACCAGGGTGCCCAAAAATCGACCAAGAACGGCGTCTTAGCCTCGATCACGACTTCATTGAAGTTCTTGTCATCCACACTTAGCGGCTCAGCCATATGTACCTCCGTAACAGCTTTATTGACAGGCTAACCCTTGATGGCCCCGGCCAGGTCCTGCAACACCTCTCGCTTGGCGGTGATAATTGCATTCCTTATCGCATCGGCATCGCTGCGACCATGGGCTACGATGACATTGCCGTTGACGCCGAATAGAAGAGCGCCGCCATATTCCCGATAGTCCAAGGTGCCGATAATGGAGTGGAAGGTAGGCTCAAGGAGATCAGCAGCCTCCATAAAATTCGGGTTCTCAGCCACAGCCTTTCTCAGAGCGCCAAGAAGCATTTCACCAATGCCTTCGCCCAGCTTGAGCAAGACATTGCCGGTGAAACCGTCGGTTACAATCACATCAGCCCGCCCACTGGCGATATCTCTACCCTCAACATTGCCAATGAAATTGAGCTTGGATTTCCTCAGCATCTTGTGCGCCTTCTGAACCATCTGACTGCCCTTTGTATCCTCTTCACCACTTGAGAGAAGCCCGATTCGAGGGCTTTCCACGCCGAAGATCTTCTGCATATAGATACTGCCCATTTTGCCGAACTGAGCCAATGACATCGGCTTGCAATCAGCGTTCGCCCCAAGGTCAAGGCAGAGAACCGGTCCCGTAGGGAAAGGGAAGACCGCGCCCAGGGCGGGACGGAAGATTCCTTTCGTTCTACCCAAGATCAGAGTGGCCGCGGCCATCACTGCCCCAGTATTACCCGCAGAGACAAATGCCGCGACCTCCCCGCTTTTAATCAGATGTATCCCGACTACAATGGATGAATCCCTCTTTTCCTTAACCGCCGGGACCGGGCGCTCCTCCATGGTTATAACTTCGCTGGCATGGACAACGCTTACCCCGCATCCAGCAGGATCATGGTTATTCAGTTCCCCCCGCACCACGTTCTCCTGCCCCACCAACACAATCTCTATCTTGTCATCATCGATTGCTGCAATTGCCCCCTTTATTAGCTCCCCAGGGGCATGATCACCACCCATGGCATCCAAAGCGATCCTGATTTTATTAGATACCTTTTGCCTGGGCACTCTCCGTTCCCTCCCATAGGTCGCAACGCCCACCCCAGTAGGCGACGACCTCGTCATTTTGCAATATTCGGGCGACCTCACAGCGATCAGAGCACGCTTTGCATTCAAAGGAGGAGGTGCGATAGCCCGCTTCGCTCGCCTCGAACCCGATGAAGCCAGTCGATTTGCCACTGCAGAACATCTCTTCGCGAACTAGAAGTGCCGCCCCTATAGCCCCCATCGCCTCGTGATAAACTGGGACCATAACCTCGGTGTTCAAGCTTTCTTCGAAGGCATGGACAACCCCTTGATTAAAGGCTACCCCACCCTGAAATACAATAGGAGATAGCATCTCTCTCCCCGCAGCAACATCATTCAAGTAATTGCGAACCAGAGCCTGACACAGACCATAGATTATATCGTCTGTATCATGTCCCATCTGCTGCTTGTGTATCATATCAGACTCAGCGAATACAGTACACCGCCCATCGATGTGCACAGGAGATCTACTCTGGAGCGCTTGCTCCCCGAAGTCCTCGATTCTCATATTGAGCCGTGCTGCCTGCCGATCGAGGAAGCTGCCAGTGCCAGCGGCACAAACCGTGTTCATGGCGAAATCGACCACTATGTTATCTCGGACGATGATTAGCTTCGAATCCTGGCCCCCGATCTCAATGATGGTGCGCACATCCGGGATATAATGCAGGGTGGCAACGGCCTGTGCGGTGATCTCATTCTTAACCAAATCCGCCCCCAAGATAACCCCTGCCAAGTACCGTGCGCTACCCGTAGTACAAACGCCCTGAATGGTGCCCCCAGGGGGGAGATATTTCCGAATCTCCCTGAGTCCCTGCTGGACAACAACGATCGGCTTGCCTTCAGTGCGAAGATAATTGTAGGCGACAAGCTCACCTCCCCCGGTCACCAAGGCAAACTTGGTAGTAACCGAGCCAACATCGACGCCGAGATAGATATTCATTTCACCCCGCGATCAGTCAAGCTGTCCGTATTCTTGCCATTTTCTGGACTAGTATAGATACAAACAGCTAACGGGTCAAGCATTTTTACTCGTCAATACTATTGGTTGCAAACCACCTCGCCACTCAGTTTATCGCGTTCTCTATGTGTTCCAACCGTGAGATTCCGTCATCGTCGTTGAGTTCCACCGCAACCACGTCGATGCGCCACGACGAAGGCGCGTTATTAAGGGTCTGGATATAGGCATTGGCCAACGAGATCAGCTTCTCCCTCTTGGCAACGGTGACCGACTCTTCAGGGGTGCCAAAATCACAGCTCTTCTTGGTGCGCACCTCAACAAAAACAAGGCATTCGTCCTGCCTGGCAACGATGTCGATTTCCCCCTGACGACAGCGGAAGTTCCTCTCAATGATTTCGTAGTCAAGCCCTTTCAAGAAATCTACTGCTAATTTCTCTCCCCTGGCCCCGACTTCTCTACGTGTTAACGGCATGCCCTTATCCGTTGCATCAGTTCTTCCCGAGCCAAGTCCGGTGAACCGATCCTGATGCAATAGACCGTTTGGGTCACTATGATTGAAAATAAACCTTTTGATGCGCTTCAACAACGCACTCACCGACAACCTCCCTTCTGCCATGGCACACCCCGATGCAATTTGCCCCAGGTCTGATATATCTTCTCCAATACGGTGCTATCATCACTGCTCACATACGAGCGAGCCTATTTTACCACCCGTAGTCAAGCATTTCAGAGCCAAAGTATAGCGCAAGCAATCCGTGGAACCGGAGGGGCTTATCCACGAGATTCTCCCCTCAAGATCTCTTAGCGGAATTAGCCTGAGAGGCCCTGAGACGCCCACAGCGCCCCCTGCGATTGAGACAGGGTTTTCCCCTGCAAATCCACCATTGCAGATAGTCTGAACTGGCCCCCATCGCCTCTGGCTGCACCTGGCTCCCATCCCTGGCTAATGCCCTGCCTTCCTCCCCTTAATTCGTGCGTAGGGGGTTCAGTCGCTAGGTTAGTTTCTGCAAAGGCGCCAGGCTCAGCAGGAATTTCTTGACCCCCGCATCCCCTTTGAATGCGATGGTAACCTGATGGTCGCCGCTTGCGGCCAAACAATTGACCACAATGCCGTCGCCGAACATGGCATGGTTAACATGATCCCCTGCTTTCAAAGGAGGCAGAGTACGCGTCTCTACGGCCTGGGGCTCATGTTCCTTCCCTGCAGACGGTATGTGGGTGATAGCAGATGGGTGAGGATGTGCTCGCTTAGAAAGTGAATCCCCCGGCGAGGACAGCAGGTGCGACGGGATATCGCCCAGGAAGCGTGACGGGGGGTTGTGCGCGCTGCGCCCCATAAGGCTGCGGCGCAGAGCATGAACCAGATAGACCCTTTCCTTGGCTCTGGTTATCCCCACATAACACAGGCGGCGCTCCTCCTCCATCTGCGCCGGGTCAGGCATCGACTTAAAATGAGGCAGAATACCCTCCTCCATACCCACGATAAACACCACGGGAAACTCCAGACCCTTAGCCTGGTGCAGGGTTATAAGCGTTACTGCATCGACTTTTTCGTCCAGATCGTCGACATCGGACACCAGGGCTACCTCTTCCAGAAAATAGGCCAGGCCATCCCGGGGCTCGAGGTCCTGATATCTGCTAGCCACTGTGCGCAGTTCCAGGATATTATCCCACCTCTCCTCCCCATCCACACTATCCAACGTATATTTCTCATACCCGGTCCTCTCCAGCACCAGGTCGAAGAGATCGACCAGATTCAACTCCTGGCTCTTCGCTATGACTTCATCGAGCATATTCAGGAAATCGCTCAGCGCCTGGATGCTTCGTGTCCCAAGCTGTGTTGGCTCGTCCCCCTGAGCTACAAGCTTGAGAGCGGCATAATATGACAGTCCCCTCTCGTTTACCCATCGGGTGAGTTCAGCGACGGTGCGCTGCCCGATGCCACGTCCGGGCACGTTTATTATTCGAGCAAGGCTCACGCCATCATAGGGGTTATAGATCAGCCGGAGATAGGCCATGACATCTTTGACTTCACGCCGCTCATAGAAGCGTGTACCACCCACCAGCCTGTAGGGGAACCCATAGCGCACAAATGTCTCTTCAAGTGCGCGTGACTGCGCATTAGTACGATACATGATAGCGCAATCGCCAGCCTTCCAGCGACCATCAGCTGCCAGCCTTTCCAACTCACTAACCACAAAGTGCGCCTCCTCATGCTCGCTGTAGGTCTCTGCCAGGATAAGTGGAGTGCCAGCTTCGTTCTCAGTCCAGAGATTCTTCTCCTTTCGCTGCTGGTTGGCGGCGATTACATGGTCTGCGGCTTCAAGGATGGTCTGGGTGGAGCGATAGTTCTGCTCCAGGAACAAGACCTTGACATCGGGATAATCCTTCTCGAAGTCAAGAATATGGCGCAGGTCAGCGTGCCTCCAGGAGTAGATCGATTGATCAGGGTCTCCGACTACGCAGATATTACGATACTTCCCCGCCAGCTGCTTAGATAAGATATATTGGGCGCGATTAGTATCCTGAAACTCATCGACCATAACATGCAGGTAGCGCGACTGATACTTGTCCAAGACCTTGGGGTGGTCGCGAAAGAGGTGCGCTGTCCTCATAATCAAATCGTCGAAGTCCAGGGCATTGCTCTCGCCAAGAAGCTCCTGGTAACGCTCATACACCCGCGCTACCACTTCTTCAAAGTAGTTGCCAACCAGCCCCCGGTAATCCTGGGGGGCGAGGAGCTTGGCCTTAGCCGAGGAGATCGCTGACCCGATGCCACGCGGGGCATACTGCTTGGGGTCAAGTCCCACCTGCTCAATGCTGCGCTTGAGCAGGCTGAGATGGTCGCTGTCATCGTAGATGACGAAACCTCTGTCCAGCCCTATATGCTGTGATTCAGTACGCAGGATGCGGACGCAGGTGGCGTGGAAGGTGCCCAGGGTCAGCCCCTCAACCGCCCGCCCGACCAGTTGATGGATCCTCTCCTTCATCTCGCGGGCTGCCTTGTTGGTGAAAGTGACCGCAAGGATGCGCTGAGGGCTGATACCGCAGACGGTAATGAGATAGGCTACTCGGTGGGCGATGACCCTGGTCTTGCCCGATCCCGGGCCCGCTACGATGAGCACCGGCCCCTCTATGGCCTCCACAGCCTCTCTCTGGGCAGGATTAAGACCGTCTAGAAAATCCATTTTGCACCAAGGCCATTATATCAGCACGAGGGTGGCGACTTCAATAAAAGTCAGCGTAGGGTGGATGCATCGTAGCGAAACCCACCGTTTTCATCTCCCCTTTGGGAAGGTGGGTTCCATTTCATTTCACCCACCCTACCCTACTGATAAGTGCCCTTGGAAAAGAGGGCTGGTATGCTGACCGCACCCACGGCTTCCATTTGAGTATGACACCTCAGTAATCCCCCTAAATCCCCCTTTGTAAAGGGGCTAGGGGGATTATATTTATAGGTCATGGCAAGCCCTCCGAGAGGGGCCCAACTAATAGGTGAACAGGGGCTTGTCTCTGGTGATGATCCGCTTCTCCCTGGCCATTCCCTCCCTTAGGTACTTGGGGATGGAGAACATTCCCCGGTGGGTAAGCCCATCGTAGAAGCGGAGGGTTTTGTTGATCCTGCTCGAAATCCTGCGATCAACCTCCTCCGGGGAAAGCTCGAGAGGGTCTAGATTCTGCGAGGCCACGGTGAAACCCCACGTGCCACCGAAGGAAGGTATCTCTGACTGGTAGGGGGCGACCACAGAAAACGCCGTGCGCAGAGTGTTAGCCACCGCGATAAAGCCAAGCGAGATAATCATGCTTGTCGAGCCGGATTGAAGGGCGACCACCCCATCCGGTGCCAGCTTATCTTTGAGGCCCTGATAAAACTCCCGGGTGTACAGCAGGTAGGCCGGCCCCTCCTCAAGCGGCTCGGTTAGATCAATGATGACCACGTCGAATTTCTCCTGCGTCTCATCGAGGTATTTCAGAGCGTCCACATGCAGAAGCTCAAGCCGGCTGTCTTCGAAAGAGCCCTGACTAAGAGAAGGGAGGAATTCCTTGCTGATGTCCACCACCTGTTTATCGATATCGACCATCACCACCCGCTTCACCGTGCCGTGCGCCAACACCTCCCTCAACGTGGCACCCTCGCCTCCACCAACGATGAAAACTGTCTCCGGTTTAGGATGAGTGATCATCGGGGGATGAACCAGGGACTCGTGGTAGATGAATTCGTCAACTTCGCTGCACTGGATTTTGCCATCCAGAATCAAGCATTTGCCGAAGCCGGGGGTGTCGATGACCTGGACAGACTGGAACTCTGTTTTACCGTTGTAAAGTATGTCGCTGATGCTGAACTGCTGGATCAGGTAGGGGGTAACGAACTCCCAAAACCAGTTTGCCTGCATTTCTTTCATAGGCTAGAACCCCCTTTTCAGCTCCACGATAGCAGGATTCTTGCTCTCCAGCTTCTCCACAATCGTTCTGGCCACGTCGTCAGCACTGAACGAGTCCCCATGGGTGAATATGTCAACCGCCGCATACCCATATTCCGGCCAGGTATGGATGCAGAGATGAGCCCCGGTGATCAGCACCACACCACTCAGCCCCTGGGGCAAAAACCCGTGAAAGGAACTCCCGATCACAGCAGTGCCTGCTTCCTTGGCCACTTCAAAGAGGACTTCCTTGATGAAGTCCATATCATCGAGGCGATTACTGCTACAATCCTTCAAATCCAGAAGGTAGTGCTTCCCCAGTGTGCCCAAGATCACACTCCCAGCCAAGAGTCGCTCTCAATTATATAGGATGTGACTGCTTTTCTCAAACGATAACGGATTCTTGAGCGTCCCGCGAAACTGGATAACAGCAGCGTAGGGTGGGTGCAGCTCAGCGAAACCCACCACCCTGCTGAGTCTCGCACGTGTGATCTGTCGCAAAAGATTGTGTTGCCCGCCACCGACCAGGGTGTTATAATACCACCGCTCTCAGAGCAGAGATGAGCCTATGGCCAATGCGGTTATCGTCATCGACCTGATCAAAGGCTTCATGGAAGAGGGTTATCCCCTCTACTGCGGGAAACAAGCGCGCCTTATTATCCCCAGAATCAGCAAACTGTTGGAGCGCGAACTGGAGAAAGGTTCACGGGTCTTCTTCCTCTGCGACAGCCACGACCCCGACGACCTCGAATTCAAGATGTTCCCTCCTCACTGCATCACCGGAACCGAGGAGGCCGAGATCATTCCTGAACTCAGCAGCTATCCTGCCGACGTAATACCGAAAAACCGCTTTAGCTGCTTCTACAATACCACGCTTGCTGAGAGACTGAAGGAGTTCGGGCCCGAGAAGCTTATCGTCTGCGGCGTCTGCACCGATATATGCGTTATGCACACCGTTGCCGACGCAAGGGACCGCGATTACGAGGTAGAAGTGTCTACCGACTGTGTGACCAGCTTCAACGCAGAGGGTCACCGGTTCGCACTTGAGCATATGGATAAGGTGCTGGGGGCCAAGCTGGTAACTATGGAGTGAACATGCATCAGCCAGAATTCGAAGTCCACCCCTCTATCCTATCCGGTGAGACAGCCGATATCTACTTCCTGCGTACAAGAGACATTCTGCAAGAGGAAGGCCTCAACCCGGTGGTAACGATGGAGGTTTTCCCCAGCCGTGCCGGGTTACTCTGCGGCATGAGAGAAGTCAAGGCCCTGCTCGATAAAGCCCTGCCTGAAGGCAGCGAGGTATGGGCATTATCTGAGGGAGCTGATATGCAGAGGAAAGAGGTTGCCCTGAGGATAACTGCCCCGTACCAGTCCTTTGGAATCTACGAGACCGCTATCGTAGGACTACTGGCTCATGGCAGCGGATGGGCGACGGCCGCCAGAGAATGCGTTGAGGCAGCCCAGGGTATCCCCATTATGAGCTTCGGGGCTCGCCATGTTCACCCGTTGATATCCGGCATCATGGATTACGCAGCAATCGTGGGTGGCTGCCAGTCCTGTTCCTCAGTAGACGGTGCCAGGCTGACAGGAACCACCCCCGCGGGCACCATGCCCCATGCCCTGATCCTGATCATGGGCGACACCGCCAGGGCCACTTTAGCCTTCGACAGGCACATGCCCCCGGATGTGCCCCGCATCTCCCTGGTTGACACCTTCAAGGATGAGGCTGAGGAAAGCTTGCTCGTGGCACAGGCGATGGAGGGCAGGTTATCCGGGGTGAGGCTGGACACCCCCTCGGAGCGCGGCCGGGTTACGTCCGACCTGCCCAAAGAGGTAAGAGCAAGGCTGGACCTGGCAGGGTTCAAAGAGGTGAAAATCTTCGTCAGCGGCGGGCTTGACCCTGAGCGCATCAGGTACTTCATAGAGAATGGAGCACCCGTTGACGGCTTCGGGGTGGGGAGCTATATCAGCGGGGCCAGGCCGATCGATTTCACCGCCGATCTCCACGAGGTGGAGGGTAAACCTGTAGCCAAGAGGGGCAGGATCCCCGGTATTACCCCCAATCCCAGGCTTAAACGCATAATATGAGCTCTTCCAATAAGCACTTTGCAACGGTGCTGTGTCGGGGTATAATGGGTAATGACTTGTCCTTAAAGTGAAACCGCAGGAAGAAAACGATAATCATATCCCTTGAAGTTCACTTAAACGTCGGATATCTGAGGATGAAAAGGAGGTGAGCCTCGTGAGTGCGCGAGCGTACGTATTGATCGAGACCTCGGTGGGCAAAACGAAGGACGTGGTCCTCGGTATACGCAAGCTGAACTTAGCAGGGGTCACGGAAGTGAATGTCGTTACCGGCCCTTATGACGTGATCGCCGTGGTTGAGGGAACAGACCTGACCGCAATCAGCAACCTTGTCACCAGCAAAATCCCCACCGTGGGCGGCATAGAGAAGACTATAACCTGCATAGCGGTGGATTTCGCATAGAGTTCAAAGCAGGTCGATTAAAAGTATTTCAGTAGTCTGTTAGCAAATTAGGGGGTTAAGAACCATGGATTTTGCGCTAAATGAAGAGCAGGAAATGCTGAGGAAGATGGCTCGCGATTTTCTCGAGAATGAGTGCCCCAAGTCTCTGGTGAGGGAGATGGAAGATGACGAGAAGGGCTACTCACCTGAGCTGTGGAAAAAAATGGCGGAACTGGGATGGATGGGGCTGGGCTTCCCCACCGAATATGGCGGGGAAGGGATGGCTTTCCTCGATCTGGCGGTTCTCATAGAGGAGCTAGGGCGAGCGCTCGTACCGGGGCCATATCTATCCACCGTTGTGTACTGCGGATTGGCCATCCAGGCAGCGGGCACCGACGAGCAGAAGCGCGAGATCCTGCCCAAGATAGCCAAGGGCGATTTGACGCTCACCCTGGCCTGGACAGAGCCCAGCGCTTCATGGGACCCCAGCGGCGTTGAAACCAAGGCGGTCGCCGACGGCGATGATTTCATCATCAGCGGCACCAAGCTCTTTATCTCCGATGCCCATATCGCCGATTACCTGCTATGTGTCACCAGAACCAGGGAGAGCGCGGACAAGGGAGACGGAATCACGCTCTTGCTGGTAGACGCCAAGAGCCCCGGGATTAGCTGCACCCCGTTGCAAACAATCGCGTCCGACAGGCAGTTCGAGGTCGTTTTCGATAAAGTGCGTGTCCCCAAGAAGAACATGCTGGGGGAGCTTGACCATGGCTGGGCGGTAATTCAGGAGATGTTGCCCAAAGCCATCCTCGCCCAGTGCGCCCTCATGGTGGGCGGCGCCCAGCAAGTCCTGGAGATGACCGTCAACTACGCCAAGGAAAGGGTGCAGTTCGGCAAGCCCATCGGAAGCTTCCAGGCGATTCAGCACAAGTGCGCCGATATGGCAATCGATGTAGACGGATGCCGCTTCATCACCTATCAGGCGGCATGGAAGCTGAGCGAGGGGCTGCCCAGTGCTTTGGATGTCTCTATGACCAAGGCTTGGGTGAGCGAGGCCTACCGACGGACCTGCGTGGAAGGTCACCAGATTCACGGCGGCATCGGTTTTATCAAGGATCATGACATGCAGCTTTACTACCGCCGCGCCAAGGCATCGGAGCTCATGTTCGGAGATGCCGACTATCACCGCGAGCTGGTAGCAGAGCAAATAGGTCTTTGATTTTAGCGAGGGCGACCACGTTGGGTCGCCCCTACCAGCGATGACACACGCAGGAAAAGATAATGGACTGCATCTTCTGCCGCATAATAAGCGGTGAGATTCCAAGCGATATCCTCTACCAGGACGAGCAGGTAGTCGCCTTTCGCGACATCAACCCCAAGGCCCCGGTGCACCTGCTTCTGGTGCCCCGGAAACACATCGAGTCGGTGGCTGAGCTAAGCGAGGATGAGGCGTCCATTATGGGACACCTGGTGACCGTGGCAAACCGACTCGCCCGGGAAGCGGTTATCTCCAGGAAAGGTTACCGCCTGGTGGTCAACTCTGGCCCGGAGGGAGGCCAGGAAGTACCTCATCTTCACCTTCACCTCCTCGGCGGACGCCAGATGGGCATCCTCGGTTAATTTAGCGTTCAGCTATCAGCGGTCAGCTTTGAGCTCTGTTGAACTATGAGCAATCCCTTCAACAGGCACACTTCCATGGTCTCTTTACGAACCTAATCCCCCTCCCTCTAACTCCCTCCCACCAGGGGAGGGAGGATTGTTTATACCTCTCCCTTGATGGGAGAGGTCAGGTGAGGGTGAAAAGATATCGGTGGGTTTCGCTGCGCTGCACCCACCCTACGCCTCTACCCACCCTACGCCCCTTGGCGTGGTCAATGTAACCCACGACAAACAGAACAGCGGGTTTCAGAAATGCTTTCTGAAACCCGCTGCGTGTAATCTCAATTACTAAGCTTATGAAGCCTTATGCCTCAGCCTCTCCTCCTCTTCTCCTCATCACAAAGTATGCAATAAGGATTACCGCTATCGCCGCAATAATGATGAGGACGATCCCGTAAACCGGGAAGCCGCCTTCATCCGGCTCAGGCGTTGGGGTCGGGGTCGGAGTAGCGGTCACGGGCGGCGGTGTTGGCGTAACCTCAGGTGCTGCCGCATATACCGCGAAGTAGGTGAAGCCGCTCACCTCGGCCGTGATCGTGTTGTTCTCAGTGTCCACAGTCGAGGGAAGCTCAACCCACGCACCCGCTGACGCATCGTAGTAGGCGATAACCAGGTCCTCCTC
>SDBU01004210.1_pt1 | contig 17770 bp, 21 predicted proteins | sample 2277071 | NCBI WGS metagenome assembly SDBU01 (sample SAMN10397929, study PRJNA504765) | marine sediment metagenome | isolation source: marine sediment core GS08_GC12, 126 cmbsf | place: Arctic Ocean: Gakkel Ridge, Loki's castle | collected 2008 | reverse complement strand
GAATGACTTTGAAGAGTTACTGGTTATGAAGCAGAATAACCCGCTACCCCGCCAGACTCTCCTAACCCTTTCTGTCCAATCATATGGGTGCACTCCAATAGCTTCTCTCTCCTCCTGCCTAGCACGCTTTGCCTCTTGGAGTTCCTTAGGAGACAATCTTGGCATAGTCACCTCCAACGCTCACTTGAATTATATCACACCCGCACTAAACAATTGTCAGTTTTGTTTAGCAGTCGATTCAGGCTCTGTGGAAAGGTAAATCGATCTGCTGCACAGAACGTCAAATTGTGTAGACAGGGCCTTCCCAAACCTATGCTAGACTGTCTCGATTATCAGGTCGTCTATGGTTCGCACCTCTTTCCCCAGGTCAACGATAACTATAGTTCTTTCAGGGACATAAAGGCGATAGGCAGAGGAGGTAAATATTGTCAGGCATCTCCTCCCATATAGAGATTGCGGAGTGCCTGGTTGATGCGAGCGGATCAGGACATTCTTCCCAAATCTATTCATAATTTCATAGAAATAGTCCTGACCGAACTGAGGTCTTCCGGTGAAAGCATCGTCACCTAAGGCTCCTCCCCCCCTCTCCTGCCAATCACCCCAGGTTATTTGCCTCCATTCTTCGCTGCCGATTCTTATTCGGTTTATAGCTTCCAGACATTCCACATCTGGCAGAGCACCATGCAGGGCAATGATTCCATTTTTGGTAGATATTGTTAATGGAAGCTTAGCCAGCTCAGAGGCATACTCTTGGTATAAGTCCTGGTCGAGCGATTGCCAAAAGTCAGCCGGATAGAACTGCGTAATATCATGTGCTTCATGGTTACCCATTAGCAGAAACAGGTTCTCAGGGTAAACCAGCTTCAATGAAAGCAAGTAGTTGATGTTTTCCTTGGATTGTCGACCCCGATCCACATAGTCTCCTAGGAACAACACCTTATTCTCTGGTAGTAGATACTTGCGGATAATCTTCTTGCTGGCATCAAAATCGCCATGGGTATCCCCGACAAAAATTGCTCGCCCGGAGCTTAACTCAATCAAATTTTGCTCACTACCAAACTCCTTCCCCACCTCGGCGAGCAGACTTTTTACCTCTTCTCTGGTTAAAGTTGAGGCTTTATCAGGGTTTTCAGCTACCTCTTCATATTTTTTAAGCATTTCACCTCGTTTGGCTTTATTATCCCTTTCTCAGTTATTATCCCCGTTATTAGGCTGGGGGGGATAATCTCAAAACCCTCCTCCAGTTTTTCCTGGTAGTCCAGAAAATTGAACTTGGATGATTCGCAAACGGAATAAAAGGGGATTTTTGCCCCGCTTGCTGCCAAAGCAAGCCTGTAAGTAGGGGCACCATTGATAAGGGAGCCATCATTGAGTATGCTGTCTGCGCCAACCAAAGCCTTGCTTGTTTCTATTATGTAAGGCTCTATCTCATCCGGAATGAGTTTGACCGAAATTCCATGCTGCCCGAGTTCCCTAGCGGTGATTTCACCATATGCCCTGTTACCAAATTTAGATTCAGCCACTATAACCTGAAATCGCTTTCCCTGGCGTTTAGCCGCTTCAAAAGCCTTGCATAGGGTTGAACTATAGCTACAAGTTATCAATCTATCAGAATTCTCAATCATTTCGGAGCCGAGCTCGGCGGCTTTCAAAGCAGCCTCCTTTGAGTATCTGATAATCTCTTCTCCTTTGGAATAGGCGAATTCTTTTAACAAATGGACATCCTTTTCCCCTTCGGATTTCCTGATAACCTGGTGAACAAGGCAAGAAACGCAGTTAGCGATGGATGCCATGCTGGGTCTACTTTCCATAAGCTTTGAAGCAACCGAGTTTAGCTCTTCCAGGAAATCAGCGACTGTGCTCGCTTCGCTTTTCTCTATCGCCAGGTTCATAGCACCAATCGCTTCCCTCGAAAGCCAACTAGCGCCATGGAGTCTATCATTCTTGATATTGTTGATCCTTTCAGCAACCTCTGAATCCATCAGTTTAAATAGGTAGCTCTGTAAAGGTCATTTTAACACAAGTTTCGAATTTGCTGAAATATCAGCGAAAATGACAAAATCCCATTGACTTTATAGAACTTATGTGCTAGTCTATTGCCAAGATGACAGATTCTCTACCTCAACTTTTGCGGAATAAAGACCTCAATCGCCTCAGGCAATATCAGGAAAACCTCGATTTCTATAATGGCATCCAGTGGTTGGACTCCTCAAGGCGCCGTGAAAGACGCCTTACCTTCAACTACGCCAAGGTCTTCATCGATAAGCTCACTTCCTACCTTACCTCAGGGGTAACCCCGGTTGTCGAGCCACTCGATGATACCCCGGAGGAGAGGGGAAGGGCACAGAGAGCAGAATATGCCCTCCTTGAGGTTTACCAAGATAACAACCTTTCTCTTCTGGAATTTGATACTGAGATTGATTGTGCCATCCTTGGCGATGCTGCCTATAAGGTTATCTGGGACCCTGAGGAGAAAAGGGTTCGAGTCACTGCTCCCGATGTCCAGGGCTTATTCTGCTGGTGGCTTGGAGACGATGTCTCCAGGGTGTATCGTGTAGCCTCGCACTATACCCTCAATGCTGGAGAGGTCGAGATGCTTTACAATGTTGTCCCTTCCTCAGACAAGGCTACTATTATTGAGGATTGGACTGATAAAACCTTCACCCTATACATCGATGAGCAAGTCCAGCAGCGGAGGAGGAACCCCTATGGATTCATACCTTTTGTCATTTATTCCAATCTTCGAGAGCCAAAGCGCTTTTGGGGCGTATCCGACATACCTCAGGTTATGGAGCCACAGAGGGAGCTAAACCGAGCCATATCCCAGCTCTCCAGGATCCTGGAGCTATCTGGGAACCCCATCGCTGTTCTGGAGAATATCGAGAATGCTGAGGACATCGCTGTTCAGCCGGGAGCGGTTTGGGCTATCCCCGAGGATGCCAAAGCCTATCTGCTTGACCTCCTTCAAGGGGGAGGGGTTAAGCTCCACATTGACTACATCAATACCCTTTACCGCATTATCCACGATGTCTCTGAATCCCCCAGGGCTGCCTTTGGTGGAACTGAGAGGGACCTCTCAGGTGTTGCCCTTCAGACAGAGCTTTACTCCCTCATCCAGAAGGTTCAGAGGAAGAGGCTTATCCGCACCGCAGCCTATAGGAGAAGGAATGACATGATACTCAGCATCCTGACCCAGAAGACGGGGCAGGATTTCAGTCACCTGAGAAGCAGCATCCGATGGGGGGGGATTCTCCCTCAGGACACCCTCAGGCTGGTTCAGTCGGAGCAAACCCTGGTCAACTCTGGTCTTCACTCCCGCCGCCGGGCTATGACCGAGCTTGGGGTTATCGACCCCGATTTGGAGTTCAACCAGTGGCTGGATGAGAGGCGGAGGATGGGGGAGGTGGAGGGGAAAAGCTAACCCTGGTTATCTCCTCCTCACCAGGATAAACAGCCCCAGAACGACAACACCCCAATAGCAACCCAAAGAAATCAAGAAGTATAAATGTTAGAAAGCGAGGGGGGTGGAAGACAAGGACAAAGTGTGTTAAGATTAACAAAGGGTACAGTATTAAATTTAAGGGAAAGGAGGATATATGGAACGTTGGGAGTTACTTCTTCTGTTCCTTGGAATTGGTGACGCAGCTAACCGAGAAGTTGATCCTGTCAGAGTAATGAAAGGGATGTTTCTTTTGGAGAAGCGTGGGGGGTTAAAGAAACATTCATACGATTTTGAGCCATATGACTACGGTCCTTTTTCCATTTCCCTATACAACGACTTAGACCTACTAGAAGGCAAAGAGCTAATTGAACGGATTCCAAGACCAGGGCGAAATTGGAGCTATGTACGTGCTACAGACAAGGGCAGAAGCATCGCACAAAGTCTCAAAGCGCAAGTAAAGCCAAAACAATTAGCATTAACCTCAAAAGTGCAGGACGAAGTCTTGAACAAGACCTTTGCCGAGTTGCTACGTTACATCTACAAAAATTATAAAGAATACGCAGGAAGGTCTGTCTTTCAAGGATGACTCTTGTCCTGGCTATCGTATGCCAAAATAGTATCGTTATAGCAGCAGATTCTGCTGCCACCTTTCCAGAAGGAATCAAACAGCCGACTGAAAAGATTCGGAAACTCGGCAATGTGATGTTATGGGGTGCCTCTGGACATGAGGGGATGATTCAAGATATAGAGGTTGCCCTTAGGCAAAGGAGTCCTGAGTCTTATATGAAGTCAGCACAGCATTGCCGTAAGCAACTTCGTCAGGTATTGAAACCCGTCTACCAGGCATGGAAAGATTACCAAGTTCCTATTCCCCCACCTCCCTATAATCAATGTCAAACAGCACACTTACTATTTGTCGGATTTCTTGATGGGGAGCCACGCATTATTGAGGTTGAACCCAATCTTGCCATAGGTCAACTAGAAGATTATGGTCACCACGCTATTGGTTCGGCAGCACAAATCGCCCAAGCTCGGATGTATCCGCATCGGCAACGCCGCCCCACGCTTGATTGGGGAAAGGTGATAGCCTATTGCACTATGAAAGAGGCGATCGATATCGCTGCCTCGGGTGTTGCAGAGCCTATCCATCTCTGGTCGATGGAAGCTCCAACTGCACTTGGCGGATTTCCGAAAATCAGTAAAGTCACAGATAGGGAATTGCAAAGGATTGAGTATGGCATCGAGGAATGGAAAGCGCGTGAAGATGAGGCTTTGAAACTTCCGGCTATTCCTGCATCTGAGCCTAGTACCTCCTCCTGACCAGGATAACCAGAATAACAACCACCCCAAACCCTAACTGATTGCTAACTTGACAGCAGTCTTGGCATGTGTGGTAATATACTATGTGTTTTGTTTCATACTTGGCAATGAACGAGGAGTATTTCAAGGAGGTAAGCTATGGTAGAGGTTAATGCCGCTCTACCTGGTGTTGAGCCAAGAACAAAGGCAAAGAATGTAGCCGTAATAGGGTTTGGTAATGTTGGAACAGGAGTAATAGATATTCTTTACCGAAAGAAGGTTCCTGGTCTCAAACTTTCCAAGGTCGTAGTTCAGCATACAGAAAAACCTCGTTCTGTGGCAATACCCGCAAGCTATCTCACCACAGACGTGAAACTCATCATCAATGACCCCAAAATTGATATCGTAGTTGAGCTGATGGGTGGCTTTGAACCAGCCAAAGGCATTTTGCTAGACGCTCTCCGGAATGGCAAAGACATTGTTACCGCCAATAAGGGACTGATAGCGCGAGAGGGGCACCAGATTTTTCGACTTGCTACAGATTTAGGTCGCTGTGTTGGTTTCAGAGGCGCTCTTGTTGGGTGCTATAGGCTCATTTACGAACTAAGCCAAGCAGAAGCTACTACCAAAAGGATCAAGAGAATCTATGCTATCCTTAACGGAACCTGCAACTATATATTGTCTACTATGACAAGAGAGGGGAAGGAATTTGAGCAGGCACTTAGAGAAGCACAGGAGAAAGGCTACGCCGAGAGGGACCCATCAGAAGATATCGATGGGATAGATACTGCCTTCAAGACTCGTATCCTCTTGGGACTTATAAGCAATTCGTATGGACCTCTTAGCAAGGACTTCGCTGTTGAAGGGATTAGAAATATCACTGCTGATGACATCCGATATGCAACTGAACTGGGGTATTCGATTAAGCTTCTCGGAGTCATAGAGCAAAGAGAAGAAGCCTTTTATGTTGGCGTATACCCGGCAATGATGCCTAAAACATCTCTCTTAGGTTCCATTGAAGGGGCAGACAATGGTATCGAGATTGAAGATGAGTATGGAATAGTATCAGGGTTAATTGCTCCAGGGGCTGGAACATATCCAACCGCTGAGGCGATTATCCAAGACTTGGTAGACATAGCTACAGGTAGGATGTTGCCTACGCCGGACCCCCAAAAAACTATAACCTTAGCCTCTACCGGAGATCTCAAAAGACGCTACTATGCAAGATTCAGTGTGGTAGACGAACCAGGTACTTTAGCTCAGATTTGCAATATCTTTTGGAAATACAATATTAGCATTGCCGCTATTATCCAAAAGGAGGCGACTTCTAAGGAATTCGTCCCATTAGTTATGACCACGCATTTAGCCAAGGAGCGAGACCTTCAAGCTGCAATAGAGAAGGTTGATAATCTAGATGTAGTAAAAGCTAAGACTAATATCATTCGCATACTCGGTGCCCAGGTGTAGCCCGACTTTCTCTTCCACGGTGATATAGTCACTCTTTACCTCCATTTATCTCAAAAGTGACAAAATCCCATTGACTTTGTAGAACGTATGTGCTAACTTCCTCAAAAAGGAGGCGACCAATTGGCACAGAAACTCCTCAAAGCAGCAATAGAAAACCAGCGCTGGGATGTAGCTGCCCATGCCCTGGTGCTCGGAATGGTCAAAGCAAAAATTGATGACAACGAAAAGAAAAAGAGGAGCTCCTCCCGGAAATCAAAACGCCCGTAAACACGGCTTCTATTCTAAGGTACTTGATGAAGCTGAGCAACTCGACCTCGAGGAGGCAGCCGGAATCGAAGGACTGGATAATGAGATCGCTATCCTCCGGGTTAAGCTTCGCCAGCTATTGGAGCATCACCCTGACAGGATAGATCTGCAATTGTCCGCAGCTAGTACCCTAGCCCGTCTTATGCGCACCCGATATAACATTACCCCCGAGCAGAAGAAAGACCTCAAGCAGGCAATCACTACCATCCTCAGAGATGTAGCCCTACCCTTGGGAATTAAGTTCCTACCATGACGCTTCTTTTGCTACTCCCTCCAGCTCCCCTTAACCCGCTCCCATCCAAGGCAAGGAATATTACTTTCCTTGGTTTGCACCCTCACTGCACAATTCGTCAGAATGTGAGGTTGTGAGGACACTAGGCGCAAAACTAGGAAGAAAAGCGCAAAAGCCTGAAGGTATGAATTCAGCAGCTAAATCTACAGGTTGGGGGGTAATAGGTTCGCGCTAAGAGGGTGGTACTTGACACTGGATTCCGAGCTTGCTATACTAGCTTCATGCTAAGGTATTATCATTGGCCTAAACAACGATGAGGGTTGGGATGTGCCTTGCTCAAGAGTTGAAGGCATGCCAGCGCAATGTGATCGAGAGGGTTGCGTAAGAGATGCCGTTTCCAGAGTCACCGCGTGTGGTCTACGCGAATAACCCACTTGCTGAGGTTATTTGCCAACTCCGTTTCCCAACAATTCTACGGATCGGAGCCGGCCCACTCGCTGATTTCCAAGATAAAATCCGGAGCGAGTATCCACTGTACAGCTGCTTGCAGGAACCCTCTTTCGAGTTGCCGCCGTTACCCAAAGGCTTGCCCGAAGCCATAAAAGAGATGCTGCCAAAACTCCCTGGCTCGGCCACTCATAAGTTCTCCACTGTAGATTCACAGCGTTTTATTTCTCTCTCTCAGGACTTCTTAGCATTAACAGAGCATGTGTATGTAAAATGGGGATCATTCCGAAGCAGCATGGGGATGGCTGAGAACACTTTGAGGGAAATTTATAAACCTGCTTTCTATTCCCATATTGGCCTACGCTACAGGGACATAATATCGCGACACAATCTTGGGCTGACTGAGGCAAACTGGAAGGACTTGCTTCAGCCACATATTCTTGCTGAACTCGGTGCGCAGGAAGTATCGGACGCAATTGAGACGATCCAAACTCAATCCGTGATTAAGATACCTGATGTTCTTGGTGGACGGGTAAGGTTAATACACGGCCTAGTCAGGCTGCGTGAAAGTGACGAGCAATGTTATATGATTGATGCTGATTTCTCAATAGAACGAAAGGAGGGATTAAGTGAACCATTCGAGATCTTGGACAAGTTCAATCGGCTCGCAGGAAGGCTATTCAGGTGGGCAATCACCGACACGCTTCATAGCGCCATGGGTCCTAAGACCATCTGATTTGCCCACGATTAGTGGTAGCTACACTTATGTCTATGGCCATACTAATCTTGAGACTACGAATGGAGTAACCATCACTCTGGAAATGCGTGGTGAGACTGCCTTGGAGCGGTTTCTTGGTTGTGTCATGATTGGGGTGATGCCGGATCAAGGACTAGAAGAGGCTTTGTATTCCCTATGGGACATGTTAGAGTTCTACAGCCAAGAACCCTTGCACCGTGCTCCACTAAAACCAGAAACAATTAATGCAACTGTTGTGGACCGGAAGAAGCGACCTGATCTTGTAATCACCTAGTGACGCACGATGGAGATGTCATGTCTTTCTACTATCTCCCGTCTCATTCCTCATGGTTGAGACAAGGTGAAATCATCGAGAATCTATTCGAACTTAGGCCAAGGGTATTAGAGGGTGAGATAATAGATGTAAAACAGAATACTAAACTCGTCAAAATAGATCACCCGTACGCAATCGTTGCTTCTCAGGATTGCGATCTTGAATGGGATTACAAAGCGAGGCAAGGCCAAGCAGAAGACGACAAGCTGTTGATGCATGTGCTTTTCTGTGACCTCTTCACACAAGGTGAAATCTATCTTCGTGGTCGCCTAAAGTCAGATCTTCGCAGGCGGGTCAGGAAGAATCAAGATGAGCGGTATCATCGTTTAAATGAAGCACCTATACATGAGACAGGACAGGCTCTACCGGAGCTATATGCGGACTTTAAGGCTACTTTTTCCCTGCCTGTTGAATTTGTTTATCGGTTGATCTCCAGCAGTCAGGCGGCTCGAAGAGGTTTTCTACCTCATCCATATCTTCAGGATTTCACACACCGGCTATACAACTTCCTAGGGCGAGTTGCACTCCCTGAGCAGTTAGGAACCGAAGACAACCATACCATCACCTCCTTTCTATTCAGGCAATCCTCCTGACGCTAGCACGCAGCTCTCTTAGGTATTCAACAATAGGTGCTATTGTTGCATTGGCGCCATGTTGCTCAGGGGCTTCGGTGGGCTGTGACTAAACAATTAGCCAAATTGTTCCCCCAGTCAGAAAATGCCTAGACTGCCTCTCCTAACTTTTCAACAAATCTGCCCCACCCCGCAAACTTGCCTCTCTTAAGTAGCTCATCTGGAGTAAAGCCTCATATTCACTGCAAGTTTCCTATGCAAAAGTTCCTTTCTTAATCACAGACGCAAAAACGGGTGACAAAATCCCATTGACTTTATAGAACATATGTGCTAACTTGCAGATGAAATGATTTATCTGGCACAGGTTCTCAACGAATTAAACGACCTTCGCTGCTCGGTCCCTGCCGTCCTTATCGGCGGCGTTGTTGACCGGGGATTCTCCAGAAATGACATCGACCTGCTGCATAAAGAATTCTCCCTTAATCGTCGAGAAGAGGGCAAGGAGGGTTGATTAATGTCCAAAGCCAAAGTCCAGAGCGAAGCGAAGGATCAAGGAAAGGAAGAGACTAAAGTGGAAAATGTCCAATCTATGCTCATCGCCAACGAAGCTTCTATTGCCGACCAGGTTAAACACATCATCGAGGTCACTATTATCAAACCAGGTCCCGCCAAGGTGAAGATTTCAGGAGCCCTGGTCAATTACACTGAGGAAGCTCTTAGAAACAGCCTCCCTCTCTGGGAGGGAGCTGCCTGCTTCTGTGATCATTTCAACAAGAGTGTCCGCAACATAGCGGGTGTCTTTTACTCGCCCTGGTATGATGAGGGCATCAAAGCCAAGCTTCGCCTTATTGATGATTCCCTTTTCCACCTTATCAATCAGATAATCAACGATAGAGCCCAGAACCTGCCCGTTCCTGATGTTGGCATCTCAGCCGATATCGGTATCGAGGGCATACCCAAAGACCACACCATAGAGGTTCAGGAGATAACCAATGTTATCTCTGCCGATATTGTCTTCTCTCCTGCTGCCGGGGGCAGCTTTGACCGAGTGCTCAATAGCATCCGCGAGCAGCTCAGAATTGAGGACTCTTTTCATCCTGAGCCTGACACCACTAAAAAGCCTGACGCCCAGTATGAAAAGCGTGTCCGTGATCTCCAGAGCATCGCCGATAAATTAAGAGCTCAGGTCAAAAACCAGCAAGAGTCTATCACCAGGCTCCAGTCCGATTTATCGGATGCCATTTCCAAGCACCGTGAGGAGATCCTCAATAAATACCCAGAGATTCCTCCTGATTTGGTGACTGGCAATACTATTCAGGAGCTCGACGCTTCCCTGGCAAAAGCCCTCGACCTAGTGGAGAAGATCAAACAGAATCTGGAGGAAACAATTCCCGCCGGGGCTCCACCCCGCTCAGCACTAGATGTGGGGTCCCTCTCATCCACCGATAAGATTAAATATGGGCTGAGGAGAAGGTAGATGAGAATTCCTCAGATACGAATTGCTTCTCCAAAAAAATTTTTAAGGAGGTAACCAACAGATGGCAATAACCTTAGCTGAAGCAGCAAAACTCTCTCAGGATGTCCTATTAAAGGGGGTCATCGAGACCATCATCAAGGATTCGCCCATCCTCCAGAAGCTGCCCTTTATTGACATAGAGGGCAACAGCCTAACCTATAATAGGGTGACTACCTATCCCACTGCTAAGTGGCATGCCCCCAATGAAGAGTGGACCGCAGGCACCGAGCCTGCTTTCACCCAGGAGACCGCCGTCCTTACTATCCTTGGCATCGATGCTGATGTGGACAACTATATTAAGCAGACCAGGTCCAATGTTCAGGACATCGAAGCCGCTGTCGTTGAGCTCAAATCCAGAGCTGTCAGGTACGAGTTTGAGGACAAGTTCATCAATGGCGACGGGCTCAACAATACCTTCGAGGGTATCGATGCCCTTTGTGCCTCGGGGCAGACTATCAGCATGGGCGATAATGGAGGCACCCTTAGCCTGGCTAAGCTTGATGAGCTCATCGACCTTATCAAGGGGGGCAAGCCTGATATGCTCCTTGTGAGCCGCCGAAGCAGGAGAAAGCTCACCTCTCTTATGAGAGCCCTGGGTTCTATTGAGGTGGGGCAGGACGAGTTCGGCAACCAGGTTCAGTTCTACGACGGTATTCAAGTAGCCGTTAACGACTGGATATCCGATTCCCAGCAGGTAGGGGCTTCCACCGACTGTAGCACTATCTATGCCCTCCAGTTTGGGGAGGGGAACCTGGCAGGTCTCCAGAACAAGGGCATCCAGGTAGAGAGGATTGGTTCCTTGGAAAGCTATGATGCCACCCGCACTCGCATTAAGTGGTATGTCAGCCTAGCCCTATTTTGCGAACTCAAGATGGCTAAGCTCATAGGCGTTAGAGACTAAACCGTAGGGAGGGCTCCGATTTATCGGAGCCCTCCAAAGAGAATGCAGTGACTAGGTCTTTAGACCTGTCCAAGAGGAGGTTATAATGGCTAAAGTAAGGCTAGATGTAAACAGCCAGCCCAAAAATTTCGTCTATGAACCAGAGACCCCGGTTCTCCATCGCAATGCCATAACCCAGGTCGATGCCTCAGACCCCGCCAGTGCTGCCGATGGTATACCATGCGATGGCTTCCAGTATTGCGACTTCGATATTCAGCTTACTCTTGGAGGCACTACTCCTGTCTTAGAAGTTGCTCCCATCTTTTACGATGCTACTGCCGATTTGTGGTTTAAGGGAGAATCTTCTTTCTTTTCTGAGACGGGGAAATATCGCCTTAGAAGTGAAGTCAGAGGAGCCATCATATTCCTTAAAGCCATTGAACTCACCGGCACCAGCCCGACCATGACCTTATCTGCCTGGGCAGTGTTGAGCTAAGGAGTTAGCTATGGGATTGGTAGCAACAAGACCTGGGCTAGTAAAGAGTATTGCGTCTGTAATCGACCAGAGGTTAGTGCTTGATATGCCTTTTGAGGAAGGTGGAGGCACTTTCACTAAAGACCTCTCTGGCAAGGGAAATCACGGTGCTCTCACCGGTGGGGTGAGCTGGAAGTTATTGCCCAGTGGTATTTGGGTGTTGGATTTAGGCGGCTCAACTGGTTGTGTCATTATCCCAGCATCCCCCTCACTAAACGCTCTGGGAGATTTTACCTTTGAGGCTTGGGTGAACTTACCCGCTTTAGGTAGTGACCACACCTTTGTTTTCTGTGATAATGACACGGGCAACATCTTCCAAATCTGGCGATATGCCAACAAACTCCGTGTCTACTTTAATAACACAGCCTATGATAGCGTTGCTGATGTCCCCGGCGGTCAGCACCTCATCGCTGCAGTGAGGAAGACCACCACCCTCTTTCACTACCTAGACGGAGAGCAGATAAAGGAAACTACTGGTGTATCCTCAGCAGCGCTCACGAGTGCTGGTTATCTTATTGGCAAATACGTGGCAGGTACACTCTATACATTAGATGGCACCATTGCTCTATCTAGAATTTACAATCAAGCTTTGAGTATTACAGAAAACAAGAATCGTTATAACCGAACCAAGCATTTGTTTGGGAGATAGGAGAGGAAATGTTAAGCAATGAGCAGAAGCAAGAATTGAGAATAGCTATAAGCAAAGTTCCCGTCCACGATAGGCTGGATACCCATAACCTTGTCTGGCAATTGGTTAAGAGGGAGAAGCTCGCTGAGGCTGTTTATAGAACAGTGAAGGAAACTATACCAGTGGATTTGGAAGGTATCAAGGCTAGGGATAGCCTTGGTAGATACACTGAATTGCCTGGACTTGAGCGGGAAATTGAAAAGATAGAATTGGTTGAGCCAGAGCAGTGGGGTGAGCCTTTGGTTGACTTTGTTATTGATGGTAATGATGTGGAGGAGGTCAGAGAAAAGCTATGAACCTGACCGAACTTCGTACCAGAGTTCGCCAAGACTTGCACGATGAGGACGTCCAGAATTATCGCTGGACTGACGATGAACTCGACCGCCATATCGACCACGCCCTCAGGGAGTTCTCCCAAGCCTCTCCCAGGGAGATGAAAGCTACCCTCCCCACCACCGCCTCCTCCCGTGAGATCGACATTAGCAGTCTCACCAATCGAGTTATCATCTTTGCCGTCGAATATCCCATGGATAAGTTCCCTCTCCGATATCAGCGCTTCTCTCTATACCAGGACACTATTACTCTCCTTGGTGACAAAGTCCCCGACGGCTCCGACTGCCAGGTCTTCTATGGCAAGCTCCACAGCCTGGACGCTACTACCTCCACGCTACCCGCTATCCACGAAGACATCGTGGCTATTGGGGCTGAAGGTTACGCCCTGGTGGAGTGGGCTGCCTATTCTATCAACCGCATCAGCGTGGGCGGAGACCAAACGCCCAGAGACTTCAGAATCAGGGGGGAGGAACTCCTCAGCCAGTTCAGAAAAGAACTCAAGCGACTCAAGAGTCGCCTTCGCACCCAAAAGCTCTATCTCCCTGCCACTACCCCAGTAAGTAAAACCACTGACCCGGGACCTTAATGGTGGACCTAAAAATTCATAGAGGGCAAAAATGCCAAACAAACTAAAAAGCCGTAAATTCTGGATGGCTATAGCTGGCATCATCACCAACATCGCCTTCTGCCTCGGCTATGATCTTGATCCTTCCACTACTGCCTTCATTGCCTCTGCTCTCTTTGCTTTGTATGTCATCGTAGAAGGGGCTATCGATGCGAAGTCTAAGTGACACCCTCCTCGCCGCCCAAAAGAGCCCCACATCTACCCCCTATGTCAAAGTGGAGATCCGAAATAACATCGGCTTGGTCACCAGACTCGATTGGGAACGTCTCTATGAGGGTAGTGAAGATGACTATCATCACGCCCTCACTATATCTGGCGATGGCAGTCTTATCAGAGCCAGAATAGTTCTGTTTGAATTTCAAGGCATTCTCTACCGCCAGAGGGTCGTCAACCCCGATCCAGATAGTGACTTCTCCCAGTGGACTCAGATAGCCAATGTCTGCTCCGCTACCGGAACAGCCCTCACCTCCAATGGAGCCAATGTCATCCACTTCTGGGTAGATACTGACCACCTTACTATCAGATATCAAGAATCCTCGGATAACGGAGCCTCTTGGGGGTCCATCCAAAACCTTCTTGCCGAAACCGAACCCATTTATTACCTTGCTGCCGCAATGAAGTCCAACAACGATATTTGTCTTCTCTATTCTCGCTCCTCAATTCTCTATGCCATTAAAAGGGAAGCAGGCTCTTGGGGCTCTGCCACATCCTGGACGAATTCTCTTCAATCCATAAACGGCATAGCTATCGACTATCTTGGTGATTGGGATATCGTCATCACCGGCAGAGATGAGAATAACTATTATGGTGTGTGGCAATGTGTTTATGGCGACGGCTTCTCAGCCAGCATTGGCACCTGGACCACCCTCAAAGACATTATGCTCGCCGAACCAGACTCCAACATCAGATACGCCCTTCCCTCCCTTACTGTAATTTGTGATCTCCACCGTCTCTGCTTTGTCGAAAGACACACCGCCGCCCTAGGCTACAGCCGTCCTTACCTTACCCACACCCTCCCCGACCAGCCTTTTATCGACAACCTCTGGAGAGAACCTGTTCCCTTCAATCTAACCTGCGAGTATAGCCTAGCCATATCCCATTCAGAAACCCATGCCTGGGTCACCACCCCTTATGGAGTGTGGCATGCGCCCCTCGACCCTACCCCGCTCGACGTCACTGCTGATGTCCTATCCTTGACCCAACACGTACTACCTCAAGGAGGAAGGCTATCCGTAGAGCTAAGGAACGATCAAGGGCAATACAACCAATTTCAGAAACAGGGCTGTGAGATACTTGTCTGCCCAGGCTACTGCACTACTGCTGGGGAGGAATCTTCCCCAGGACCTTCATTCTGGATTGAATCATGGGAATATCGTAGTGAGGGGGGTAGATCATCAATAATTATCTATGCTATTAATACCTGGGGGCTACTGGAGAACTGGGCTGCCAGACGGCAATTCAGTTGGTCGGCTGGCAGCACCACTATTAGGGACATCCTGTCCTTCTTGCTGGCACGCTCCTCCCTTATGTTGGTCATCAAATCCACCAGTGATGCCTTTACTACACACAAACCAGCCTTCACCATTCACCCAGGTCAAAGCGGTGCCACAGCTATAAAAAGGCTCCTTGATATGGTTCCCGATGTCCTTTTCTCTCAGCAAGCCCAGGTCGTCGTCAAATACCCTCAGAGCACTGACCCCGCTGATTATACTTATGACACCAATCACCCTATATACCAGGGCAGGTATCACTCCCACGCCTGGAAGATAAATCGAGCCCAGGTTTACGGAGCCGACCTCATGGTAGAACAATTCGATTGGGAGCAGGTCGACGACCTCTATGACCGTCTTCAGCAGATTATCGACTTCAACATCACCACCATCGCCCAAGCCCAAGAAAGAGCATCTGCCGAACTACGAAAAACCCAAATGGAAGCCACCAGTGGTGACATCCTCATCCCAGTCAACTGTGGTCAAGAATTGTGGGACGTTATCGAAATCAATGACCCCAGAGTGAATTTACAGCTACAAAAATACCGTGTTTTAGGCATAGAGATACGTTGTGTTACCTCCAAGCCTCAATACCACCAAAAATTGCATCTGGGAGCGTCATAGATACGATGATCAAGAAAGCGATTCTCAAATCCTTTGATAGTAATAATTACATAGCAAACGTCCAGATTCAGGGCAGCCTCTCCGTCTGGCTTCACAATGTTCCTGTCTCCCGGGCTATTCCCTCAGGGGAGATGGTGGCGGGGAGATGGGTTGCTCTACTCCTCTTCGACCCTTCAAACCCAGATGATGCTGCAGTAGTAGCCGTCTACACCTAACTCAGAGCCCTCTCACCCCCCAGAGCAAAGCGAAGGGGACGAAGCAATCCCTAGAATAGCCCTGAGATTGATTCGCTCCGCTCGCAATGACGAAGGAGGATTTGCATTCACGGATTAAAGATACACTAAGTAGGTTGTCCGACGTCGGGCAACCTACCCTGCTCTTCCCACCAGCCAATACTCTAGGCTATCAGCCAGGGCTAGCCAACTTGCTTCAATGATATTGGTGGAGCTGCCAACAGTCCTCCACACTTGCTCACCATCGCTTGATTCAATAAGCACCCTCACCGAAGCTCCAGTGCCTGCCTTCTCATCCAGGATGCGAACCTTGTAATCCACCAGCTTTACTTTAGCCAGGCTGGGGTAAAACTCCAAAAGTGCTTTGCGCAAAGCAAGGTCAAGGGCATCTACCGGACCGTTCCCTTCAGCAGCAGTATGGATAGCTTTATCCCCTACTTTTACCTTTACAGTTGCCTCAGCCAGTATTTCCTCTCCCAACCCAGTGGTGGGAGGACGGCGACGCCTCTCCACCACCACCATAAAGTCGACCAGCTCAAATGGGGGATGGTAATCGGGCTGAGTGCGCCGCACCAGTAGTTCAAAGGAAGCCTCTGCTATGTCATACTGGAATCCTCGACTCTCCAATGATTTGACCTGCTCCAGGATGCTGAGTGCCTTTTCCCTCTGGAGGGAAAGGTCTACTCCGTGCTCCTTAGCTTTATAGATGATGCTGCTCACCCCAGAAAGCTCAGATACCAATACCTCGCTTCGATTGCCCACTATCTCAGGGGCAATATGCTGGTAGCTCTCCTCCCACTTGGTCAGCCCTGAGACATGGAGCCCCCCCTTATGGGCGAAGGCAGCGGTGCCAACATAGGGCTGGCGAGCATTCGGGGATAGGTTGGCTAGCTCGCTTACATAGCGGGAGACCTCGGTCAATTTAGCCAACTGCTCATCACTGATACAATGAATGCCCAGCTTATGCATCAGCGCTGGGATGAGAGAGCACAAGTTAGCATTACCGCAGCGCTCCCCATAACCGTTTATAGTGCCCTGGACTTGGATAGCACCGGCTTGAACTGCTGTAAGGGTATTAGCCACAGCGAGTTCAGCATCGTTGTGAGCATGAATACCCAGATTGGCGATGATTGTGGCTCGGGCAGCTTCAACACCACTGGCTACCTGATGAGGCAATGAACCACCATTGGTATCGCACAGGATGACACAATCAGCCCCAGCCTCATCTGCTGCTTTAATGGTTTTGAGGGCATAGTCAGGATTTGCTCGGTATCCATCGAAGAAATGCTCCGCATCGAAAAAGACCATCAAGCCCTTCGACTTGAGGAGGTCTATGGAGTCAGCAATCATAGCAAGGTTCTCTTCCAGCGTCGTTCCCAGGACACGGGTTACATGCAAGTCCCAGCTCTTGCCTACCAAGGTTACTATTCTGGTTCCAGCCTCAACCAGGGCGAGAAGATTTGGGTCTTCCTTTGCCTCAGTGTGAGGTCGCCTGGTGCTGCCAAAGGCACAAAGCATCGCTCGGGAGAGGTCGAGTTCTTTGGCTCTGGCAAAGAACTCAGCATCCTTGGGATTGGAGCCAGGCCACCCCCCCTCGATGAAGTGGACTCCCAGCTCATCCAGCTTCCTAGAAATCTTAAGCTTATCCTCCACGGAGAAGGAGATGCCCTCCTGCTGTGCCCCATCTCGAAGAGTAGTGTCATAAAGCTGAACCAGTCTCATCACTTATCTTCCAGTCTTAGCAAGGGAACCTTTTCGCTCACCATCTTGGTAATTATAGGGATTAGAGAAAAATTTGGCAAACATATTCTCCTTGTCCTTAATTCGTGAGTGGAAATTCTCCTTCGTCATTGCGAGCGGAGCGAATCAATCTCAGGGCTATTCTAGGGATTGCTTCGTCGCTAATGCTCCTCCTATGAAAGCATAGTGCAAGTTTTTTAATCGACCTTTTTCCTCTTTAATTCTCCCCCCAACTTATTTTTTGTTTTGGATCATCCTCCTATCCGTCGAG
>SDBU01004209.1_pt1 | contig 17772 bp, 20 predicted proteins | sample 2277071 | NCBI WGS metagenome assembly SDBU01 (sample SAMN10397929, study PRJNA504765) | marine sediment metagenome | isolation source: marine sediment core GS08_GC12, 126 cmbsf | place: Arctic Ocean: Gakkel Ridge, Loki's castle | collected 2008 | reverse complement strand
ATCCTGGCCGCTATGCACATGGTGGCCGAAGGTGTGGAAACGACCCGGTCCGGGTATGAGTTGGCGGCAGCTTACAGCGTTGAGATGCCGATTACGCGGGAAATATACGCCGTATTGTTTGAGGAGAAATCTCCCCGGACGGCGTTAGACGACCTGATGGGTCGGGAATTGAAAGCAGAAATATGGCGGTGAACATAGGTGGGAGAGACAACAAAATGAAGAAAACCGGTGGTGTAACCAGGCGGTACTATTCTATCAGCGAGGTGTCACGTATGACCGGCCTTCAGGCTTACGTACTGCGATACTGGGAGAAGGAATTTCCTCTCCTGAAACCGCGCAAGAACCGCGGGGGAAATCGCACCTATACCGACAAGGACATCGAACTGATCAACCGCATCAAGTACCTGCGCACCAAAGAGAAATTGACGATCGCCGGAGCGCGAACCAAGTTGATGATGAAACGCGGCAGTGAGCAGAAGACCGCTCTGCGAACCTCGGCACGTACCAAAACTCTCATCGGCCAGATCAGAAAAGAGGTACAGGATATGCTCGGCTTTTTCCCTTGAGTTATGGCGTTTCTGTGGTAAATTGAGGGTGACACCGCTTTTTACAAAGTGTTTTCGGGTCGGAGCGTGGCGCAGTATGGTTAGCGCACTCGCTTGGGGTGCGAGAGGTCGGCCGTTCAAATCGGCTCGCTCCGACCATTTTCCGAATGACGGTGCAACCGCTTCCATCGCTGCATTACCCGGTAACATCTTCGACCGCCGAACGGTATGAGTAATCTGAATCGACTCTCTTGCCTGGTGCTGGTGCCGGCATACAACGCTGCCGACCATTTGCCGGAACTGATCGCCCGGACAAGGAAATATGTGTGTGACAACAACCTGCTGATCATTGATGACGGCAGCACCGATAACACTGCTGTCATCCTGAAAGCCCAGGGCGTCAACTACATCTCTTATCCTCAGAATCGTGGCAAGGGGAGCGCCCTTATGACCGGCTTTCGTTATGCTGTCGATGGCGGTTTCCGTTCGGTTCTCACCATGGATGCCGATCTGCAACATCTACCGGAGGAGATCCCCCGCTTCTATGCTTTAGACAACGGTCATCGGCTGTTGCTGGGCACTCGCCGTATCTCATTGAATGATATGCCGTTAGGTCGGTGGCTGTCCAACAGTATGACATCGCTCATCATCTCGGTGTTTTCCGATCAACCGATTCGCGACAGCCAATCCGGTTTCCGTTTGATTCCCATCGACATGTTGATGATGCTGAAACTGAAGACTCTTAGGTATGATTTTGAATCGGAAATGTTGTTAAAGGCGGCGTCGCTGGGATTTGCTGTCGTGCCGGTGCCGATCTCTACCGTGTACGCCGGTTCTCGTTCTCATATAAATCCGCCGGCGGATACGGTGCGTTTCGTGCGGCAGGTGCTGAGAAGTCTCTGGTACTGACGTGAAAACACATGAGCAGACAATATCCAAAACAAAACGTATGAGTTTCAACCGTTAGTGTAACCGTTCTTGTTTTATGAATCTGTGACGATTATAATTAGTATGTATATCAATCTTTAGATATGCAGATCGCATAGTGAATGTGATGAGGAGACGTACAATGGCAACGCTAAGTCTAAATGGGAAGGTGTGACGGTGTTTCATGAGTCGGAGTAACTGGGTATACACGAGGGTTGTACTCATGCTGACTCTTGCAGTAGTGTCGTTAGAGTCTCTCTACCTGATCATCATCAAGCAAGCATCTTGGTGGTGGTGGTTGCCTGTCAGTTCGATTGTCATAGCAATCGTTACTTGGCGCCTGATTGGCTGGCTGGGACGCCGTGGAGTGAAAACAAAGGTTTTCCTCACACTGGCGGCAATCATATGGATAACGTTTGTACCGGAACTCTGTCTACGTATGATCGACTATCACTGGGGTGCTCACATCAGTTTTGGCGGACTCAGACCGAAGACGATGGCCTATTTCAAACCAGACCAAGACTTATACTGGAAAAGATCTCCCGACGAGCCTGGTATCAATAGCCTGGGGTTTTGGGGGCCGGAGATCATTACCCCGAAACCTGGTGGTGTGTGCCGGGTTGTCGTGCTGGGAGATTCTTGCGCCGAGCAGGATTATGCCAGGCTTCTGGAGCGCTGCCTAAACAGTTCCCTTGCCGCCGATGCAACCCGATATGAATGTGCGCTTCTGGCTGTCGCTGGTTACAGCAGTTACCAGGGAAAAGTTATCGCTGAGAAAGTGGCTCCAGCATTGGAGCCTGATTTGGCAGTGATCTGCTACGGTTGGGACGATCATTGGCTCGCATACGGTGCGACAGACGAAGATTATACACGGGGTCGGAACATGAGGTTTCTGGCTAACTTGATGGGTGGTTCACGACTGGTGCAGTTTTGCCGGATGTTATTGGCATCACTCTCCGGCTCTGACGAAAAAAACATCATAGACGAAGTCAGAGTACCCGCTGACCAGTACCGCCAAAACCTGCTCGCGATGGTTCGCACATTCCGGAAGAACGGCACATCGGTTGTGCTAATGACATCCCCAACGTCTTTTTACAAAAGGGGAGTACCGGACAGGTTGGTGGAGCTGCGATTGACATCGAGCAAAGAGACTGGATTGCATATGCACAAGCAGTACAATGAGATCGTCAGAGATGTTGCCGCTGAGGAGCGAACCATACTTCTGGATATTGAAACCGAGTTCGAGCAATCAACGACAACGGAACATCTCTTCAAGGCTGATGGAATCCATTTCAGTAGGGCGGGGCTTTATGCGATCAGCGAGCGTCTGTGTTCATTGCTTCGCAAGGTCTTGTAAGAAAGAGAATGTCTCGTATGATTTACCGCCGGTTATTGTACTACCGATAACCTACGGCTCTGCTTTGGGTTCGGAAAAGTAGGTCAAAAGCCCTGCGCTTTTGACAATATTGTCGAAACCACAGGGGTTTCGACCTACGATAACTTGCCTTCCGTCTCCATGTATATTAGACTGTCGGCCATGAAGCCGGAGTATACAAGGGATTAAATTGCATCATGTCCAGGAAGATGCGAATACTACTGACCAACGATGACGGCTACTTCTCAGACGGCATCAAAGTGCTGTTTAAGGAACTGAGCAAATCCGCAAGTGTGTACATGGTCGCACCGGATCGGGAACAATCAGCGTCGTCTCATTCGCTCACCCTGGAACGGCCGCTGCGGGTGCAGAAACTGGGTGGGCGATGCTACACTATCGATGGCACACCTACCGACTGTATTATGCTGGGTGTTCATATGTTGCTTAAGCGACGCCCCCCTGATATGATCATTTCGGGTATCAACCATGGCGCCAACATGGGCGAGGATGTGACCTATTCGGGAACTGTCGCCGCCGCTATCGAAGGGTCGATCCTGGGTATCCCCTCGCTGGCCGTGTCTATGGTTGACTGGTCGCTGGGTACCCCGATGACGCGAGCCGCCCGGTTTGTCTGTCGGATGGTGTCGCGGTACCGGCAACTCGGACTCGAACCGGCAACCTTTCTCAATATCAATCTCCCGCCCGATTCCGGCCGACCGTATCGGCGTTTCCGTTTTACCAATCTGGGTGTGCGTCAGTACCGGGATTACGTGATCCACAAGACCGATCCCAGGGGCAAAGCCTACTACTGGATAGGTGGTTACCCAACCTGGAAAACCACCCCGGGGTCTGATTTTGAAGCTGTCGACAGTGGTTCCGTATCGATCACCCCGCTGAGACTGGATTTTACCGACAGTGATTCCCTCGAGCGACTGCAGCAGCTTGACCCGAAGGTGCTTTCCTGAGGAGTTTCCATAAGGGCGGGAAGAGCAGTCCGGCAACGACCGGAACGGGTTACGAAAAACGTTGACAATCGATACCCGGAACGTATAATAAAGCTCGTTAGGACAGAAGTTTCGGGGCGTAGCGCAGTTTGGTAGCGCACTTGGTTCGGGACTAAGGAGTCGCTGGTTCAAATCCAGTCGCCCCGATTTTTTTCCTGGTGTTAGTGGCTGCAAAATGTCAGAACACGGGGCCGAGGTGAGGCAGAGTATCACGTGAAGCCCCCCATCTATCAGAGCGAGGACTTTGCATCATGCCAGACGACCGAAAACTTATGATCGCCGTGGTGGGAGCGGGCAAGTGCTCCAAGAAACTTCGGGATATGGCCGCCGTGGTCGGCAAGTACGTGGCCGAACAGGGCGGAATCCTGGTCTGTGGGGGCATGGGGGGCATCATGGAGGGGGCAGCCAGGGGAGCTAAAGAAGCCGGCGGTATCACCATCGGCATCCTGCCTACGGGTGACAAGGCAGACGCCAACGAGTACATCGACTATGCCATTCCGACCGGTTTTGGTGAAGCCCGCAATATTATGGTGGTCAGGACGGCAGATGCCGTGGTGGCCTTCCCGGGTAAGTACGGCACTTTGTCCGAAATGGCCTTCGCGCTCCACGCCGGGAAACCCCTGATCGCTGTCAACGCCTGGCGATTGGGTGATGAAATCGTACAAGTCGATGACCCCCTCGAGGCCGCCAAACGGGCAATGGAACTGGCCGCGAAGGGAAAGTGAACTCAGTCGGAGTCCGGTTGACCATTCGGGGGGATGTGCAGGGGGTGGGTTATCGCTACTACTGCTACCGCCGGGCGGCCGGTCTCGGAATCGGCGGCTGGGTCAAAAACAACCCCGATGGTTCGGTTTCGGTTGCCGCCGAGGGAGAGCGGAGTCTGCTGGAGGAACTGGTAAAAGACCTCAAGGTCGGTCCGCCCGGTGCGGCGGTAACTGACTTCGAGGTGACATGGGAAAAATTCTCGGGAAATTATCAAGGTTTTAGTATCACCCGCTGAATATCGAAGGCTGCAATCATGCAGGAATTGAAAAAGTACGTCCGTATGGTTCCTGATTTCCCTCGCCCGGGAATCAGTTTCTATGACATAACCACTCTCCTGGCCGACCCGGTGGGGTTTAAGCTGGCCCTGGGGCAAATGGAAAAGTACGTCCAATCACGCCGGGCACAGCGGTTGGTCGGTATCGAGTCGCGCGGTTTTCTTTTTGCGGCCGCTCTGGCGGACAGGTTGAACATTGGCCTGGCAATGGCGCGCAAGCCCGGCAAACTGCCCTACAAAACCGTTTCACGTCAGTATGATCTCGAATACGGCACCGACAGCGTCGAGTTGCACCAGGACGCCGTGGCGCCGGGAGAACGGGTGGTGGTGGTAGATGATCTTATCGCCACCGGCGGGACGCTGCGGGCGGTGTGTCAGTTGGTCCAACAGTTGGGAGCCGAAGTGGCCGGTGTCTCCGCCGTCATTGACCTGTCGTTTTTGCCGTGGCGGGAGAAGCTGACCGGGTATGACGTGAACTGCCTGATTTCTTTCGATTCGGAGTGAAGTACCACTTGTGTCATGGCGGGTTTTGACTTAACCGTTGACTCATCTGTCGGCGTCTGTTTTCTTGATTAGAGACTGTTTTTTTTCGATGCCCCCGTAGCTCAGTCGGATAGAGCAGCGGTTTCCTAAACCGCGGGCCGCAGGTTCGATTCCTGCCGGGGGTACTCTCTCGACGTTTTGGCTCCTTCGGCTATCAAATCGAAGGGTTTCTTGTATGTGGGACAAAGGGTTAGACCGCTTAGAGTGCAGTTCGATAGTACGCAGTTTAAGAGCTTTCGCTTTTCCGAGAGTTCTTGTTCAACGTAAAGCGAATAAGCATGTTGAGCGAGTTCTAAGATTTTTGTGCCCTGGTCAACATAGTTGCGATCTGCCCGCTCGAACCTATTTATCTGCGCCCTTACCTCATCCTGTTCCGCTCGCCACTTCGTTGACACCTCCGTCCAATAGCGCTTGTCGATGATCCCATCAAGCCTGTCCTCGTATGATTTATCCAGCCTGACTTGGAGATCTTCGTAACGGCGCTTTAATCTCCTCACTTCTGATTCGCGGAATTCTCGCTCATCGGTGTAGCTGCTTTTCAACGCTTCAACGATCCAGTCCGCAACCTCACGGTCAATCTGTATTGCATGTAGAATTTCGGCGAGCTTCTCGTCCAACACTTCTTCACGCACATATGGCTGGTCACACTTTCCTTTTCCGCCGGTACAGTGGTAATAGACGTATTTGCCTTTCTTTATCTCTGCCGTGATCTGGCAACCGCAGTATCCGCACTTGAGCAGACCTGTAAAGGCAAACTGTCGCTTCCGCGATTTGGTCTTGCCATCCTTTCCGAAGGCTTGCTGCACCTTCTCAAACAGTTGCCGAGAGATCAAGACTTTGTGGTTGCCGGTATACCTACTACCTTTCCAAATGAACTCGCCGTGGTAGAAAGGGTTTTTCAAAATGGATTCGACCATTCCTATCGACAGTTTCTTGCCCATTCGGCTTCTCAACCCGGCTGCATGAACCCGATCCCTGACCTGGGACAGCGAGTACTCACCTGTCGAGTAGAGCTCGAAGAGACGCAGCACAAGAGGCGCCTTCTCCGAATCCTGCTCCACCAACCGAGTGGTCTGGTTGTTCACATAGCCGAGCGGTGCCTGATGCGGCCAGTTACCTTGCCGTGCCTTCTCCCGTAAACCTTTGCTGACCTCCTCTGATAGATTATCGATGAAGTTCTTTGCCAGTACAACCTTGAGGCCATGAACGAGTTTGGCGTGAGAGTGGCTATCCTTGCTGATTACTTCGTTTTCCTTCACCAGGTGGATTGCGGTGTCCAGGTCTTCCAGCAGTAGATAATCGCGGAAGTTCCGATATAGCCGGTCGGTTTTCTCAACCAGGATTATCCTGACATCTCTATTGGCCTTGAGATATTCCACCATTCTGCCAAACTCAGACCGACCGGCAGCTTTCGCAGTCTCCACATCAGTGAACTCCTGGACGATGTCTATCCCTTGCTTGGAAGCATAATCACGGAGCAGCTTCTGTTGGGCGGGAATAGAAAAGCCTTCCTTCTCCTGCTCCTTCGACGAGACACGAGTATATGAAACGCCAGGAATCATCGTTTCGTCCTCTTCTCAGCCTTTGCAAGTCTTCCGAGCACCAGCGCTCTCACATACTCCTGCATACTCACTCCCTGCAAGGCACAGTGGGCTTTAATCCGCCGCCGCTCGGATTCAGTGAATCTAATATGCAGCATATGATCCTTTCTTCTTTTTCGGTCGGTCATGCCACAAATGTAACCACTCTATGGGCGTGTGTCAACGACTATTATGCCATTGGCAGCATTTTTTTTCACCTATGGTTGGGGTTTGTCCCGGGACACGGACATTTGCCCGCATCCCGGGTGTTGACTGTATGACTGATCACATAGTTCAAACGGCGGCCATTTCCAACCACCAACAAACCCTTCTATTCGACTCGGTATTTCGTTGCTCGTCTCTACAACTGATTATTCAGCACACACTTAATCATAGGGGAGGTTGGTTACTGGTTGATGGATACTGGTTATCGGATATAGGCTATCAGTTATCAGACAATGGGTGCTTAGAATAGAAGTTCCCAAAATCGATTTACTCATGTTCGGGTACTCCTATCAGTACTTCCTTTATCGTGTCCACAACGGAATAACGAAGAAACTCAGGAACCGGCGTTCCATCCGGAAAGGGAGGCATCGCATCGCGAACTAACACCCGGCACATCTTTCCACGGAAGACATTCTGAGCGAACTTATCACCCTTAGATGGAAAACGACCGATGGCCAGTGCCCACTGGCGATGAAGCTTGTGACTCTTCGTAATCCTCCCGCTGGGGTAGTTGCAGTACATCTCTAACTCAACCCCCGCTTGATCTCCCTCCACAATCCTGAAGTAGAACATGAGTTTGCGGCGTCCTCCGAACGATTTGACCGAGCGGGTCCTGTAACACACTGCCACGTAATCACCTTCGGGAATCCTGGGGCGCTCTTTGCCTGCAACCGGTCCGGTGGAGTCTGATCCACACCCTGTTGCGGTCGACATTGAGAGGGTTTCCGCCAACAGACTCATGACGAAATATCCCCGGCAGACGTTTTGCCGGTGTTTGTGCACGTGTTTTGGTCTAGTGCATGATAATACTCTCCTTCACGCCCAGAAACTCCAGCGCCGTGTACAACTCGTCGAAATGGACGTAATTTGGCCATCTGAGTTTCTTTCTCAGCCTCGGTCAATCCCTGCCAGCGGCGGTTGGCTGCCCACTCTCTCTTGGTCAAGCCTTCCAGGCGCAAACCCGCTTCTCTGCCGATGCGATAACGCAAAGACTTTGGCAGAGTGCAGCCGGGTTCCCCCGGTAGCTTGATTCGGCTATTTTGAAGTAGGTCCAGAGGGCAGATCGGCACCGAGCAGCGGTCATACCTTCGGCACTGATGCATGATATGCACGGACTTGGCCTCGATACCATTGGTCGCCGTCATTGTTCTCAGCAGCCTCCTTATTCGTCAGTAGCCGGCGGCTATCCCAGTCGGACAGTATCTGGAAGAACCCGGCGATATTGGCCAGAGTTTCCCGAGCGTCCTCGCAACTCATGACGCTCCCGGTTCGGGAAGACCAGAACAGCCGGGTTCTTTCGACCATGTCCTTCTCAGATGCAGCCAACTGGCAACTCCATAGATGCGACCCCCTGAATGTTGACCCGGCTACGGATTCAGGGGGCCGATTAACACCCACGAGGGTGATTCCTATTTGCGCTTGGTCCGGGTCAACCACGGCATCCGGCTTTTCGCTTACGTAATCTAAGGCTACGGGGGGTAGGAAACCCGGGTGTCCACCCGGGTGAAAATCAGAAAATATCGACAGTAGGAGAGAAAACGACAGTCAGAGAATCGTCAATCGTCAGTGGAGTCCGGCTCGTCAGATGGCACTATCATTATACGATCGGCAGAAATTGGAATCCTGCATCCCGCTTTTCCGCAACTTTTAATGAGACCGTCCCGCGCGAACCTTGCTGATTCCCCGCCGCCATTGATGAACCACTTTCTAACTGACATGGCCTGAATGTATGACTTGGTAATGTCACACTCGCTGTAAAGGACGTGTTTGCTGGGGCATGGATTGCCCCTCCAGTGCGACTCGGCTATCCACTTAACAGCCTTGAAGTACCGTTCAGTGAGGAAGTACTTTTCATGGCCACAGATAACAGTGAAGTCGTCTTCGATAATCATGAGTTCTTTGACCAGTCGTTGGCTATCCACCCTTGCTGCACTGGCCAGTTCTGTACCATCGCCTCCTGGGTGTTTCTCACCAATATCGAACAGGAATCCTCTGGCTGATTTCCAAGTATCGTATACCGTGTCATCATGAGGAAACCTCCAGTTGTAATGAAGGTTAGCCATGAAGCTGTCGTAGTCTTTCTCCTCACATAATGCTGCCTCTGCAACTGCCCGTCTTTCAGCATCGACATCCCATGAATGTGATACGGCCGAAGCAAGGAGTCTCTCAGGATATTCGGCCTCTCTAACACGCGCACTTTGCCTGCAACGTATACTATTGATCCTGGCAATTGCATCACGATGATCATCCTCGGTTATTCGACATTCTGGGGGATCTCCCAGAAGCACCTGGATATTCTGCATTGCTTGGCATACTGCAACAAGGGGAAACGGAAAAGCTACATTGCCTGGAGAACCTAAATCAGCGTAAACGTATTGAGGGACAGGGCCCGGAAGATTAGATAGGTTCCATGACTGTGGCCCACCGAGAAGGTGATTCATTACTCCCATGTACGTCTTGTCTCGGTCAATCTCGTATTGCTGAGCATAGCCCCGGGTCTCCCTGTCAAACTTGTCAATATCCTCGAGAGCCACTAAGTGATCTTTACCTTGAAAGGCATCCCGCCCCAATATAATTGCGTCCCTGAGGGTGATGGTGTCGTGATTCGCCCGCCAATCATGTTTAAGTGAGGAGTGCAGCCACTGCTGCATGTCATCAAATCCAATCCAAAGACTGTCCATTAGCAGGGATAGAATGGTCTCGCCACAAATGTACTTGGGTATGTCATCACGTAGATATCCATACATATTGATGAAGTCATGGACCATGAATGAGACAATCGCCGGGATGTCAGCTTTCCTCTCACTCGACCTCGGTACGTAGAGTGTGTCATGACCTTCTGTGGGAGACTCGCTTGCATCACAAACTCGAATCCCCCGATGCTCGAACAAATCCCGAATAAGACTGGAAAAGAGAGGATCTCCCTCAAATTTGATGATATGACCAGAAGGCTTGGGATAAATTTCTCCGAGCACACGTGTGGCTAGATTACGTCCCTCATAGGAGTGAGGTTCCACTAACAGGAACTTGTGCAGTTGATCCCTCAGTTGTTTTTCGTCTTGAAGTGTTTTCTGTGACTGCCGGGCCATATCTACTCTCAGCAGAGTAAAAGATCAGATTATCAAAGAGAGTATACTCCCTAACATGTCAAGATGCAACTGACATGTGACGGGCGATTTCTCAGATCAGGGTGCGTGTAAGATTGTTAGACGCCAACCGTTGCTCCAGCCTTCTTTCTCTGTTCGATGTATGTCTGTACGTCACCTAATGAATGCAATCGTCTTCCTGCTATTTCCCCATAAAAGACAATGAGTTTTTCCATCTCATGTTCAAAGTGTTCGTCACCTGACTGTTGCCCATCGTCAGGCTGTTTAGCCCACGATGTTGCCTCATCAACCAGGCGCTTTGGCGCGTCAGATGGGATTGGCTTATACAACTCCCTTTGAAGCCATTCCGGCTCCTTGATCTCACCCAGTTTGGCCCGCATACCGACAATAAGACTCAGGTCCGACACCCGCGGGAGATTGTAGCAAAACCGCTTAAGTCGCTCGATTCGCTGGCGCTCCTCGCCAACCACGAGAGTATCCTCCAGCTTAGTGAGTCTGCGGAATAACGCCTGCGACATTCTCTGGCCTCCCTTTTTGGACAATTTGTTCTATCTGCTGCAGCCTATCTTCGATATCGCCCTGCTCGCGGGCCCGCAGGATAATCCCGGACAGGTAGCCAACTGAGTTAGCGACTTTGGGGTCAATCTCACCTCTGCGGACTTGATTGACCGTCAAACTCAACAGTTTGACCACATCCTCAGCTTTCTTGACTTCAAACTCTGCGGTCTCCCTGGGCAGACTCGCCATCCGGTGGCGACTACCGCCTTTCTGACTGGCTGCTTTGCGTTCGTTGCTTCTGGCCGGGTCGTGGAAAAAGCAGAATCGTGAACCGGAGAGGCGTCTTGCTTTGCAGAAGTCTCCGCCGTCTTTGATGAATTCACACCGACTATTTGTCTGTTGATCAATCATTGCTTAAGTAATACCCATAGACCTCAAGTAACATTACTTGGATATAATACTACACACATGAGCAGTATGGCAAGATATTTCTTCCACACTAAGAGAAGCACCCAGATTGACCTTATCTCGGTCCTGCACGCTCCATCCGGCTGCGGTCAGCAGCTTGTCAATGTGCTCTTTGGCTTTGTCTGTCATCGATCGGGCAAGACCGGCCAGTAGGGGTCACGTTAAAACCGGCCATTTTGAGAGAGGAATTGTTCGTCGTATACCTTCGTCAGGAGGTAATATATGGCGAACCAACTCAAAGTGGCTGTTGTACATGCGATTATCGGACTATTGGGTCAGGGCTGGTCGTATCGGCGGATTGTCCGTGAACTGGGGGTTCACCGTGAGACGGTGGCCCGCTATGACCGTCTGAGACAGACTGCCAGATCAAAACCAGTCAATACACCAAGTTGATTTGTTGACACGGGCTGATCTCCTTTCCCATGTCGAGGCGAAGTAGACCTACAAAAGAGCTTCGCCTGACTTCACCATCAAACAGCGCCTGACGGCTTCCTGAAACTCCGCAACCCCAAACGGCATCTTGAAGAAATAATCTGCACCAGCTTCTTTGGCCGGTCCAGCAAGTTCCGCAGGACCCGCCATTGCAATGATCGGTATCCCGTACTGCTTCTTGAAGTAAGTAACAAGCCGTAAGGCGCGTTCTTTATGGTGCCCTCCCGGGAAAACGAGGTTGTTCAGGATCGGAACAAAAAGGTCGATCGGATTCACCTCAGCGATTCCCGGCAACTCTACTCCCTTGTGGGTTCCAAGGACCTTTATGGGAATAGTGTCGCCAATTTCCGCCTGAATAATGTTGGTCAGCAATTCGACAATTACATCATCCGACTCACCGATTAGCACTGTCAGGTGTTCCATATTGACTTCTTCGGCAGCTGAGCTGTTGGCCTTTATTGTGGTTTTGATCCGACCCATGACACTGCATCGGACTTGTGTAGCCGGATGCGTACTCAGGGTTCATAGTAAGGGCATACGAGCAGTGTCAATTACGATGCCACACGTAGTTCGAACACTGTATTCGAGTCTCGCCTGTTCTAAGCACTAATGGCCAAAGACCTCACGCGCATCGATGCCGAGGTTTGTGACGAGGATGTGACGCAGTGGAGGTTTGACGGCCAAAATGTGAAGTGGATTCCCAAGCTCTGGGGCCGCTGCAAGACATGCTGGTCGAGGGAATCGCCGCCTGTTGCTGGAGGCAGATACGAGCGATTGGGACCTAAACGGGTGAGATCAGCAGAGAACTTACTTAAGCCCGTGGTCAAATCACACTCAGGCTCAAAGACACCTCAGATGAACCCCATTCACCCCTTGCCATTCCCCACATCCATTTACTATATTGGCCCTGAGCGCAAATTAGAACTCAGCCAGTCAAATGGCGGGGCGCCAGTTTACGCGCATGTTGGGTGAATGAGCGGGTAGATTTATAGGTGGCAATCTCGGAGTGAGAGAATCTGATCAAATGACAAAAACCAGTACTTCAAAACGGTCTGGGAGCGAACTCTTCATTGTAGACAACAGCAACTCCGACTGGAAAGTACGCGAATACCTGGATCAGTGGACCGACGTTGCTGATCGATTCGATGTGGCTACAGGCTACTTCGAGATTGGGGCACTTCTGGCCCTCGACGGCCAATGGCAGAAGCTGGAGAAACTCCGGATTCTGATGGGTGACCAGGTTTCTAAGCGAACCAGAAAAGCTCTTCTGGAAGGCGTTGAGGCAGCCAAGAAAATCCTTGATAGTAGCATCGAAAAGGAAAAGGAGTCAAATGACTTCCTGGAGGGCGTACCCGCGATAGTCGATGCCATCGCCAGTGGTCAGATTGCCTGCCGGATATACGCACGTGACAAGTTCCACGCCAAAGCGTACATCACCCACGCTAAGCAGGCTGTGATTGGATCATCAGCACTTGTTGGTTCCAGTAATTTCACTCTCCCAGGCCTTACGACAAACGTAGAACTGAACATACAGATCCGACGCGAAGTGGAGCTATTGCAGGAATGGTTTGAGAAGCACTGGAATGATGCTGAGAATATATCAAACGATGTCTTGAAGGTCATAGAGCGTCACGTTCGTGAATACACACCGTTTGAGGTCTATGCAAAATCTCTTCACGATTTCTATCGTGGCCATGAAATGACTGTTGGCGAGTGGGAGCTGGAACAATCGCGAGTCTACCCAATACTGGATCAGTATCAAAAGGACGGCTACCGTGCACTTATGAAGATCGCCAAGAAGTACCGGGGAGCGATGCTTTGTGACGGTGTCGGTCTTGGCAAGACGTTCATCGGATTGATGGTAATTGAACGACTACTGCACGATCGAAAAAAAGTCGCTCTATTCGTCACCAAGTCAGCACGAAAGCCAGTCTGGGAGACGGAGCTGAAGCTCTACCTACCGGATGAATCTGGCGCCTTTAGCAATCTTGCTGTCTACAACCACACGGACCTGCTTCGTGGGGGGAAGTGGGAGGAGGAAATGGATAAGGTGGCCCGCATGGTTGACGCCATCGTCATCGACGAGGCTCACAATTTCCGAAACCAGGCGGCCGACCGAAGTCGAATGCTATTCGATATGGCGGAGGGAAAGCAGTTATTTCTTCTCACTGCCACACCAATCAATAACAAACTTCGTGACTTGCAGCATATAATTGAACTCTTCTCACGGAAGGAGAGTGCCTATTTCAAAGAGGCTCCTCTCGGTATCCACAGCCTGCCGGGACACTTCCGGAGAATGGAGAAGGCACTGGAGAAGGTGATCGACGGTAACCCCTACGATGCGGGTGGTATCACACTCCAGGAAGCCAAGGAGGTCCTGTCCAAAGATGACCTGTTCAGGGCTCTGGTTGTCCAGCGGAGCCGGGCCTACATTCGTCAAAGCCAGAAACAGCACCGGGGCCGGGAGATACTTTTCCCGGAACGGCAACCACCCAATGTCGTGGGCTACTCTCTGACAAAGACTTACGGCAAGTTGCTTGACCGCATCGAGAAGGCCATGAGTCGTAACCGTCCTCTTCTCAGACTCGGGGTGTACTACCCTCTGGCGTACTATATCGGAGAGGATGAGAAGATCGACCCAATGGAAAAGGGACGTCAGAAACAGGTGGTTGGTCTTATCAGAACCCTGCTTTTGAAGCGATTCGAGAGCTCAGCTATTGCCTTCCAAGCTACTTGCGAGACTCTTTTGCTCAAGTTATTGGCATTCGTACAGAAGTATGAGCCGTCGGATTCGGAGCGTTGGCAGGCAAGTCATGGAGGTTTAGTTAAAAGACTTCGTGATCACGGGATTGAACGCGGATTGATAGACGAAGAGGATGTTGAAGAAGATGTTCTCCCTGAGGAAATGCTCGCACCGCCCGAGGAACTAACACCAGTCGAGGATTATGATATTCCAAAGATCATCAAGGATACACTCCTGGATCTGGACCTCCTCGCCGAATTTCTGGAAGAGCTGAAGGGCTTTTCCCCAAAGAATGATGACAAGCTGCGCGCCCTTGTGTCAGTCCTGAAGCGGAATGAGAAGCTGAAAAAGCAGAAGGTGCTGATCTTTTCAGAATACAAGGATACTGCTCGGTATCTGGGGCGAGAGCTTCAGGCACGCGGCATTGGACCATTGCAGGAAATTGATAGCGGCACGAAGAAGGATCGAGGAGACATCATCAAGGCGTTTGCTCCCTACTACAACAAGTTGTTGGCGGCCGACATCGATCTTCTTGGAGACGATCAAATCCGTGTATTGGTGGCGACAGATATTCTCTCAGAGGGCCTTAACCTACAGGACGCCAGTTGTATCATAAACTATGACCTGCACTGGAACCCCGTACGCTTAATGCAGCGCATCGGGCGTCTTGACAGACGCCTCGATCGGACAATCGAAAACAGGATTGCAAGAGGTTATCCGGGACAAATAGACGTCCCCCGACAAGTTCATGTATGGAATTTCCTGCCGCCCAATGAACTCGATCGACTTCTGAAGTTGTACAACAAAGTTTCCAAGAAGACTCTGCGGATATCCAAAGTCTTTGGCATTGAAGGCAAGAAGCTTATCAAACCGGAAGATGACTACGATGCGCTGAAAGACTTCAACCATGCCTACGAAGGTGATGTGACCTCGACCGAGAAGATGTTTCTTGAATATCAGAGACTGCTTAAGAACAATCGTGGTCTGGCCGAACGTCTGGATGGCCTGCCGCTAAAACTGTTCAGCGGTAAATCCCATCCCACAAAAGATGCATCGACAGTCTTTCTGTGCTATTCTCTCCCCGCTCGCGATGTCGAGACAGGAGAATGGTCGCGTGAGGCCGGCCACTGCAGGTGGTATCTATACGACTGCATATCCGAGGATATCGAAGAGGACCCAACCGCGATGGTTGATCTCATTCGCTCTACGGCCAGAACCGCTCGCAAAGTCTCTATGCCACGCAAGTCGTTGACTGAAATCCGGAGAAAGATCGACAATCACATCAAAAACTCCTACCTCAAGAAGAGCCAGGCACCTATTGGTGTAAAACCTACGCTTATGGCATGGATGGAGTTGAATTGAGGTGTCGATATGAGCGGAACGCAAATTGATCGTCTCCGAGAAATCAGGACCTTTCCTTCACTGGTCAAATACCTGCGGGATGAACTCGGCTGGCCTATCGAATCGGCGGAGGATTTCGAGGATATCACATTCGATTGGTCACCAGAAGAGCTTGGAATTGATCTCAAGACTGCCGCTAAGATTGAATCGATCAAGCAACTCAGGCCCCTCACGCCTGACCAACCTTGGGGAATCTTCTTTGTCAAGTTTGAGCCCAAAAGACTGCCGGTTGTAGCCCTGCGACGGATTCTCGGTAGAGTAGTAGTCAAGAAGCGTGCATCAGCTAACAGCGCAGAGCGTGTTACTTGGGAAATGAATGACCTCCTTTTCATCTCCAATTATGGCGAGGGCGACCTTCGCCAAATCAGTTTGGCCCATTTCTTCCAGGATCAGAAAAAGAAAGATTTGCCTACACTCAAAGTTCTCGGTTGGGATAATCTGGACACTGAGCTTCATCTTGACCATGTTGCCGACGAACTCCAGGCAAAGCTCACCTGGCCAGAAGATGAGAGTAACATAGAGTCCTGGCGAGAGAAATGGCGCTCGGCGTTTACGCTCAGACATCGGGAAGTCATCACAACCTCAAAGACGCTGGCGCTGAAACTGGCTGATCTGGCTCGGAGTATCCGAACTCGGATAGGCTCCGTTTTTGGCGGTTGAAACCGATAAGGGGCCTGTCACCAAGCTGATGAATGCCTTCAAGGAAGCCCTGGTGCACGACCTCACTGAAGATGATTTCGCCGACATGTATGCCCAGACGATCGCCTATGGGTTGCTTACCGCCCGCATATCGCGCCCCGCCGGCCTTGTCGCTGACAACATTTCCGATATGGTTCCCATTACCAACCCGTTCCTTAAAGAACTGCTTGAGACATTTCTCGATATTGGCGGCCGCAGGAGCCACATCGATTTCGATGAGCTTGGCGTGAATGAGGTTGTCGCACTCCTCAATAATCCCAAGACACAGATGGAGGCAATTCTCCGGGACTTCGGAGATAAAAACCCCCAGGAAGACCCGGTCATCCACTTCTACGAGCTCTTCCTCAAGGAATACGACGCCAAGAAGCGGATGCAGCGCGGCGTCTTCTACACCCCCCGGCCGGTGGTCTCGTTCATAGTCCGTTCCGTGGACGAACTTCTGCGCACCGAGTTCGGTCTTGTGGACGGCCTCGCCGCCAAGACCACCTGGGGCGAGATGGCTGAGCGTTTCGATGACCTCAAGATTCCCGAGGGTGTGACCCCGGACCAGGCCTTCGTCCAGGTCCTTGACCCCGCCACCGGCACCGGTACCTTCCTGGTGGAGGTGATCGATCTGATCTACAAGACCATGACTGCCAAGTGGGAGGTAGAGGGACATATGCCCTTGGAGCTTGAACAGCTTTGGAACGACTACGTCCCGGAGCACCTGCTCCCCCGGCTCCACGGCTACGAGTTGATGATGGCTCCCTACGCCATCGCCCACATGAAGATCGGCCTCAAGCTTCACGAGACCGGCTACCGGTTCGGCAGCGAAGAACGCGTCCGCGTCTACCTCACTAACACCCTTGAGCCTGCGCCGGACAGCGAAGGGCAGTTGCCCGGCGTCGATTGGGCGCCCGCGCTAGCACACGAAGCCCAGGCCGTCAACGCCATGAAACGCGTCCAGCGCTTCACCGTCGTCATCGGCAATCCACATCCGCCCCAGCCGGCTGGTTCCTTCCCAGTACTCGTCGCGCTGCTTTAGGCGGGACACTTTTTTTAGAAGGATGCCAATGCGTTTTTCATCTAGCATGTGTTGATCTTCTCCTTGCAGCTCGGCGGCGAGACGCTTGATGCCGGATCTAACCCCCCGACAGTTTTTGATTAGGACACAGATTGGCACAGATTTCCACAGATTTTTTTATAG
>SDBU01004208.1_pt1 | contig 17773 bp, 17 predicted proteins | sample 2277071 | NCBI WGS metagenome assembly SDBU01 (sample SAMN10397929, study PRJNA504765) | marine sediment metagenome | isolation source: marine sediment core GS08_GC12, 126 cmbsf | place: Arctic Ocean: Gakkel Ridge, Loki's castle | collected 2008 | reverse complement strand
CGGTAATTGTTACAGGTCCTTTGAAGGAAAATAAGTAAAGACCTTACTCTGCCCTCTTTAATTTTAATTCGGTAAGGAATATATTAACACACGCAAATATGTAACAGATTTTGCCTACTATCGCCTAATTTTGACTACTGGTGCTAAAGGAAAAATTCGGAAAAAATAAAAAAAAAGCGCCCCTGACGGGATTTGAATCCGTGCTGCCGCCTTGAAAGGGCGGTGTCCTAGACCAGGCTAGACGACAGGGGCGCAGGTGGGTGGTGAGCCGTGCTGGACTCGAACCAGCGACACCCGGCTTAAAAGGCCGGTGCTCCTCCCTAGATCAATCTCTTCATTTTTAGATTGCCGCTCTTTTGTCATTTAAGGCAAAAAAATACTAAAAATTACATACACTGGCTAAAATGTACTCCCAAGGAAAACTATTGAAAAATAAGGGGTAAAGATGGCGAGCCAGGAGAGACTCGAACTCCCGACCCGCTGCTTAGAAGGCAATGGTTCTATTCTTTCTTCAGTCCAGCCAGACTTTTCTTCGCATCTTCAACATCAGCGATTCCGGGATCTGCGTCTTTCCAGAAAGAGAGGTAAACAAACCATTGCTTAAAAAATATCATGAGTGGTCGAATTAAGCTGAAACGAAACAATCTCCATCTAATTAACAAGAAAGAGAGGCTTATGCACCCCTTTTTTCTCTGAAAAAGTTGTTTTTTTCGAATTTCAATGAAATTAGAGCAATAAAATGAGAATATCTTCATCTTTCAAACGTCTATATTAATAAGGTAATAGAATTTTCAACATTTTGACAAAGATATTTTAGATTTATATTTTAAATGTACTGCCTTGGATAAGGAGTTTTAGAGCTTATAGGGATTTTATTGTTAGCGTTCCTTAGCAAGGTGTATGTTACTTAGAAGGAGGTTAACATGCGAAAGAAATTAGCCAAAACGGTTGCTTTAATCACCTGTTTTTCTATTTTCCTGATGTATGTCCCCATGGTCTCCGCAGGCCCTAACTTCAAGTACAAATTCAGAGAGATCGATCTTACTAGAGAGATCATCTCATCATTCTTTTTCTTCTTACCAGGTGCAAATTTGATTGGATTGTTGAATGGCAATACAGTTGTTCTTGGCAGTCTTGATTCTCTCAGAGTGGGCGATGGAGATGCAAAAATCTCAGGCAGTTTAGATTCACTGAGAGTTGCTGATGGAGACAATAAATAAGACTTTATCGTTTGTAAACTGAACGCAATTAAAAATAATTTCTTTATTTTGAGGTTCGATTTGTCAACATTATTATTGTATGAATTTTATTTTTTTTAATCTCTATTATTTGTCTGCTTTTCAATTTTACATCTATAGATTTTTCTTTCAAAATTCCAGAGAATTTATTTAAATCAATTGTTAATATTTCGTCCTCAGTAAACTGAATGCCCTTCATATGGATATGAGAAATATTTGCTCTTTTTACTTTTATTTCGCCATACGTTGTCTTAAGACTGTAATATTTGGTGAGAACTTTCCCATTAATGAAATCCCCATTTTTTAAAATTATTGCATCAAGTATCTTAGGAATAGGCATTACACTGCCTCCTAATAATTTTATTTGTAAAATTCCTGTATCCTATTTGATTAGTTTATAATATCAAAAATTTATTTATTTTAATATTGATTTCATATTTAAGTAATTGTTGAATTTCATTATTGAATCAGAAAAAAAAAGAAAATTCTGCAAGCAATTCATACTTTGAATTTATAATGCTATTCAAACAAGAAAAACAATTCTCGCCCGGGACATCTCTTTTGATAATGACTCCTATCCACGGGGGCACCGGAGCGGCGTCACTCCCAAAAGAATCCAGGAGGCACTCGAACACAACAAATGGAATAAAACTTTGGCGGCCAAGGAAGTAGGGAAGAGCCGGAGGCAGTTCTATCGTCTGCTGGAAAAATACAATTTTGATAAATAAATGACCGGAGGCTATAATTGAATCCTGACAATAGAACAAAGAGCCGGGAATGAATAAGCTGATCAATACCATGAAAAAACATGCCCATCATTGGATGTTTGGGATCACCATCCTTGCCCTGGCTGCGCTTTTGGCCTGGTGGTCTTTTTTTATTCGTGACTCTATACGACTCCAGCGATCGACCCAGGTTGAAAATCTTGAACTGAAGCTCGATTACTTTGCTCTCAGTCTGGGTATGGAAGAGGCGTTATCTCCTACAGTGGGGGTGCTTGACCGGGATGACCGTTTTGAAATTGGGACTTGTGCCGAGTATGGAGAGAGCGGAGTGCGGCGTCTTTTTCCCCATTGGCCGGATTTATGTATCCGGGTGCGCTCCGAGGTCCTTGAAACCATTGAGGAGGAATCAAAAAGCCTGAATTTTATGCTTATAGGCGAGTCCGGGCTGCTTGTCCTAATTCTTCTTATCACCCTTATCTTTCTCTATCGGTTTATCCAATTGGAGAGGCGCACAACCAGAGAGATCCAGAAATTCTGGGAGCGCTCAGCCCATGAAATCAAAACACCGATAACAGGGATAAAAGCTTTTTTGCAGAACCTTAAGAGTCAGACATACTCGTTGGAGGAACTGGCGCCATATGTGAGCATGGCCCTTACTCAGGTAGAGCGGCAGGAGCAGCTGGCGGAAAACTTGCTTTCGGGGTATAAACTGGATGCAAGGAGGCGCGAAAAGCGGTTGGGTGATGTGGAGCTCGGGTTCTTTCTTCGTGGGTATTTTGAGAGATCCGCCCTACATCTTACAGATGATGTTTTCCATCTCGATTTTAAGAAAGAAGATTCTTTCCATGTCCGTGCCGATGCGTATGGGCTGAGAGTCATTTTGGACAATATCGTCGATAATGCCATGAAATACTGTTCTCCCGGGTTGGAACTAAAGATTGAGCTTCGAAAAGAGAAAAAAAGCGCTGTCGTTGTTTTAACGGACAATGGGCCGGGGTTTTCTCCCGAGCATAGGCACAATATTTTTAGCGCCTATAAGCACCTGGGATCTGAGCTTCCTGCGGGAAAGCGCGGGACGGGGATCGGTCTCTACATATCCAGTCAGCTGGCACTCAACATGGGTGGAGAGCTCAAGGCGGAAAGTGAGGGGAAGGGCCAGGGGGCACAATTTCTGCTTTATCTAAAGCTGACAAAAGCATGAAAAAGAAAATTGCCATCATCGAAGATGACGATTTGATCAGGAACATGATCAAATTGAACCTGGAGAAATTAGGATATATTGTGCAGGGCTTCTCCTCTGCTGAGGAGGCGCGTTCTCTATATAACGGGGAGCTCTTTGATGTGATCATACTGGATGTGGTTTTACCCGGGATATCGGGATTTGAGTTTTTAAAAGGAATCCGGAAAGAAGAGAATAATACGCCGGTTCTCATGCTGACCGTTCAGGGGGAAGTCGCATCACGGTTAAAGGCTTTTGAAAGAGGAGTTGATGACTATATGGTCAAGCCTTTTAATATGAATGAACTTTCCGCAAGAGTAAAAGCACTGATACGGAGAAGCCAGGAAGAAAGGCGCCTTCCTGCAGGTGAATTCCTGGTCATTAACGGGCACAGGATAAACACTTTAACTCGCGCCTGTGAGAGCCAATCCGGGAGTGTCACCCTCTCTGAAAAAGAGGTCAATCTCTTGATATATCTTACCGGTCATCCCCATGAAGTTTTGACAAGAGCGGACATTCTTGAGGAAGTCTGGGGGATGGATGTGGCTCCGACTCCCCGCACGGTCGATAACTTTATTCTAAAGTTCCGGAGGCTTTTCGAGAACAATCCCGATAAACCCAAACATTTTATTTCAGTGCGAAACAAGGGGTATAGGTTCGAAAAATAAATCTCCCTCATCTCTAAATTCCTTTCCCTCTGCCTTATGTCATGAGATTGTCATGAATAATTGTTAAGAAGACGGATATGCCCTATAAATACTCTTTATTATAATTTTTGGAGGTATTTATGTTTAACGTCAAAATGATGAAGTTGTTGTCCTCGTTTCTGCTGATATTTGCTCTGGCTGCGGGAAGTCCATCTTTATTTTCTTTGGACAGTTCCCAGAAAGCCCAGAAGAAAAAACAAGTAAAGACTGAGAAAAAAAAGGAAGAAAAAAAAGAGGAAAAAATTACTGAAAATACTTTGATTCATAATGAAATCACCGTCACGGCCACACGGCCCGAAGTTTCGGTATTTGATGCTCCCAAACCTGTAACCGTTATCAGTGAGACAAAAATACGGCAGAGGGCTCCCAACAATATTTCAGAGCTCCTGCCTGAAACACCGGGTGCGGATATGGTTGGAGTGGGGGCTAATCAGAGCCGTCCGGTCATTCGCGGGCTGAGGGGGCAGCGGATCCTTCTTCTGTCTGACGGAATCCGTTTGAGCAATTCGCGCCGGACGCAGGCCTTTGGGGAGATTCCCGGACTTGTGGATGTTTCCGGGTTGGCGCGGGTGGAAATCGTCCGGGGGCCGGCTTCGGTCCTCTATGGCTCCGAGGCGATCGGGGGGGTCATCAATATGATCTCAAGCTTTCCCGACTTTCGTTTGGATAAAACCCATTTTTCCGGAAATTTGGGATACAGGTACAGCTCTGCCGACAGCCAGAATAAAGGATTTGTAAATCTTAGCGGCAATGTCCGGAATTTCAGCTTCATGCTCAGCGGGTCCTATCGTGAGGCCTATGATTACACGGCGCCTGCCGGCGACTTTGGGAACATCTCCCTTTCGGACAGCACTCCGGTCATTGACACGGGGGTTAAGGATTACAATCTGAACTTCTATGTCAGCTACAGATTTTCCGAATCCAATGATATCTCCTTGAGATATGAAAATTATGATGCCCGGGATTCCGGCTTCGGTTATGTTGATCCCTCGGTGTATTCACCGGGTGATCCGACAATAAAACTGACATATCCCGAACAAACACTGAAAAAGTTTTCTCTTAAATATGAAAACTCGGCGCTTAATTTCGTTTTGGCCGATAGGATCAGTTTTATCGGTTATCAGATGGCAAATGCCCGCACCTTTGAAACAGACATCGACATCGCTTTCTTCCCGGGGGCAGGGCTCACTATCAATTCCAGTAATTTCACGGATGTCCAAACCATCGGATCACGCCTGGAACTTACAAAAGTCCTTTTTAAGAAACACATCGTTACGTACGGATTTGAATTTTACCAGGACAGTTCCGCCAATACAGATAGTAACACACAAACGATGTATGGAATGGGTCCTCCCACGGTCACTGTCGATACGATCCCCAAGGTGCCCAATGCCCTTTACCAGAGTTTAGGCGTATTTGTTCAGGACAATATCTCTCTCTTTCCAAGGTCGACTCTTATCCTTGGAATGAGATACCAGAGTATTCTGGCTAAAACCAGAATAACCGAAGGAGTGACCGATCCACTCTTTAACAGCAAGGAAGGAACTCTTGTCGGTGCCGCCAACTTCATCTATGGAATTACTGAAAATCTGAATGCCTTTGTTTCCGTGGGGAGGGGTTTTCGTTCTCCCAATCTCCCCGAGCGTTTTTATCATGGAGTGACACCCGATGGAGCCGGATTTCAAGTGAGGAATACGGATCTGTCTTCTGAAACGAGTTTAAACCTTGATGTTGGATTCAGGTACCGGTTGAGGAATTTTTATATAGAATCGACATACTTTAACAACATGATTTACGACGGGATACAGATTGCCGCCACCGGAGAGATGTTGGGCCGCATGCCCATGTGGCAGAATGTTAACATCGAAAAACTGAAGCTGAAGGGTGCGGAAGCTCTTACACAATTTAGTTTTGACTTCGGACTCTCTTTCCTCGGCAGTTTTTCCTATATGAAATCTGAAAACCTGGTCAATCCTGAACTCATGAATGCGGATACTTACGGATCCCGGATCAATTTCAATGTCCGCTACGCAGTCCCCGGAGACCTGTTTTGGGTGGAATATCATGTGCGCCGCAATGGAGAACAAAAACATGTTGACCTTGGAGATAATCCTATCGGAAGTGTCATTCCCGGATTTACCGTCCACACTTTGAGGGGGGGAATCACCCTGCTCAGAAATACAGCCTTCCCGCAGTACATCGGTGTCATTGTGGGCAATTTGTCCAATGCGCTTTACTCGGAATTTTCAAACGCAAGCTTTTTCCGGCCTGCCCCTAAACGGCATATTGTCCTGACGTGGTCAACACGGTTCTGATCTTTAAGTGCCTATATAACTAGACAAAGGAGGACAGAATGGACCCCTTACTGCTCGTGGGAACGCGGATTGTAATACTCGCTCTGATCGCCTACTGTGTTGCGGGTTATCTTTTATACAAGAAAAAGGTGGCTGCCAACATCGTGCTTTTCTTTCAAAGTACGGGACTTTTCCTTGACATTGCGGCGACGGCCTTGATGATCCTCGGATCTACTAACACGCCGTTTTCCGTGCATGGATTTTTAGGCTATTCGGCTCTGACCGGAATGGTGATAGAGACAACACTGCTATGGAGATTCCGGTCCAAGAATGGAAAAGAGTACCCTGTTTCTCTTAGATTTCATCTGTATTCCAAATTAGCCCTGTTTTGGTGGGTGACCGCTTTTGTCGTGGGAGCGCTGCTGGTTTTCCTTAAGTAACAACACTTCCCTGAAGAAACACTGATCTTTCAGTAAAAAAGACGTACGATTTTTTTTATTTAATCTCAATATTTCTTGAATTATTTCAATGAGTTTTGATAGTATCTATCTAGAAGGAGGCATCCATGAAAGCAACAACAAATTATTCAAAAAAAAGCTTTTTGTTTTTCGTCGTGCTTGTGACGGCGATAATGACGACCCTTCCGGCTATGGCTCAGAGAGGGGATGACACCGATCGTTTAAGCAAGAACGGGAAAGCCGAAGGCGTTATTGACGGCGTTGAGATTGTTTTAGAGTATGGCCGACCTAAAGTGAAGGATCGAGTAATCTGGGGAGATCTAGTACCCTATGACAAAGTATGGAGAACAGGGGCTAACGAGGCAAACACCATTTCTTTCAGCGCGGACGTTAATATTGAAGGAAAAGCTCTCGCCAAGGGAGAATATGCCCTTTTCTCAATTCCGGGTTCGGAAAAATGGATTATCATCTTCAACAAAGTAGCCAAACAAAGTGGTTCTTATGATTATGATGAGAGTGAGGATGCACTTCGGGTTGAAGTTGTTCCTGTCTCGGGCCCGCATGTTGAGGAGATGACGTTTTCCATTGAAGGCTCCAGCATTGTTTTGACTTGGGAGAAGTTGAAAGTCTCTTTTGATATCGCAGCTGTCTCATAGAAAATCTGGGCATTTTTGATCACTGACAAGACTTCCCTGGGGAAGTACCAAAACTTCTTTGATCTCTTTTAATTTGTATGAGCTGTCTAGTATGTGAAATCCGATATCGTCAGCACCGATATTCATATTTGAGAGGACAACAACTCCTATCTTTTTATCTTTAATAAATCCACAGAACGTCCTATAGCCTCCCGTTCCGCCATTGTGCCAGATTATCCGGGTTTTCTCGTTATCTCTGATATGCCATCCGAGGCCTATTTTCATGGTTTTCGAAGCACTTACACGTTCCAAGTGGGTCATATCCATGGCTTTTGATAGTTTTGAGTTTTTTCCTCCCATATTAGCGGCGAGAAAGGTGAGCATGTCTTCTGCGGTTGACCTGATAGCGCCTGCACCGGCAAGTGTGGGAATATCCCAATTGGGTACTTCGCCTTTAGAATTATGACCTATGGCCAACCTCTCCTCCAATTTTGACGTGAAGGTGATAACCGTGCTCTTCATTCCTAAAACATCGCAGATTCGTTCAGTTATCAATTGTTCATACTCTTTTTCTGCTTTGAGGCTGAGAATATGTCCGAGAAGTCCCATGCCGAGATTTGAATACTCATATTTTTCCCCGATGTCCCTGTTCAATGTATAGCCGGAGATAAACTCATACATGTCTTCTACAGTATAGTCTGCGTAGGGATTACCAGGATCTGCAGGATGAAAATTTGTGGGCATCCTAGCTAGGGCTGAGGTATGAGTGGCAAGATGCTCTAGTGATATTTTAATCTCATTTCTTGAAGGCATTTTCACTGATTCAGGCAAATATTTTTCGGCCGGGTCATCCAGTTTTAGTTCATTGTTTAAAACCATATCTGCGAAGGTAATACAGGTGAAAACCTTTGAAATGGATCCTATCTCATAGATAGAAAATTCATTTACTGGTTTGTCACCTCCTAATCGAGTCGTTCCGGAAGTAAAATATTCTCTTTTTCCCCGGGCGTCTATAAAACCAATGACCATTCCTACACTTTCTCCGTTTTCTATACGTTTCTCGACGCTTTCTTTTACATCATCGGAGATATACGTTTCTTGTATGGCATAGGCAGCCGATGTAAGACTGAGAAACAGAAAACCGGTAAAAACAAGTGTTAACCATTTTCCTCTCTGATTAGTTCTGTTAAACACTTCTTGCCTCCTCTTTTTAATCTCTAACACTAATATTACTTTTATTGTCTATACTAAATTCTGGATACTTATGGAAGAAGTTTTCTTTGAGGAAAAAATCAATCGAATGATGTTTTATGATTATTTCCTTGACAAAAATGCGCTATGGTCCTATATTACTAATGTACTAAATAAATAGTACAATAGAGAAATGATTCAATAGTTTTAGAATAAGGAGGTGAATGCATGTGATTGACTTCATGCTTGACCCCAAAAGCGGTGTGCCCTTTTACAGACAGATAATCGATCAGATCCGGTATGGTATCGCTGCCGGACATCTAAAAGTCGGTGAACAGCTCCCTACAGTCCGATCCCTGGCTGTAGATCTTAAAGTCAACCTCAATACTGTGACAAAAGCCTACAAGGAACTCGAGATTCAGAACATTCTCGAAACACAGCAGGGGACAGGAACCTTTATAGGTTCTATCAAGGTGGGGATTGACCCCAAGGAACGGAAAAGCAAATTGAAGAGCATTATCCAGGAATTTATGAGCATCGCTCTCAGTTATGGCTTTTCCGTGGATGAAATTGTTCAGGAAATAAAAAGAGAAAATGGAGGTGTATCATGAAAGCAAGTACAAAATTAATAGGTAAATTAAATCCCATCGCTCTGGCTGTTTTTATTGGCTTATCTCTTTTGAGTGTGATTCTTTACGTTGTTGATGTTTTTTCCCAGATAGAACTCATCATCTGCTTGGCCATCGCAGTTTTTTGCGCCGCAGCCATCCGGATTGCCGATCAATGGGAGAAAGCTGTTGTTTTAAGAATGGGGAAATTCATAGGATTGAAAGGCCCCGGACTATTTTTGATCATTCCCATTATTGATCGTATAGCTTATTTTATCGATCAGCGGGTGCGTGTGACGGATTTTTCGGCGGAAGAGACGCTGACCAAGGATACCGTTCCTACAAATGTGGACGCAGTGGTGTACTGGACGGTATGGGATGTAGAAAAAGCGGCCCTGGAAGTCCAGGATTACATCACGGCGGTGTACTACATTGCGCAAACCGGCCTGCGGGACATCATAGGCCAGCACGAACTGGCGGACCTGCTGCAAAACCGCGAAAAAATCGCCGAAGCTCTCCAGAAGAATCTCGATACGCATACCAATCCATGGGGCATCACATGCCAGACCGTTGGGATTAAAGATATTGTTATCCCTTCCGCCCTGACCGATGCCATGAGCAAACAGGCCCAGGCCGAACGGGAACGCCAGGCCCGGATCATTCTCGGTACCGCCGAGACGGAGATTTCAGAGAAGTTTGCCAAAGCCGCAAAGAACTATCAAAATGATCCTGTTGCGCTGCAACTGCGGGGGATGAATATGCTGTTCGAAGGTTTGAAAGAAAAAGGATCCCTCATTATTGTCCCCAGTTCAGCCCTCGAATCCATGAACCTGGGCGCAATTGGTGGTTTGGCGGCTCTTGCACAGACCTCATCCCAGGAACAAAAGCTGGAAGATTTGAAACAAAAAATAGATCAATAATGAAACGTAAACTGAAACATCAAAGGAACCAATAAAAAATAGGGGGACAAATGGATGCCCTACAGTTTGCTGGAACAGTGCTAATGGCTGCAATTGGATTGAGAATTGTCTTTTAATTCCCTTTTTCGATGATGGATATGAAATATCAGTCTTAGATAGAGGCGGGCAGAATGGTTGGGAGAATGCTCTCCATTCCATAAATATAATGCCCCAGAGATTTTTCAGGTTTATCCCGACGACACTTCTTTCTTTTGCGCTGCTGATTATCTGGTTATTTGTCATAGTCTGGGTCTATAGGGATTCCGAGCGCCGCGGCAATCTCATGTCTCTGCTGAAGCATTATGAGATCACCACACTCTCTGCGATCGTTCGTGATGACAACCTCAGTCCGTGAATAATCCAGGGAAACTAAAAAATTGTGACGATGGAACTTTTTTTTGTGTTCGCTCGTCTCTCAAAGTGACAGAATTTTTTGACGTTGAACTTTCCGGGAGTCCCTTATGATTAAAAACTATCTCAAAACGGCGTTAAGAAATCTTTGGAGAAAAAAGAGTTTTTCTGCGATCAATATCATTGGATTGGCCATCGGGATGTCCGTCAGCATCCTCATGCTGCTTTTTGTGCTGAACGAGGTCACCTATGACCGGTTTAACACGGACAGCCAAAACATCTACCGTATTGCCTTAAATATTGATGCTCAGGGCCGCATTATAAATATTCCCAGCGTTCCCGCTCCAATGGGCCCCGCGCTTTTGGACAATTTTCCAGAGGTGGCACAAGTGGGTCGCCTGCGGAATAGGGGAGATGTCCTCATCTCTTATGAAGAAAAATTGATCGAGGAATCCCGCATTATTTATGCCGATTCCGGCATTTTTGATATTTTTTCCATCGATGTTGTTCGGGGAGATCCAAAGACCTTCTTAGAAGCCCCTTTCAATCTGGTCATTACCGAAGAGATGGCGGAGAAATACTTCGGCCAAGAAGATCCGATGAATAAGGCTCTTAAATTTGATAACGAGGATGTCTATACAGTATCGGGAGTCGTCAAAAAAATGCCGGAGAACTCCCATTTCAAATTCAACATCCTGATCTCATTACCCACCCTAAACAGGACAGGGGACGGCCTGGACAGCTGGATGGGTTTTAATTTCCGCACATATTTTAAACTCCAAAAAAACGCTTCTACTGAAGGATTGAGTGAGAAATTTTACACTCTACTTATGGATAATACTCCCGAACAGATCAAGAAGCTTGATATTAAGATCGATCTCTATCTGCAGCCGCTGACAAGCATTCACCTTCATTCTCACACCGAAGGAGAGCTGGAGCCTGGAGGCAACGTCGCCTACATCTGGATTATGACCACAATCGCTCTTTTTATCCTCCTTATAGCGTGTATAAATTTTATGAATCTGTCCACTGCCCAGTCTGTACACAGGGCTAAAGAAGTGGGGATGCGAAAGGTTCTCGGGGCACAGCGGGGAAAACTGATCATCCAGTTCTTGGGAGAAACAATGCTGCTGAGTTTCTGGAGTTTTATCCTTTCTATGATCCTGATTCAAGTCCTTCTCCCAATATTCAATCAAATGTCTCAAAAGGAGCTTGTTTTTAATCCCTTCCAAAATTGGCTGATAACTCTGGGGCTCATAGGGATCACGCTGCTTGTGGGATTGATCGCGGGGACGTATCCCGCATTCTTTTTATCGGCATATTCCCCGCTCGATGTCTTCAGGAGTCAGTTTAAGGCGGAGCGGGGCCATCGGTTTTTCCGGAATGGGCTCGTAACGTTCCAGTATGTGATTTCCATCACCTTGATCTGCTGTACGTTTATCGTTTTTTTACAGCTGCGCTTTGTCAAAAAATATGATCTGGGATTCGACAATAATCAAGTGATGGTCATCCACTATCGCGGCCAGATGGGGAATCAGCGAGAAGTGTTTAAGTCAAGAATTCTGAATATTCCTGGTGTCATTAAAGCCTCCAACTCACAAGCGGTTCCGGGGCTGGGGCGGAGTGAAACCTTTTTTTCATTCGAGAATTTCAATCAGGGAGAACCCAAAGTCTATCCTTTCAACGAAGTAGATGAAGATCATCTGGAGACCTTAGGGATGGAGCTCTCTGCTGGAAGATTTTTTTCAAAGGATTTTCCCGGTGACAAAAATACCGTGGTTCTTAATGAATCTCTAGTTAAGGAATTGGGCTGGGACGAACCGCTTGGAAAGATCGTGAGGATGATGGACTTGGTGGAAGAAGAGTTTGTTGAGGTTCCCTATACGGTGATCGGAGTGGTTAAGGATTTTCACTACGAATCTCTGCGGGAAAAAATTCGGGGGTATGTGATGAAGCTGTCCAACGGAGGAAGCCGGCTGTCTGTAAAAGTCAGCCCGGAAAATATCTCCGGAACTATCCGTTCTCTCGAGAATATATGGAATGAAATGAGCCCGGCCTATCCGTTTGAATATTCCTTTCTTGATGACAGGTTTGAAAGCATTTACCGTGCCGAGCAGCGCGTAGGAAAAATATTTTTGTCTTTTACTCTAATCACGATTTTTGTGGCCTGTCTGGGTCTTTTTGGCCTGGCTTCCTTTACTGCAGAGCAGCGGACAAAGGAAATCGGTATCAGAAAAGTTCTGGGAGCTTCGGTTGCCAATGTTGTCCTGCTTTTGTCCCGTCAGTTTACCAAGTGGGTTTTGCTGGCCAGTGTAATAGCCTGGCCGGTTGCATTTTTTGTCATGCGGACGTGGCTTCAAAGCTTTGCCTACCGCATCGATATGGAGATATGGATTTTTGTCCTGTCCGGAGTGATTGCCCTTGGAATTGCGCTTCTTTCAGTGAGCACCAAGGCCGTTAGAGCGGCCACGGCCAATCCCGTTCAGAGCCTTCGTTACGAATAGGAACAAAGAAATACTTTTTCTCTCTCGATATTTCTAAAAATAGGGGAGCATTTATCTGTCCGAATTTAATTGAAACGGATCACTTCGCGGAGCGACACTTAAGGCATCTTCAGAATGTGAGATTGACTTGTATATGATTTTATCATATATTATATGCGGAGAGTGACAATGGTAAGAAAAACTATTATGATTGATGAAGATTTAGCCAAGGATTTGGATCATTTTGCGAGAAAAGAACAGAGGGATTTCTCTGGGGCTATGAGATATGCTCTGAGAATCGGACTTCTTGCAATTGAGAACCCGGAATTAAACATCCAGGAAATCAAGGATATCTTAGAGGCTATGGTTGATTTTGAAATTGGGAGTGTTTCAGAATTGAATTTGAGGGATTTCTAGATGAAATTGGTTGAAACCTCTAAGTTTAAAAAGCTGAGAAAGAAGCTGAAACAGCAGCAGGAGAGGGAAGAGCTTAAAAATGCTATAAAATGTGTTATAGAGGATCCATTTTCTGGAAAAAAACTCAAGTGCGAATTAAGAGAACTTTTATCGTTGAGTTATTCGGTTAAAGGTCAGAGCAGAAGGCTTATATACAAAGCCGAAAAAGATACAATAATACTCTTTTCCTTTGGCCCTAGAGAGGGAATATACAAATAAGTCACAGCTATCGAATAGCTTGTTATACAATTCGACCAGCTGTGGGATCATCGATAGCCATTTTCCATGTGGTTTGTCCGTACAATTTTATCCCCAAGTAGGCGATCCCCAGAGCGAGGACAATAGCTATTGGGATAGCATTTGGCAGCAGTGTCAATCCATAGTGAACTCCGCCTAAAATTGCGGGAAACAAAAAGGTAAGCAGCCCGGTCCGATGTACCCGATGATCTGTCCGGGAAAGATATCGACATCGATGCCGCAGAGCACATAGTTTTTTCCTCGCACGGAGTTTATTACTCAGATTTAGAAAGGGCCGAGATCATAAATGAAGGGAGAACTGAATAGCTTCCCGGACTTCTTTTAATCTCTCAGGTGGCAGGATTGTTAAAAGAGACCCAATATTGTTTTTGGAAACCGTTTGAATATGATCAAAGTTAATGACACAACCTGAGGGCATCCCGTCAGATTTAGTCAAAAAAACTTCGCTGGGGATATCTCTTATTGTTGAGGTGATTGGCGCTATAGTGACTTCGCCCAAGTATTCTAATATTGAATCCCGTGTCAGGATCAAAACAGGTCTTTTTTTATCTGGTGACTTGAACTTATACCACCTGATTTCTCCTCTTTTCATTTATCCCCCCATTCCTGTTCACCTTCCCAAACGCTGAACTCATATTTGCTCACCGGGTAGATTTTGTACCCCTTCCGATGTTTTTCCTCAAGCCGCATGATTTTCAGGCGTTCTATCGCCTCCCTTAAGGCCTTTCGAGTGAAGGAAGAACGGGTGGTTTTGAGTTCTTTGACAATTTTGTCAACTGATTCTACAAGCTCTTCATCCAAAGTCATTTGAATTGTACGCATTGTAATCCTCATTGATTATGTTTATTAGTATAACTATAATATCGAATATGTATCCACATGTCAAGGCTCAAACATTCGATCGCATTTTATCCAAATTGCTGCTCCATAAACGAAAAACAGGTCGAATTTTCTCGTTTCTTGCTATGGGAACTTTTTCCTGCTAATTTAGTATATATATAAAAACAACATGAAACCCTTAATGATGTTTGTCTCTGCATGGATGGTTCCCGGTTTGGGACACTATATGCAGGGAAAGCGGGTCAAAGGGGCAGTGTTTTTTTTCGGGATTCTGGCCTTATTTGCCTTAGGTTTGATCATGTCCGGAGGTGTGACCGATCTCTATGACGCAAAACCTCTGACTTTTCTGGGATTCCTTGGAAGCCTTGGAAGCGGGAGTCTCTATTTTCTCGCTAAAATCATGGGTTTGGGAGCAGGGGATATTGCGGCCCATACTTATTTTTATGGTACGACCTATGTTGCGGTAGCCGGTTTTCTCAATCTTTCCATCGCTCTTAAGGCTTTTGGGATAGCCAAGGAAAAGAAGGATGTTTAAAAGCCATCTGATTTCACTTCTTCTGTTTTCCGGACTCGTTTCTGTCATTATGGCATTTATCAAGTTTGATGAGAAAAAAGCCATTATCCGTTATGCCGTAAAATATTTTATCTATATGGTCGGAGGAGTGATCCTCTTCAGTTGGATCATGCGATTTTTGTAATGAGAAAAAAAAAGACTAGACAAAAAAGAGAAGGCGTCCTCAGAGATAATATGGAGATGATTCTTGAGGTTCTCGTCCTTGTTTTTTTTATAAACGCATTTTTGCTCCAATCTTTCGGCATCCCCACTCCTTCTATGGAAGATAATATGCTGGTTGGCGACCACCTCCTGGTGGATAAAGTGGCCTATTCCCAGGCACTGAGTAAAGTTGACGGATTAGTTTTTCCCCAGCTCAAGATTAAAAGGGGTATGATTGCTGTCTTCAAAGCTCCACACGAAGTTAAAGCCGGGAACTTGGACAAGATGACCTATGTCAAGCGCATTATCGGTCTTCCCGGAGAGCTGATAAAAATTGTTGATAACAGGGTTCATATCAACGGCACCCCGATGGATGAGCCCTATACCTTTTTTAAGGGGGACGTACGGGTTCCTGCAGATTTTCCTCCGGAAAATGCCATCCTCTGGTGGAATGAATTCCCACCTCAGTTTAGGGGAAACCTTGAGTACACGGAAATGGGCATGGCCTTTAGGATTCCCGAGGGTTATTATTTTTGTATGGGTGACAACCGAAATCTCAGCGCCGACTCACGGATCTGGGGACCGCTTCCTAAGGATTTTCTGATTGGAAAGCCCTGGAGGATCTACTGGTCTTTTGATGCCTCCACCGATCATTTTTTAAATAAAGGATTTTTCCGAAGATTCTTTGATACGATTGCGCATTTTTTCAAACAAACCCGGTGGAAAAGGTTCCTAAAAAAATACTGAATTTTCACTCATTCTGTTCTAATGGAATTGGCGGGATTGGCTAAAGCGGCTTTGATTGATTGATAGCTCACTGTCACGATGGAAATCATAAAAGCGAGGAGTGCTGACGATAGAAAGATCCAAACGCCTAAATTAGCACGGTAGGCGAAGTTCTTCAGCCAGCTATTCATAACCAAATACCCAATCGGCCATGCCACAACTACAGCGAGAAACACCCATTTAGTAAAATCACGAACGAGTAAGTAGATAATGCCTTGGACTGAAGCGCCCAGAACTTTCCGGATCCCGATCTCCTTCGTGCGTTGCTCGGTGGTGAATGATGTCAGCCCAAAGAGACCAAGACATCCGATAAGGATGGCCAGAGTCGTGAAATAACTGAACAGTTTTCCGAGGCGGACTTCCGTCCTGTAAAGGGCGTCGTATTGGTCATCCACAAACGAAAATTCAAAGGGATATTGAGTGTCGAACTGTTTCCAAGTTGTTTCAAGGAAAGTGATGGTTTCCTGGACATTTTCCGGGCGGACCCGGACTGAAATAAGGGAAAAATTCCCGTACGGGCTTGTGTAATACAGCATCATGGGCTCAATCTGTTGGTGGAGTGATTGGAAGTGATAGTCTTTGACAACACCAACCACGGTGTATGCTTGTCGTTCTGTCATGCTAGTGAACCTTTCGATCTTCTGGTTGATGGGATCGTCCTGCCACCCGAGTTTTTTAACGGCTGCCTCATTGATGATGATGGCTTCTTCTTTATCGGACGTGAACTCTTTCGAAAAATTCCGGCCCCGAACAATTTCCATTTTATAAGTATCGATATAGTTCTCATCGACCATTTGAGCCCAGAACATGCTGATTTCATCCTCAGGTTTTCCTACGGCATGATACGCACTAAAATCACTGTAGCCTAACGGGCTAGTAGAAGAGGCGGACACATTGATCACATTCGGACTGCGTTGGATGGCCTCTTTGATAGCTTCATATTTTTGTCGAGTTTCGTTCTTTCTCATCTGGATCATAATTACATGGTCTTTGTCATAACCAAGGTTTTTGGAGCGGACATATTTCATCTGTGTATTGACTGTGAATGTTCCGATGATCAGGATGATCGAGACCGCAAATTGGAAAGAAACGAGCACAATCCTTAAAGTCGAGCTCTTTGCTCCTCTCTTGAGTTTGCCCTGTATGACTTCAACCGGCTTGAAAGAGGAGAGAAAGAAAGCAGGATAACTTCCTCCAATCAGACCGATGATCAAAAACAGGCCGACAAATCCCGCCAGAATAGCGGGATTTAACAGAGAATTCATCAAAATATCTTTGCCGGAAATATTCCTGAAAAATGACATCGACATCAGAACAAGAACAATCGCGAGTACAAATGAGATTAACGTCAGGATCATGGATTCTCCCAAAAACTGTCTGACAAGCTGGGATTTATTGGCCCCTACAACTTTTCTCAATCCGACCTCTTTGGCACGATTGGCGGAGCGTGCTGTGGACAGATTCATGAAGTTCAAACAGGCTAAAAGAAGAATGAAAACACCAATCCCGGAAAACAACCAGACATAGGTGATATCTCCCATCTGCTCCGATTCGAGCTCTCGATCGGAATGAAGGTATATTTTTGTTATAGGCTGAAGTCCAAATTCAATCGATCCTCCGAGGGATTCGAGCATGGCGCCGATATATCTGTTAATGCCTTCTGTGATTTTTTTTTCCATTTCGAGGTAATTAGTGCCTTCCTGGAGAAGGACGTAGGTGTAATAATTCATCGAACTCAGTAAATCCTGAGCAATATTTGTCGAAGGCTCCAGACCCAGTGTGCTGAAAGACGCAAGAAAATCCGGCTTAAGGTGAGATGATGAGGGGATGTTTTTTATAACGCCGGTGAC
>SDBU01004207.1_pt1 | contig 17787 bp, 12 predicted proteins | sample 2277071 | NCBI WGS metagenome assembly SDBU01 (sample SAMN10397929, study PRJNA504765) | marine sediment metagenome | isolation source: marine sediment core GS08_GC12, 126 cmbsf | place: Arctic Ocean: Gakkel Ridge, Loki's castle | collected 2008 | reverse complement strand
CATACTGGCGAACTTCGATCAGCGTGCTGTGATTAGCATACCGCTGGAAGAGTATACGATTTGCTACGACTCTGAACAAACGACTAAAGTGATATTTGAAAAGAAACGCCGAGCAGGCCCTTGATTGCCCGCATTACATACACCGAAGTCGCCCAAAGGCAAACAGCCGTTATTCATTGGGCCCCACCGCTAAACTGTTCACCGTCATTTGACCTGCCACCGGCCCGAACCAGCTCCTCGTGCCCAGGCACACCTTCACCAGCATCAGCATCACCGGCACCTCGATCAGAACACCCACCACCGTTGCCAAGGCCGCCCCCGAGGAAAGTCCAAAGAGCATCACCGACGTGGCGATAGCCACTTCAAAGTGATTCGATGCCCCGATCATCGCCGAAGGGGCTGCATCGGCGTAACTGAGCTTCAGCAATTTGCTCAAGCCGTATCCCAGGCAGAAAATCAGCACCGTCTGTATGAAAAGCGGAATAGCGATCCAAAGAATCGTCAGCGGATTGCTAAGAATCACTTCGCCCTTGAAGCTGAACAGCAGCACCAGCGTCACCAGCAGGGCCACGATCGTGGTGGGGGTCAGCACGTGCAGGAACTTCTCCTCGAACCACTGCCGCCCCTTCACCGCGAGGATCCACCGTCGCGAGAGGTACCCCGCCGCCAGCGGCACCGCCACGTAACAGGCGATCGACAGCACCAGCGCCTCCCACGGCACCGGCAGCCGTCCCACGCCCAGCAGCAGCCCGCCCAGGGGGCCGTACAGCAGCAGCATCGTCAGCGAGTTGATCGCCACCATCACCAGCGTGTGCCCGTCGTTGCCCTTGGCCAGGTACCCCCACACCAGCACCATCGCCGTGCACGGGGCGATGCCCAGCAGGATGCAGCCGGCCAGGTAGCTGCGCCACAACGGCACCTCGATCCGCTTGACCACGTCGCCGCCGGCGTCGGGCCCGGCGACCACCTCCCCGGCCTCCTGATCGTACCACACCACCGTCCCGGCCCCGTGGGTGGCGCCCACGGCCGTGTCGCGGGTGCCCAGGGGCATCGTCACGTAGTCCTTCTCGTCCGGGCCGATCAGGCCGTGAAACAGTGTCCCCAAAAACAAGAGGGAGATGGCATACATGGTGAACGGCTTGACCGCCCAGTTGATCACCAGCGTCAGCCCCACCGGCTTGAGGCTCTTGCCGGCCTTGACGACCTCGCCGAAGTCGATTTTCACCATGATGGGGTACATCATGAAGAACAGGCACACCGCGATGGGGATCGACACCACCGGCGCCCCGTCCACGCGGATGGACAGCCCGTCCAGCGACCGCGCCACGCCGGGGGCCACGCTGCCCAGGCCGATGCCGAGGACGATGCACAGCCCCACCCAGCCGGTGAGGTACTTCTCGAAAATGCTCAGGCCCTTGCCCGGCGGCCGGCCGTTCGGTTGAGGGGTTATCGACATGGTTGCTCCCGTTCCAGCCTGTCGCGGCAGGCCTGCTTGTCGGTCTTGCGAATTCGCGCGAGCGCCCTGGCGTCGGCCCGCACCCGCGGGTCGCGGGCGAGATGCCGGCACGCCCAGCCCACCGCGTCTCTCGCCGCGGCCGTGGCGCCCTCCCCGGCCAGCCGGTAGTGCACCCACCGGCCCTCCTTACGGCCCTCGACCAGCCCGGCCCCCTTCAGCACCGACATGTGCTTGGACACCGTCGACGCCGCCAGACCCAACAGCTCGATGAGCTGACACACGCACAACTCCCCCCCCCGCAACGCCGCCAACGCCCGCAGCCGGTTCTCGTCCGCCAACGCCTTCGCCACGGCCAAAACATCCCGCATGGCATTCTCCTCACATTTCGTTATATGGCGAATTATAGACACATTGTCAAGCCCCGTCAACAGCCCGGCGGCCCCTCCCAGATCGGCCCCCGCCGGGCGTGCCCCGGTGGAGCATCAGATTCCCCCCTACCCCGATCGTCCACGGCGCTGGGTGGCACCTTCAAGCGGCGGCCCGATGCAATCGGGGCGCCGCTTGTGGGTGGCGAATCGGGCTCGTGCCTGCGGGCGGGCCGACGCCCCTCCACGTCATCGTGGTCTTCCCAGGCACGGCCGGTCGGTCCCCAATCGCACCCACAAGCCTCCGGCTTGAAGGTGCCACCCGGGCGCTTATGCGTGCACGTGCGGAAGCCAGCTCGACAAGGCGCCCCCTCCCCTCGGCGCGATTCACCTTGACGTAATGCCATGCCTGGCGTAGCATTGCATAGGTGCCGGGGACTGTGTGCGGTGCCCGGGGAAAGGGGTCTTCGATGGCACACGTCAACTGTCCGTCGTGCGGCAACAAGACAGCCCTCATGTGCATCTGCATCGTGGGGCTCGGGGTGCTGGTGGCCTTGGCCCTTTCGGCAGCGTGCCCCCCGGGCGAGGCCGCCGCCGGCGATCGTCCGAATGCGGCAGAAGGCCGGCAGGCACCCCCGTCGCCAGAATCACAGCCTACCTCAACCCGTCCGGCCGCCACGAGCAAGATCAAGACGCCGGCTGACCTCCTTGCATCGGCTTCTCCCGCCGTCGTCCGCGTTGTGGTCCGCGGCGAGAACTTCAAGGTACTCGGGGTTGGTTCGGGGTTCTTCGTCTCCGCGGACGGCCTGCTCGTCACGAACCATCGCATCATCGAAGGGGGCAGGTTCGCTACGGTACTCTTAGACAATGGCGATACACTCTTCGTCGAGGGCCTGGCAGCGGCCGACCCGAAGAATGATCTCGCCTTGCTCAAGATCAACGCCAGCGACCTGCCGTTCCTCTCCGTGAACACAGGCCCGGTCCTTAAGGTCGGAGCCAGAGTCTACGCCATCGGTAACCCGAAGGGCGTGACGAACACGCTCAGCGAAGGCATCATCCGCCGCCTCCCCAATGCTGACGGGAATCCGGCGATCATCCAGACGGCCGCCTCCGTCAACTCCGCCTCCAGCGGCGGGCCACTGCTGACGGCCCACGGGAAGGTCATCGGCATCACCAGCGCCCGTCTGGCCAGCGGGCAGGGCGTCAACTGTGTCGTGTCAACCAGCAAGATAGAGAAGCTCCTTCGCGACCGAGGCAAGGTGAAGCCCATCATCAGCGCTGGCGGAGCACGCCTTAACAAGACAGAGACAGCCATGCTGGACAAGGCATGGAAAGCCATTGGGGAACAGCAGTGGGACGCTGCCAAGACGGCCCTCGTCGGCCTTCGCAAGACGCAGTCGAGTAACTCCTTTGTTGCGTTCGCTCTTGGCTACGTGAACGCACAACTCGGCGATCCTGGCAGCGCCGTCGCGTGCTACAAGCAAGCCGTTGCCATCAAGGCTGATCATGCTGCCGCTCATTACGGCTTGGGCATTGCCTACAAGAACATGCGACGCTACTCTGAAGCCATCGCCGCCCTCAAGCAAACTATCGCCCTCCAGCCCAACACCCCCAGTGCTTACTTCCACATGGGCGACATCCACGGGTATATGCATCGGTATGAGGAATCCATAGCCGCCTTCAAGCAAGCCATCGCCCTTGATCCGGACTATGCTCGCGCATATTGCTATATGGGCCTTACATATCAAGATATGCAGCGATACACCGAAGCCATCGCGGCCTACAAGCAAGCAATCGCCCTCAAGCCCGACGATGCCGATGGGCACCTCGGACTAGGCTCAGCCTATGCGGACCTGGGTCGCTACTCCGAAGCTATCGCCGCCTACAAACAGGGGCTCGTCCTCAAACCGGGCCAAGCCAAGGCGCACTACGGCATCGGCCTTGTGTACGCGAGAACGCAGCGATACCCGGAAGCCATCGCGGCCTTCAAGCAAGCCATCGCCCTCAAGCCGGATCATGCCAAAGCGTACTACGGCATGGGCACTGTGTACGGGCATACGCAGCGATACCCGGAAGCCATTGCAGCCTTCAAACAGGCCATCGCTCTCAAGCCGGACTACAAGGCGCACCACAATATGGGGGTCGCCTACGCGAGGATGAAGCGGGACCCCGAGGCAGTCGCCGCCTTCAAGCAGGCTATCGCCCTGAAGCCTGACTGTGTGGAGGCGCATATCAGCATGGCCAAGGCCTATGCGCGGATGAAACGATATACCGAGGCCATCGAAGCCTACAAGCAAGGCCTGACGCTCAGACCCAACGATGCCAGCACCTACGTCGGTTTAGGCCTTACCTACCGGCTTATGCAGCGTTATTCCGAAGCGATAGCCGCTCTCAAGCAGGCCATCACCCTCAAGCCCGACTCTGCCGAGGCGTACGTTCTCATGGCTCTCACTTACGAGCAAATGGGGCGTCATCCGGACGCCATCGCCGCCTACCAGAACGTCATCAGAATCGAGCCGCGTGGCCAACTTGTGGCCAGAGCCGCGCGCGAGATCGAGAGACTGAAGCGTCTCCCCAAGTAGCCGGGCGCCATGGTTCTGCTGTTTTGCTGGAGCATGCGTGTACCCCCCGCCTGCATCACGCAGGCTCTTAGGACAGATACGCCGCGTGCGGGAGGCTCGCCAACACATGCTTCTGCGAGCAGAAGCATGGCACCCGGCTTGAAGGTGCCACACGGGCGATTGTGGGTGGCGCCCGACGTTGGTGTTCCCGCCTGCGTCGGCCGGGCATTGCCTCGGCGGCGGAGGGGCCGCTAGAATGGGCGGGCAACGGCGGCGGGCTACGGAGAGCGGGCATGAGCAGGTTGATGGTGAGCGTTTCGGGCGTGCGGGGGGAGGTCGGGAAGACGTTGACGCCGGCGACGGGGGCGGCGTTCGGGGCGGCGTTCGGGACGATGCTGGGGGCGGGGGCGACCGTCGTGATCGGTCGCGACACTCGGCCGAGCGGGCCGGAGCTGCGGAGCGCGGTCGTCGGCGGGCTGCGGGGCTGCGGGGTCAACGTGGTCGACCTGGGGGTGGTCACCACGCCCGGGGTGGCCCTGATGATCGGCCGACTGGGCGCCGACGGGGGCGTGGTCGTCACCGCCAGCCACAACCCCGTTCAGTGGAACGGCTTCAAGTTCCTCCGCCGCAACGGCGTGGGCCTGGGGGTGTGCCAGGCCGCCCGGCTAAAGGCCATCTGGGAGGCCGGCGAGTTCGCCCACGTCGCCCCAGCCGAGTGCGGCACCGAATCGGCCAACACCGAGACCCACGCCCTCCACGTCAAGGCCGTCACCAACATCGTGGACGTCGCGGCCATCGCCGCCAGGCGGTTTGCCGTGGTGCTCGACAGCGTCAACGGGGCGGGCTGCGTGGCCACGGCCGCGCTGCTGGAGGCGCTGGGCTGCGAGCTCACGCACATCAACGGCGAGCCGACCGGGCTGTTCGCCCACACGCCCGAGCCCACGGAGGCCAACCTGACCCGCCTGTGCGAGGCGGTGAAGCAACACGGGGCGGCCATCGGCTTCGCCCAGGACCCCGACGCCGACCGGCTGGCCCTGGTGGACGAGAATGGCACCTACATCGGCGAGGAGTACACCCTCGCCCTGTGCGCCGCCCACGTGCTCGGCCGCCGGGGAGGATCGGTGGCAACGAACCTCTCCACCAGCCGCATGATCGACGACGTCGCCGCCGCGGCCGGGGCCGAGGTGTTCCGCACGCCGGTGGGCGAGGCCAACGTGGCCGGGCGAATGCTCGAGGCGGGCTGCGTGTTCGGCGGCGAGGGCAACGGCGGCGTGATCGACCCGCGTGTGGTCCCCGTCCGCGACAGCCTCGTCGGCATCGCCCTGATGCTGGACTCCCTGGCCCACGCGGGATGGGGTAAGCGTAAGGAGACACCCCTCAGCGGCCGGGTGGCCGAACTGCCGCGGTACGCGATGATCAAAACCAAGTTCCCCTGCCCCGCCGGCGTCGCCGGTTCAGTCGCCGCCGCCACTCGCGAGCACTTCGCCGGCCGGAAGGGCGCCCGCTTCGACGACAGCGACGGGCTCCGCATCGACCTGCCCGCCGGGTGGGTCCACGTGCGCGCGTCCAACACCGAGCCCATCATGCGCATCATCGCCGAGGCCGACTCCCCCCCCGCCGCCGCCGCCCTCGCCGACGAAGTCCGCCGCATCGCCGACCCGCTGGTGGGGTAGGCGGAGCCACGCTCGAATCACCGGTGGTAGGGTCATCGCGAAGCGTGAGCACCCCCCTCCCCCTACGCCCGCCAGGTCAGTTGGGCTTTTTGGCCGTGGGCGGGGTGCTTGGGGTCGAGGCTGCGGAGTTCGAGGGTTATGCCGGCCGGGGTGAGCTGGGCCAGCACCCAGGCGCTGGGCTGGCCTTTGCTGAAAACGTGGGCCGTAGTCGGCAGGTTGACCAAGTGGAGCCCCTTGTACGTGCCGCGCCGCCAGCAGTGGCGATGGCCGAAGATGTAGGCCTTGACGTGCTTGCGCGGGACGAGCACCTTCATCAGTGCGTCGGTGTCTCTCAGGGTCATCACCCGGCGCGGAAACTTGGTGGGCCGAGGTAGGCGGGGATCGTGGTGGGCCATGACGATGGCGGGCCGGTCGGCATACCGGTCGAGGGCCTTGGCCAGCCACGTGAGCTGCGGCTGTCCCAACACGCCCGGCATCGAGTCGAGCAGGAACCAGTTGGCCCTTGGCGACCTGACGATCGTCACGTGCCGCCCTGCCAACAGCGGGGAGGCAGGCTTGTGCTCGGCCAAGACGGCGTAGAGGTTGTCCCGGTGGTCGTGGTTGCCCACGATCAGGTGGGCCGGCACCTTCGCCTTCGTCAGCGTCCGCAGGGCCGGCGCAAACTGGCGGTAGGCGTCCACCCGCCCGCTCCACAGGGCCAGGTCGCCGCAGACGATCGCCCCGGCCGGGGCGGGCTTCAGGGCCGCCACTTCCCCGATCACCTTGCGGAAATTGTCGGCCATATTCACACCACCGCGAACGGTCTTCGGGTTCTTCGACACGTGCGTGTCGCTGAGCAGCGCGAAGCGGTGCGGGTCCGCCGCTGGCTTCTCGGCCGCCGAGGCCCAATCCGGCAGCAGCACCGCCACGGCCGAACCGGACGCGCCGGCGAGCAAAGAACGTCGCGTCATCGGTCCCAGATGGATAGACATGGCTTCTCCACCTTTCACCGCCCGAGGCGGCCGTCCATTACTCTAACCCGAAACGCCCACACACGCTCCGGCGGAAACATGGTCTCAGCGGGCATGCCCCTCCGCTTCGCGTAGGAGCATGGCACCGCGTCATGGGGCTATCCGCTGTACTGCTGGAGTTTCTCTTGGTCCAGTTCGACGCCGAGGCCGGGGCCGTCGGGGACGGGGAGGCAGCCGTCGGTGAGGGGGAGGGCGAGGGCGGTGTCGTGGGGCGGTGCGAGGAGGTTGTGGTGGAGGCCGAGTTCGGTGAACTCGACGGCGTCGACGAGGCCGACCGTGGAGGCGGCCAGGTGGAGTTTGGCGGCCACCTTGATGCCCAGCCCGAAGCCGGTGCCGAGCACGCACTGCAGGCCGGCGGCCTCGGCGATGGCGGCGATCTTCTTGGCGTTGTACAGCCCGCCGGCCTTGGCGACCTTGATGTTCAGCACGTCGACGGCCTCGTGGCGGATCAGTTGCATGGCGTCGTGAACGGTGAAGCAGCTCTCGTCGGCCTCGATGAGCGTATCCACCGACCGCTTGACCTCGGCCAGCCCCTGCAGGTTCCACGCGGGCACGGGCTGTTCGAGCAGCTCCAGCTCGACGCCGCTTCGCTCCAGCAGCCGGCACAGGCGGATCGCCTCTTTGGGCGTGTAGCCCTGGTTGGCGTCGGCGCGGAGCGACACCTCCGTCCCCACGGCCTGGCGGATCACGCGCAGCCGTTCGGCGTCCTGCTCGGGCACGCCGCCGATCTTGGGCTTGAACGCCCGCACGCCCTTGGCCATGTACGCCAGGCAGGCGTTGGCCATGTCGTCGGGGTCGCCGCCGGCGATTTCGATGGCCACCAGCACGCGGTCGCGATGGCGGCCGCCGATGAGCACGCTCACCGGCACGCCGAGGGCCTTGCCCATCAGGTCGTGCAGGGCCAGGTCGATGCCCGACTTGGCGCAGGAGTTCTGCCGGTAGTCGATGTGGTGCACGAGGTACTCGCGGTCGAACGGGTCTCGCCCGACGATCTGCGGGCCGAGGTAGTCGTCGATGGCCGCTTGGACCTCCTCGAGCGTCTGCCCGAAGAAGCCGATGTCCACCGGCGCCTCGCCGATGCCGACGACCCCCTCGTCGGTCTCGATGCGGACGATCACGTATTCCAGGATCGTCGTCGGCCGCTTGGGCGATAGCCGGCCTAGCCGCCCCCACTCGCGCTTCGTGCCGGCCGTGTCGGAGGCGTAGGAGCCCGGGGGTATCGGCAGCCGCACGGCCGTGGTGGATACGCCGGTGATTTTCATGGCTGGCTCCCGCCGACGAGCGGGCCGAGGCCGAGGCGCCGCGTTATGGGGCGGTGCCCGGCCCGCGGCCGGCTCGGCCGGTCATAGCGCGTCGGCCATCAGCTCGTGGGCCTGCTCGACGAAGGCCTTGAGCATGGCGACGGTGGCGTCCATGTCGTCGCTGTGGCACAGTTGGACCGTCGTGTGCATGTACCGCACCGGCGCCCCGACGGTGGTGCTGATCACCCCGCCTCGCGACTGCTGGATGGCGGCCGCGTCGGTGCCGCCGCCGAGGTTCCGCTGGCAGGGGATCTTGTTCCGCTCGCAAAGATCGATCAGGCACTTGACCAACTTCTTGTGGCCGATGGTCAGCTTATCTATCACGTACACGCCGGTGCCCTTGCCCAGCTCGCAGGTGTTCTGGTGCTCCTTCGCGTAGGCGCCCGAGCACAGGCTCCCATCCAGGGCGATGCCGATATCCGGCTCCACCGAGAACGCCGCCACGCGGGCCCCGCGAAGGCCGACCTCTTCCTGCACGGAGCTGACGCCGTACACGTCGACGGCCGTGTCACCGATTTCCTTCATCGTCTGCACCATGCAGTAGGTGCCCATGCGGTCGTCGAAGTTCCGCCCCACGTACACCTTGTCGTTGAGCTTCTCGAGCACCGCGTCGACGGTGACGAGATCGCCGGGGGTGATGAGCTTGCGGGCCTTCTCGCCGGACATACCCACGTCGATGAGCAGGTCGTCCAGCTTGGGGGGCTTGTCGTTCTTGTTGGGGGCGGGCACCACCGCGCCCTTGACGAGCTTGGACCCATGAATGGTGACCCGCTGGGAGGCGACCACCTGCGGGTTGATGCCGCCGAGCTGCAGCACGCGAATGAACCCCCCGTCGCTGATGTGCTTGACCATCATCCCCACCTCGTCGGCGTGGGCGGCCAGCATGATCCGCACGGGGCGGTCGCGGTCGGCCGGCGGGCGGGTGGCCTTCTTCAGGGAGATGACGTTGCCCAACCGGTCGCGACGCACCTCGTCGCAGCAGGTCTCCAGCACCTCGGTCACCACGTCCTGGATCGGCTCTTCGTGCCCGGACACGCCGGGGGTGTCACAGATGCGCTTCAGCAACTTCCGGTCCATCACTGCTCTCCTCTCGTGCGCCGCGGGGGCGCGGTACCGCTGCCGGCAGCCCGGCCCGGCCGGCGGGGGAACTCCCTCCGCCCGGTGCCGGCGAGCCGCCGTTGACCAGCGGGCCATCTTAGAGGCGCCCGCCGAGGCGGGCAATTCAATTCCAGCCGGGCTGGCGTGTGCTTTCCCCACAACCCCCCGTTGGGTGGCACCTTCAAAGGCCGCGAAGCGGACTTTGTGGGTGTACGCGCCCGGAGTGGGTCCATCATGGCCCCAGGCTGGGCCGATGCCTCGCTGTCAGAGCCAGATAGATGCTTGCCAGTCTCGAAGATGGCGATAGAATCGTTGGAAAGCCCCGCGAGCGTCGCGGGCACAACTTCACCTGCCTGCCGGTAGGCAGGTCTGGGAAATCTCGGTGAACAAGCATACAGTCGGCAGAAGTGCCGCCGCCAAGCTCTTCCTGCTCCTCATGGTCGCGGCGATCTGTGGTGGCGCCGCGCCGGCAGACTGGAAATCGATGATCACGATTGCCAAAACCAAACGCGATGCGCAAGGCAAGCTGTTGCCGCTCCAGTCCTATGATGAAACGATCCGCCGCGGCATGGCGTTCGTACTGGAAGACCACCTGAAGTGGTTCAAGGGGCCGGCCGAAACCCTCCTTGACGAGAAGGGACACACCCAGATGCCGTGGGTGTACTATTCGAACCTGCAGCATCACGGTGCGCCGTTCCCAGGTTCAGTCGACCGGTTTGTTTCCTACCCGGCCTTTCACCACGCGCTGCTGATCCGGACCTTCATTGGCTACTGGAGATATGCCAAAGATGCCCGGGCGCTTGAGCAAGCGGTCAAGCTGGCGGACTGGAACATCGCCCACAGCACGCCCGGCGACTGGGCCTACGGCAAGCTGCCCTACAGTACCTTCCAGGAGAAGAAACCCGGCGGTTTCCGCGACAAGACCGGGCTGATGCCGGACAAGGCGGCCATTATGGCCCTGGCGTATCTCCAGTTGCATGAAGCCACCCGCGAGGCGAGGTTCCTCCGCGCCGCCGAAGCCATCGGCCACACGCTCAGCCGGCGGCAGCGGGCGAATGGCACCTGGCCCTTCCGCGTCGACCCCAAGACCGAAAAGGTCATCGAGGAGTACACCAGCAGCGTGATTTATGCCGTCATGCTGTTCGAGTCCCTGGACAAGATTAATGGCAATGACCATTATCGGGCCAACCGGGACCTGGCATGGAATTGGTTGCTGAACGGTCCGGTCAAGACCAAGGAGTTCCGCGGCTTCTACGAGGATATCCCGGCAAGTACAAAAGGCCGGACCAACTACGACTGCCTTGACACGATCCGCTACCTGCTGGCCAACCGCACCGAGGACAACGGCTATCTCGAGCTCGCAATTGAGCTCAACGCATGGGTCGAAAAGGTCTTTCTTGACAAGATTCCAAACTTCGCGCCGGCAGAAGGCATCCGCGAGCAATTGCAGTGCAACGTGGTTATGGGCATTCACAGCCTGAACTGGGCGTCCATGCTGCGGGAACTGGCAGAAGCTGCCGATGACGAGGTGATGCGGCAGCGTGCGATCCAGACCGCCAATTACATCACCTATTACCTGCAACCCGACAACCGAATCGTGGTTGGCTTTCAGTATCATCAATGGTGGTACAGTTGCCACACGGGCGTGGTCCTGTACTTGCTCGACTTCGTCGAGATCGGACGGCCGGCATCTTCTGCTCTCTACCGGCACTACAAGTTCGATACACTCATCGAGAACGGCGCCGCCACGCCCGACGTTTCACCACACAAGGCCCACGCCCGGCTTTCGGGGCAGGAGCTGTGTGAAGGCGTGATCGGCAAAGCGCTTAGATTCAAAGCAGGGAACAAGGGGGTCGTCCTCGGCGATCTCGGCCTCCAGGCGCCGGCGACGCTGTGCTTCTGGCTGAAGACAGACAGCTCACAAGGCGACGGGCGGATTCTCTCTCAGCTCGAAGGAAAGACTTCCCAATCCGGCAGCCTGCGTCTGACCGGAGGAAGCCTGACAACATGGAACGCAGAGGGATGGCCCGTTGCGGTGAACGGCCTGAGCAGCAAGGGCCTCTGGCAACACGTAGCGGTTGTCTTTAAGGAAGATGGCACTGTCACCGGTTATCTCAACGGCAAAAAGGTCAACACGTTCCGAAGCGCATTTGATTTCAAGGGGGTCAAGGCAGGAATCGGCGCCCGGTTCATCGGCCTGCACGGCGTCCCCTTCATAGGGGCTCTGGATGACCTTCGCATATACAGCAGCGCCCTGACCGGCAGCGAAATCAAAGCCATGTATCCTCCCGAGTTATTCAGCAGGTCACAAGCCGCCGCGTCCAAAGCCGCCGCGTCCAAACCCATCACGCCGTTGGGCAAACTCGCCAAGTTGGAGGCGGGCAAGAAACCGTCTCAGACCACGTCCATCATCAATGGCACGGACTGGTTGGACATGGAAGGTCGACCTATCCAGGCTCATGACGGTCACATCACCCGTGTCAAAGATACTTTCTATTGGTACGGCAGCAGCTACGCGGGCAATCCAAAGGGCATATATGGCACAGCAGGGGGGTTTGCCGTATGGAACGGTATTCAGGTCTACAGCTCAGAAGATCTTGTCAAGTGGACATATCGGGGCGTGGCTCTACCGCGTCCGAAAAAGGGTTGGGGCGTGGTCGGATCTGTGGGCCGGGCACACGTTATCTACAATGAAAAGACCCGAAAACACGTCATGTGGTATTGGTACCACACGACGTATCCGACCGTGTTCGTGATGGTGGCCACCAGCGATACTCCTGTCGGGCCTTTCAAGGTCATGGGTGCCAGGGAAGTCGGTTCGCAAACCGGGTTCGGCTCCGATCTGAACGTCTTCAAGGACGATGACGGCAAGGCCTATCTCGTGTATACCGATCATCATACCTATGACGAATCCAAGCGATTTGGCAAGGGGAAGGGAGTCTATGCCATCCTTGTTGACAGTCTGACCGATGACTATCTTAAATCCAACAAAGAGGGGGTCGTGGCGATCCCATCAAGCGCGGAAGCGCCAGCGATGATCAAGCACAGAGGCAAATACATCGTCGCCGCATCCGGCGTGAAGGGTTGGAACCCTACGGAGACCCGATATGTCCTTGCCGATTCTCCGCTGGGTCCCTACAGCAAACCAGGTGTCATGACCGAGAAGAAGACCTGGGGAGGTCAGATCACCAGTTTTCTGTACATCAAGGAATCCGACACCCTGATGGCGATGTGCGATCAATGGTGGATCCCAGACAAGAAAGACCTCAATAAATCGCGCTATCTCTGGCTTCCGGTTTACGTAAATCCGCAAACCGGTGCTGCAAAGATGACGTTCCATGAGAAGTGGAATCCTTTCAGTAAGTCAGAATAGAGCTGGAAACAACGAGATCGGTCAAAGCGGCCTCTACGGGTACTGGTAAAGGAACAAACCATGAAGAAGCACGCAATGGGTCGAGGTGTTGCGGCTTTGGTTGCGATGTTAGTCGTCGACATGATCGCCAGCAAGGCAGGGGTGGCTGCCCCGAATGCTGAAACTCCGGCAACCGGTTCAACAGGGCCGCTTCGTCTGGAGAACCCGCGCATTGCCGTGGAGATTGATCGGCAGAACGGCGTGCTTGGTTCCATCCGCGACAAGGAGCAGGGCGTTACGTATCACATGGCCGGTATCGGATTTGAAGTCGCTACAGCTACGGGTTCCATTAAGTCAGAGAAGGCCGTCGAGGCCAGGACAATGAAAGAGGAAGTGGAACTTCGCTTTGCCGGAAATGGGCTGGACATCACGCTGCATTATCGTCTCGGCGCCGACGATCATTTCATTGAGAAATGGCTGGAGATCAAATCCAGCGACGGCAAGCCCTACTTTCTCAAGTCAGTGGTCCTGGAGGACACGACCACAAAGGCATTCTCGGAGATTCATTTTCATGATGATCAGACGATCTGGCATTGCCCGATCAACCTGTTTCTGCGGAGTGAAAAGGGCGGATGCTTCGCCGGACTTGAATATCCCTACTGGGATCTGAAGCAGAAAGGCAAGGAAGGTTTTCGTCTCGGTTACCAGCCGAACTATCAGGCTGCGGCCGGAGAGACGAACACCAGCGAGAAGTACTTTATCGGCGTCTACCGGAAGGAAGGCATTCATCGCGTTTCGCAGGGACCCTATCCCGGCAGAGGGCGTTGTAAGGGGCTAAGCTGGGGTGGCAAGGCAGGGCTGGTTCAGCATTTCAAAGGAAAGCGAATTCCCGCAGAAGTGAAGGATGTTCCGCTGGAAACGCTCGACTGGGGTGAAGTGTGGGCCATGCAGGAGTTCATGCGACACGTATTGCCCGATGACCTGCCTCTGCCGGAAGATGGGTACTGGGTCTGGCAGAATGGATGGTGGGCCGGGATCTGGAACATCAAACCTGGGATCCTTGATCAGCTCAAGCAGGCCGGTATCCACGATGTCATGACTGCCCATACCTGGTACGGGCGGGGCAACCATCCGATCAGCCCCCCTTACATCGATCAGATGCGTACGAAACCAATGGGCTTTCCCACCGACAGCGGGATTGCCGGCATGCCGGGTCCTGCCGGTCCTGCGGCCGGGCTGCATGCCAACCATGCCGAAGTTAAGCTCGATAAGTTTTCTCCCGGGAAATTCACGCAGGATTTCCGTGCACCACCTGCCATGGAAGCACTCTATGAACATGGGCAGAAGATCGGTGTCCACGTGTCCAGTTTCTCGCTGCCCTGTATCTATTTCAAGAACCACCCCGAATGGGCGTCTATCGACGAAGAGGGGAAAGTCAGCGAGTACCTTTTCGGCCGCAAGGTATCATGCCCCGCGTGCGATCCTTACATGGACCACATGCTGAAAGTCCTCGACCATGTCTTTACCAAGTACAAGCCGCGCTGGTGGGGCTTTGACGGACGTTGGCTGAGCTACTGGGAGGTCCCCTATTACAGACCCGGCCCCAAGGGCTTGGGATTCGACACATGCCACGCCAAGAACCACGGTCACCTGCCGGGCGACAATCTCTACAAGGAATGGAAGAATATCCAGGAGCTTGTTCGCGAGCTGCGTCGCCGACACCCCAAGATGTGCCTTGAGCAGTACCTCGGTCTCAAACGCGGCGGCCCGTGGGCCCTGCGCTACTTTAATTGCGATGACAATTACTACGAGACCAACGGCGCAGACATGAACCGCTTCCAGACTTGGCACAACCAGAACGATCGTTTCCGCCCGGTCTACAAGAATTACGCCGCTATCTTCGGTAAAGGAACGACTGACTTTCAGTTCAACGTCATTTCCACCCTGAGCTGTACCGCATATTGCCAGATCGGTCCCGGGTTCAAGGCGTTGGCTCTTGAGGAGAACCGGGAGTTCTTGAAGAAATGGAGACAATGGGCTACCCGGAACTACCCGTACCTGAAGGTGAAACGGGACTTGTTTGCATGCCCCGGCGACTCGGCTATCGATGGCAGTGCGCATATCATCAGGGATCGAGGATTCCTGTTTCTCTTTCCGGGCGGTTTCGACAAGAAGGTCAAACACGCGAAGAATCTTCGCGCATCGATTCCGGTCAACCGCTGGCTGGGTTTGAATGAATCACCTGAGACTCTTTACCAGATCAAGGAACTCTATCCGCGTGCAGGAAGGGACCTGGGTATCTACCGCTACGGAGAAGAGTTCCTGTACAACATGCCTGTCGATTCTGCAGTCATCATCTCGCTGGAACCGGCAGCAAACGGAAGCAAGCCACAACGTCCGGCCCTGGCCGATCAACAGGGGCAAGTGCTCATTGTTCCGGCATTTATGACAGATATACCAGCAGCAAATTGATTGGGTCAGCAACCTTTTCGCGTGGTGAGATTCTGAACTATTGGTCATGTCCATAACTTGCTGTAAATGAGGAAGGCGGGCGTGATCGCGCACAAATCCGCGTTGAAGAACGGGCAGTGGATGAAGGTTCCCGCGAAGCGAGGTTCCGCCGTGCCGCCGAAGCCATCGGCCACACGCTCAGCCGGCGGCAGCGGGCGAATGGCACCTGGCCGTTCCACGTCGACCCCAAGACCGAAAAGGTCATCGAGGAGTACACCAGCAGCGTGATTTATGCCGTCATGCTGTTCGAGTCCCTGGACAAGATCAACGGCAATGACCATTATCGGGCCAACCGGGACAGATGCCAATGGCCACCTGGAAATGGCCAAGGAACTCAACGCCTGGATCGAAAAGGTCTTTCTGGGCAAGATCAAGGGTTTTGCACCGGCCGAGGGGATTCGCGAGCAATTGGCCTGCAATGTGGTCATGGGTATCCACAGCCTGAACTGGGGTCGATGCTGCTGGAACTTTCAAGAGCCACCGGTGACGAGAAGATGCGGCAACGGGCCACACAAACGGCCAACTGCATCACCTACTGCCTTCAGCCGGACAACCGGATCGTGGTTGGTTTTCGCTATCATCAATGGTGGTACAGTTGCCACATGGGTGTGATCCTGTACTTGCTCGACTTCGTCGAGAACTGACGGTCTTGCTTGTCAATTGATCAAACGAAAGGTTTTTCATCATTCCGCCATAGACGTTGTAGTCGCCCGTGTCGTTGTCCGACCAGACCACCAGGTTGCCGGAGATATGCGGGGTACTCTCTGTACTACTAACGTCCAAGATGTCCAATCTGTTTTGGACTTTCGTGCGTCTCTTGCTATAACTTCTTTCGTCGTCTTTCTCTGTGTGCTGTGTGGCCTCTGTGCTCTCTGCGCTCTCTGTGGTGCATTCACCGTTGACGCCAACGCGGAGCAAGCTCCGCCGCTAAACGCTGATGTCGATCCTTTTGTTTTGCCGTGGCTTTATCTGCGTTCATCTGCGTTCATCTGTGGCCGGCCACCGTTGAGAGGCTTGGCTTCGCCGGCGGATTGGCGTAGACTCATTGCCGAGCCGCCCCGGGCGGCCATCCACCTTACCGCCATTGGAGCAGTATCATGTCACGTGAGATCGGCAGCGTCGCCTTGGCACATTTGGCCCTGGTCCTCATCGCGGCTTCCCCGGCCGTCTGCCTGGCCGCGGAGGGCGATTCCGCCTCGCGGGCACGGGCCATCCTCGCCGCCACGGGCGTCAAGGGCGGGTTGGTGGTTCACCTGGGCTGCGGGGACGGGGAGGACACCGCGGCGCTTCGGGCGAACGACGGCACGATCGTCCACGGCCTGGACTCCGACGCCGCCAACGTTGCCGCCGCTCGCCGGGCCGTCCGGGCCGCGGGCGTCTACGGGACCGTCTCGATCGACCGCCTTACCGGCAGCCGCCTGCCGTACATCGACGGCGTGGTCAACCTCGTGGTCGTCGAGAACCTCGGCGCCGTCAGCATGGCCGAGGTCCGTCGCGTGCTGTGTCCCGGCGGCGTGGCGTACGTGCGGCAGGGGAAGGGGTGGGCCAAGACCGTCAAACCCCGCCCCGGCAACATCGACGAGTGGACCCACTACATGCACGACGCGACGGGCAACGCCGTTTCCAACGATACGGTCATCGGCCCGCCACGACGGCTGCAGTGGGTGGGCGGCCCGGCGTGGAGCCGGCACCACGAGCACATGAGCAGCCTCTCGGCCCTGGTGTCGTCCGGCGGGCGAATCTTCTACATCTTCGACGAGGGCTCCAGGGCGTCGATCCAGATGCCGCCCAAGTGGAAGCTCATCGCCCGCGACGCCTTCAACGGGTGCATCCTGTGGAAGCGTGACATCCCGCTGTGGTACACGCACCTGTACCCGCTCAAGAGCGGCCCGGCACAACTGCCGCGGCGGCTGGTGGCGGTGGGCGAAACGGTGTACGTGACCCTCGGGCTCGATCAGCCGCTCATCGCCCTCGACGCCGCCACCGGGGAGACGATCCGCACGTACGAGGGCACCGCCGCCACCGAGGAGGTGCTCGCCTCCGAGGGGGTGCTGTTCGTCGTGGTCAACACCGAGCCGGTGCGGCCGGACCGGTACACGTGGAACGTCCCGATCTGCTGGGACGAAGGCGGCCGCGTCGCCCGGGAGCGCCCGTGGAACCGCAAGGGGCGCACGCTGATGGCCCTCGAGGCCGACACCGGGAAGAAGCTCTGGTCGATCGAGGCGACGATCGCGCCGGTCACGCTGGCGTTGCCCACGTACCGGATGTTCGAGCGAGGCATATCCGGCAACATGCCGATAGTTATCGCGTTGTCCGCATCCATATAGCTGCCGAAGCCGCCCGCGATGAAGGTCTGTTCGATCTGCTCGACGGAGATGTCGTGCCGGACGATCTCGCAAAAGACGTTCTGCTCGCGGACGCGGCGCGCGATCAACTGGACGTACTGCGACCCGAAGTCGA